>Ga0209454_1002840_pt1 | contig 12043 bp, 8 predicted proteins | sample WorMetHERISLAND1_2_FD_187400 | JGI IMG/M metagenome (GOLD analysis project Ga0209454, IMG submission 187400) | Marine gutless worms symbiont microbial communities from Max Planck institute for Marine Microbiology, Germany - Olavius geniculatus... | ecosystem: Host-associated > Annelida >...
GGTTCAGGGGTTTTTGGTTGGCTGAGGGTCAAAGTTTGCATTTTCCCATATACTTTGAAGGTCGTCCTTACAACACTCACACTACCGTGTGAGTGTGATAAGAAAGATCTCTGGTAGTTTATATCTTAGCAAGACTATTTGCTCAGCACACACAAAACACGTTAATTTACAGCCTCAGTATTTCGCAAGATAGTGTAGCGACGGAATTTTTGGCGTGCAGGGATCGTAATTTTATCGCACATGTTCCAGTGAGTGTGCTAGTGAAAGAGTTTAGGCAATCTGTTGAGAATTGCCAAAGTTATTGTCAGAAGTCATATGTTTTTTTTCTGGACACTGCGGTGTAGTTCACAGAGCAAGCTTTGCTGATTCCGTGTGAAAATCGTGTGCAGAAAAACGACAAGCGGCGAGGATGTCGGAAAAGCTGGAATGTCCAAACGCCGGCTTGCTGAAGGTGGTGGGTCTGACGGCACTAAACGCTGCGGGTAATCCGGCAAGACCCCATGCTCAGATGTGTCCGCACCTCAAGAATGTGCTGGAGACGGTCCGTAGCAAGTGCGATGGACACGAGATGTGTCAGCTCAAGCCGAGAGATATAGGCGTCGCCAAGAACCAGTGCCCGGGAGTCGGCTCGGTCAACTTCCGCGTCAGATGCGTCAAACCACGTGAGAACGTCTTTGACTGAACTCATAGGCTCTAACAATAACTAAAAAGTATAGATTTAAATACGGTCTGCAGTGTATTATGCGAGTGCAACGAGTATAACACTGTAGATCGTGTTGAAACGTACTTATTTTATGGCCGGGTTCGACGGTGTGTTCTATCTGGATGCATGTGATATACAAACCCGAGTTGTCACGCTTGAATGGAGTGAGATTATTAGCATTTATAACACTTCAGACACTATGGTGAGAGATAGGAGAACTAAGTACGTCATAAAATAAGCCTAATACAGGGAGGGTGGCCCAAAAGGTAAGCTATTGCATTTTGTCCCTATCTCTGCTAAATATTGACCAATTTTTACCATTTTTTACCAGTAGACTTTGTAAGAAATTTGCTACTCAGTGGCATGCACATCATATTTGTTATGTTGCTACACTACCTCTATAAAACTTCAGTATCAAAAAACTAGCAATATTTACAGATGGGCAAAAGGTATAATGGTAATTTTTAAAGTATCCAAGTAAAATGTTAAATATGACTTATAGTAAATGCCAAAAATGTTTACATATAGCTACAAAGTAAGTTTTTGGCAAAATAGTGCACAGCTTGTAGAGCTGCACAATCGAAATACAATGTGCATGCAGTTAACTGAGCAAAATTGCAGCTGTCAACCAGCATTAATGTACATTGAAAATTTATGCAGAAAACTGTTCAAATTATTAAAAAAAGATGTTCAATATGTTTCGAGTTGTTTTTTTACATTTACTGCAACACATATTTAACATTCCAGTTAAATACTTTAAAAAATTTGTTAATAGATTTTCTGCCGATCTGTAGAAATTGTTGATTATGGGATATTTATGTTTTACAAGGTAGTGAAGCGACATAACAAGTGTTGTGTGTATGCCACTGAGTAGCAAATTTCTTACACAGTCAACTGGTAAAACAATTGTAAAAATTGGTCAATATTTGATAAAGATGTGGTCAAAATGCAATAGCTTACTTTTTAGGCCACCCTGTAACTTACAATACTAATGGCCTAGCACTATAAAAGCTTTCAGGAGCCCTGGTTAAGCAGCAAGTAAGGGGGCTCTTGGTTGCGATGACTGAAGAGCCTAGTTAAAGCTTTAAGGCCGTAGGGTGAAAAGTGAGAATAGGGTTTGGGGAGTGGCAGCGAGCTTTCTTCCACCAGCTAGGGGATCTGGGGAGTTTTTTAAGTTCCCCCGGTGGGGTCCGGGGAGCTTCGCTAAGAGTTGTGATGCTTTTTGCGAATTGCGACCAAAACCGATTCAATTAGCGACATGTTCTTCTGTCGATCACTACTCCGGCACTGTTCCGATATATACGTTTCATCACGGCCAGGAGTGTATTTTGCGAGTGTAATAAAAAATAACAATGGGTTGGTGGTGTGGCTTAGCGGTAACGCGTTTGATTCGATCAACGAAGTTACTGTACGCCGGGCCGGGTTAGTACTGAGATGGGTGACTGCCTGCGGGCAGGTAAACCATCTCAATATTTACCAGCCGCCTAGGTCAACTCAGCCTTCTATCCCTCCGAGATAGGTAAATCGAGTACCGGCCTATCTAGCTGGGGTTAAGGCGGGGCGCGTCCATCTGTGTCGGGTGGCAGGTAACGCTGTGGGATTCCATATGGCAAGTGACGCTCCGTAGCTCTGGAATGGGCTTCCATTAAGAGCTATAAGACCACCACCGTCACATAACAGACCGTGTTGAAAGGTATTTTGTGGTTGTTATCGACGTTGTATTCTGCACCAACGTTCTGGATTAAGTCGCAAGATGTTATTGTACAGTTGTTAGAAACCAAATACCTTTCAGTATTGTATTATTGTTTCGAAACTTGCCCTCTAAAGAAGGCTCAGCTTAATGCTGTTGATTTTGCCCTCAGTTGCACTTTCAGGAAAATTTTCTCTACACGCTCTCAAGGAATGGTTCAAATGTGTAAACAAGTATTCAGCTGCCAAACACCATCCGACGCAGTGGCAATCGAAAAGTGTAAATTTTTGAGAAAGTTTATCGTGTCAGATAATATGTTGTGCAACGTATTAAAAGAAGTGACAATGAAAGAACTGTCAGTCGTTAGTAGAAATGTTAATTATTAGTTTTGTTTCTTAGTTGAGTTGTTTATTCTTTGCTTTTTTTGTTTATTACGCTGTCAATGTTTTGACGAATGAAATTGTATATATATTTTTGTGGTTACTTACACTTTATATTTTTACAAACTATAGAATAAGCCGGACTGATTTGAGTTAAAATCACAGTCATCGAACTAGCAACAAAACTCGGTCAAATACCAACGCCAGTAACAACAAGTATAATATAATAACTGCCCAGCAATGTACGTAGGTAATGTTTATCACTTTTTTGTCAGTTTGTCCGTTTGCGAAATTACTCAAAATGTTACAAACGGATTGCAATATAATTTTGTAAAACAGTTGAGCGTAGCCCAAGAAACTACGTTAAATTACGTCAGTTATCTGAATAAAAGTTTTGACGACGTTTTTTGTTGTTTTATTGTTTCTAGTATGCTACTGCTTTTTGTCGTAGCTGTGATGCGTTTGTTTGTGCGAAGGACGAAGTAAGACGAAGAAGAAAAGGCTGCGAAAACGAAAAAAAAAGAGAAAGAAAAAGAAAAGGAAAAAGAAAAAGAGGCGAAAAAGCAAAAGAAAAAGAAAAAAGCAAAAAAGAAAAAAGAGAAAAAGAAAAAGAAAGAGAAAAAGAAAGAGAAAGAAAAGAAAAAGGCGGATAAAGATAAAATCAAAGAAGTTGAAACACTTCGGTATGCCTCTTTCGCAGAAAATATGATGTAATACAAAAATATAGTAAGTTATTTGACTTTTGATTTTTGACTGATTCGATATTTAAATTTTGTTTTTGACTGTATAAAACCTTTGAAGTTATGTACTTATCATTCTGCAGTCTTTTACTATTTCCAGTAGTTACAATCTCCGAATTATTTTTTGAACTACTGATTTGAACTACTTTAGTTTAGCGCTAGTTACTCAGACGGCTTAGTGTGGTGGTTAACACGATCAACAAAATTAATCGACGCCGGGCCCGGTTCCTACTTGGATGGCTAACTAGTCCACTAGGTCAACTTAGTCCGGTCATTCTTTGTTGGCTAGGCGGGGCAGATTCCCGCACAACGAGTACCACCGGCAAAGGCTTGTGCGTAAACGTGACCTACCGCGCGATGCACTAGTCTCATATCCGTGGTCTTACAGTGTAAGCTGGTGTCTAGCTAAGATCTGACGAAACGGAGATCAGGACCAAGGATGCCTTGTGGGCTTATGGCTCGGGAAGGATTCACTTTCACTTCGCATTTTTTGCTTAGCTAGTCGGTTATAGTGATCTCTGGATCCGGGATTGAGAATTTTGTAATCCGGGGATCCCGAGATTCCGTTTCGGGATTAGGCTTACAGATTGGTCGTTATTTTGGTATACACAATAAACTTATTTTATGCATAAGATTGCCCGTACGGAAGGTATGTCAGAACAGTATAGGGATTAGGGAGTGACTGTGACTGTCAAAATACAAATTACAGTGTGCAGCAAAGAGTATAAATCTAGCGCGCATAAAACATAGCCGTTCGACAGATTTGCTAGTAGATGCCATTTGTTAGGCGGGGGTCACTGATCCGCATGGGAAGTCGAGATTCAGGTGTCAAGCCCCCAACCAAAACGTACTATTGCAAGTTGCTGGCGAATAAAAACGAGGAGCGATTCCGCTTTTTACCGAATTACTTTGGTGCTTGTTATTTTGTTTATCAGTTACGAGTTGAGGTGAATTAAATCGTCTGAAGCAAGATCTCTAAGATGTGTTTAAAGCGACAGAAACGTTATGGACTAAAATGAAGTGAACCGCGCTGTGGCTTTTATTTCAGTTCATTTTGATTTCGTTTCATCCCTGTCGCTTCGACCCCACCCCTAGCGGTCTGCGTGACTGGTTGTTCCAGCCCGTCGTCTAGCGACGCGGCTAGAGTGTCGACCCAGTCGGCGTCTACACGTGGTTGGTCTGACGGCCGTTGATGCGAACGGTCACGCGGCTGCCCGTGCGGTGTCGCGCTGTCCGTACCTGGTCGCAATGCGCCGCACCCTGGCAGCCAAGTGCAACGGGCACCTGTTCTGTGCCGTCAGTAAAGCCGAGCTACAGGTCCATCGACGTCAGTGCCCAGGCATCGCAGCAGTCTTTGTGCAGGTCACCTGCCGAAAACCAGGAGGTAATGCCTGTGCTGCCATTAACTGTGCCTTAGTAGTGTAACGGTAGGACGTTCGACTTGCTATCCCGAGGTTGGTGGTTCGACTTTCGGTCGGGACGCTATCAAGTGGTTACTTCTTGTTTTGTGACTGTCTGCGGACAGGTAAACCATCTCGGTATAAAACCAAAACCAAGGTCAACTCATCTTTTATCCCATTTTGGTAGGAAATCGTGTACCGGCCTGTTTTGCGGAGATTGAGGTGGTGTGCATTCACCTGTGACGGATGACAGACGATCCCATATGGCAGCTGACGTTTCGTAGTTTTGAGATAAAAAGCAATACCATTTAAATCTTTCGACCCTTTATACAATGTCGAGTTTCACCAGCGCTTAAAACTTGTTTTAGCTATCTGGCTTTTACCTCTATGATATTTAAGCAAGCCTATATTGTTTTGAGATCATATATTTTTCGTTTTTGTTACTATTCTAAGTATTAAATGATGTCTTAAGTAATAGGTCCTAGTTTTTGGCGATTTGTGCTTTATTGCGGCTATAACATGCATTTGATGTCATGCATCGCATAACGAATTTAGCGTAGGCCGTAAATTTATTGCAAAATTTAAAATACTTCATAATATGTTAGCCTAAACGATGTTTCTAAATGTCTGCTAACGACGATGCAGGTTTCGCGGGCTCGCTGCCGACACTTTCTCAAGTCGAGGACAATGCGGAGCTTCAGGCAGAACTTGCGATCAGAAAAAAACTATGGAAAAAACAAAAACGAAAACGAAAAAGAAAGCGAAAGAGGAAAAGAAAAAGAAAACGGAAACAAAAACGAAAACGGAAACGGAAAAGAAAAATGAGAAGAAAACGAAAAAAGAAAGCTCGAAAACGAAGAAAAAGACGACGGCGTCGATGGAGGCGTCGGCAAATACCGAAAATCAGGACAACAACGAGTCAAACAGTCATCTGCGTCAAGGGAGCCCAGTCTCTGCACATCAAAAATGAGAAAATCGGCGTCGGTCGCAGTCGGAAACGCCGGCGGAGACGACGACGACGGCGGCGGCGGCTTCGTAAGCGAAAGCGGCGAAAAAAGAGAAAAAGAAAACGAAGGCGGAAGAAGAAAAAACGACGAAAAAAGAAACGTCGAAAGCGGCGAAAAAGAAGAAGGAAACGAAAGAGAAAGCGAAGGAGGAAGAAAAAGAAGCAGGGAATCAATGGACGAAAAAGGTATAAGCGACATGTCGACCGCAACGTTCTTGATTTGCCAACTGAACTGAAAATCTACAACAGCGGCGTTGACGAAAACGATCAACTCTTTCCGACGTATTTCCTGACCGACGACACGGTGGAGGGTAGGTCGCTGATCTCCGGCGGATCAAGAGATTCATCACTGCGGGAATTGCGGAGCGTCGTGGCGTCCGTTGACTCCCGTATCCACCAAGATGGACACAGGATCAGTAAGCGGTCAGCAACTGTCAGCGTGGGGAGGGGCGTACGCTGCTACCGAGTGCTCAACTTCGCACGAAGTGATGCCGGAGACTGGCTGCCGATTAAAGGTAAACGTCTACGCTTGGAGGAGAATTTTTTCCAGTAGGCCCACTAGTCGTATCGTTTAATTGTTATACGTAAAGTGTTAATGCGGTGGGTGCCATTTGCAGTAAGCCTGGTTAAGTCTAGTATCCGTGGCACTTATCATGCAGAGTCCTAATAGGTCAGTTCTGTGTGTACATAGCTAAACGGATGGCCGCATAAAAATGTCAGCATTGAGGTGACATATTTTGATAGTTATTACTGCTGCACTGTTACGTCATTAACATTATCAGTTTAGTAACGGATGGCGTTTTTCAGTCACATGGGTCGCCGGCATTTCTGGGCGTATGCTGTTCTAACAGCCCGAGTTAAAACTTAAAATTGCTTTAGTGCGGTTAGTGTTGTGTAGTTTGTTCGGTGATGCGAATACCGTCGTTGTGTTGTTGTTTGAAGGAACGCGTCGTCTGATTCACCGCGGTGAAGTGTCGGCCAGTGTAATCGCTAACGCTGACGTTCACGTCGGTGCCCTGCTGCGCGCGGCTAAACGTCGCTCACACAGTCGCAACCCTACCGTCGTGCTGGGCCGTGACGGACGCACGCTTCGATGTACTCCCAACATGATGTACCGCTCGGACACGGTCGGTGCTCGCTGTCGTGCCGTCATGGGCTGTAAGAACGGTGGACGTTGGACGCGGATCCGCGGTCGACGCTACCGCTGTCACTGCGCCTTCGGGTTCGGCGGACCGCGATGTGCTCACCGCGCCGTTCGCTGTCCACCGGGACACTCGCCGTGCCGCAATGGAGGCATGTGTTAAACCACGTAGTACCTTTTCTAGTCCATTAGATAACAAAATAGTTGGATAAAATGTGTAGTGACTGCAATCCCGAATCCTGCGATTGGCGACGTCCCGATCATGGGATTTTAACATTAGAAAAAACTCGCTAAAATAGTACTTTTTCTAGCTTGTTACTGTTATATGATAAAATAACAATTCTAGCCATTTGATGAAATATTTTATTTGTGTAAGAGTCACTTTGAATTGCATGTTCACGGCCACAGTCACTCCGTACAGTTCGGATATGCCTACAGTTAGGGACTTATAATGCATCCTGTGAATGAAATAAGTTTTGTGGAGTTACTATGCGCATGTTAAATAACGCCCAGTTTCAGTCTGTAAGCCTACACTTGACATGGGAATCCCGGGATTAGAATTTTCTTAATCCTGAATTCCGGAACTGAGAAATTAATGCTGGGTTTGGAATCACTGTAGGCACGTGCATGGAGATGCCGTCTACACGCCGACGACGTAGGCGAGGTCGTCCTCCGCCGTTCCGTTGTTTCTGTCCTCATCAGTTCACCGGACGTCTGTGTGAGATACTTCGACGTTCAGTTGCACGTGTACGTTGTTCATCCGGACCGTGTCTCGCTGGCGGTCGATGCCGCGATCTTCCCAACAAGTCCGGCTACGTCTGCATCTGCCCACGAGGTCTCTGGGGTTACAGCTGTGGGCTGAAACGTTTGTCTGTTTATTGCATGAGGCCGATGCGTGCGCATCCGTTCTGTGAAATGGCTTGCAATAGAGAACATTGTATTTACCAGTTATTACCACCAGCAAAAATTTTCTTTACGAAACTCCGTCACTCTCACTGTGCCTTGCCACATACGTGCCATTTTAACCTGTAGCATACAAACGTTTATTTGTACTGCGAAATTTATTCAAAGATGCTTATTACATAATTGTATAGCTAATGCGCTGCGCCAAAACAATAGTAATGTAACTTTTTGCGTTATTTTTTCATCGTATTATCTTGCAATTTTACAGTTTGCTGTGTTATAATCGTTGTCATTACAACTATGTCATTATTGTCAGTAAAAGGTAAAAGGTAAAGGTCGTCAATTTGTATAGCGCATGCCTCTAATGCGCTTTCGTCACTAACCAGAGCCGCCTGCCGCACGGCCACCGTGTGCAGCCTGCAGACACAGGCTGGCGCAGCGGCCGGCTAGGCAATTCCAGTCAGCTGTACCAAGGTCCCCACGTTCCGTAACCCATGTAAATGAGTTAACGAGTCAGTGGCGCTTGACTGTTCAGAAATGAAGGATTACTTACATACTTAGGTCGGTCGGGGCACCGCTGTCAGCACCCGTACCCGGAAGTCTGTCGAGGAGACGTGAGGGGTCCATGTCGGCACGATGGACGCTGCCTGGAGACCGGTGCAAGGACCTACTTTTGTCTGTGCAACCGACACTACGGCGGGAGACATTGTCAGCTGCCTGTAGGACGAGTGTCCGCTTGTCCTCGCAGTTACTGTCATCATAGAGGTATCTCTAGCAAACGACCTGCACGACCATGGCCGACGATGACTGAGACATTGATTACTACTGTGCACTACTACTGGGCTACTGGAGTTTACTACTAAGTACGTAAGTAAGTAAGTGAAACGCGAAGTTAGTTTATATAGAGCCTATGTTATAGCGTTAAAATAAGATTTAATTTGATGAGTCATGGATGCAGCTCATTAGTCACTATTATTATGAGTTTGTTCGAAAACGATAATTAAGATAATTAAATGCACAAAAATTGTTTTTTTCTGCCACACTTCGCTCTTTTACAGGGCATCAAGCGTCAGCACGGGCTTGCTACGCAGGTGCTCTGTTTTAGCTATGGCAATTTTAACGGCGTTCGTCCGTCTATCCGTCCGTCTGTCTTTCACACCCTGCTATTCCATCAAAAGTGCAAATAAAGGCTCACGACCTTTTTATTGTCAGCTCTGTGAAAGACGCTGCTCTGCTTTGTGAAGTTTTCTGTAATCTGTCAGACGTGATCTTTTCTGTGTGATTCGTTTGTAGTACATGCCTTAAATTATTGCTTTGTAGCGCCGCCATCGAATGGAATATATAGTACACCATGTGTTGATGTGCAGGTCGCTGCTTCCTGGGAGTGAAAGGACTGGCTCAGTGCCTGTGTGGATCGGGGTACACGGGTCACCGGTGTGAGTATCGCACGGACGCCTGTCATAGTCGACCATGTCGGCACGGTGGACTCTGTCTGGACACAGGCAACGGCGCCTTCAAGTGCCTCTGTCCGGCCGGGTACGGCTAGACAACCAAGCTGATTTTTTATCAACTATCGGCTGGCTTGTCAGAATTTATGGCCGCTTTTCAACTAAGCCAAAAATGCGCGTAATGAGCAATTTACTTCTAAAATTCTGTGCAAAATTTTCATTTTTTGGTTAAGCCGTAAAATCGCGTAGCTGAAAATATAGGCCTACGGCTGAAATTAAGTGCAATTTTTTTATATTTTGATATTTGCTATTTTTTTATAAATCTTTGCGTGACAAACTAACACATACATGCACGAAAGTAACAGTTTCATTTAACATTATAACTGTACATTATGAAACAAAATGGTGGATTTTCTGTGTTAACATTCACACTTTACTTTGTCAGCTCCGTTCTACATCATAACTTAATGTAAGCTACAACACAGTACTACACAGTATGTCATCAAGTACTAATTTTTTCGGCGACTAACCATATTTGCATTTACGGCGATTTTACGGCTTGTGTACAAAATACGACGTAAATTCGGCTTGGCGGCTAACGGTGACGGCGTGGAATATATAGGTACGGGAGCGCGATGTGTGAGGCCCGGCTGAGTGCCGGCTGTGCGGCTCGACCATGCCTCAACGCCGGGGTCTGTCGTCCAGCGTCCAGGGGTGGACGGGTGCCGCACTGTATATGTCCGGAGGGCTTCGACGGACCGCGCTGCGAGCACATCAACGCCTGCGCCAGTCACCCGTGCCTCAATGGTGGGCAATGCACCATCCTACCTCACCACCGGCGTCACCGCCTTGGCCGTAACCGGCGTGCTGCCAGGCGTGGACGACGAAAACGAAGAAAACGAAGAAAGGGTAAAAAAAGGCGTCGGAAAAACCGGGTGAAGAAAAGACGCCGCAAGAAGGGGAAGATAAAGGGCAAAAAGAAACGAAGAAAAGACCAGGTGAAGAAAAGAAGAAGAAAAAGAAGAAAGAAGAGAAAGGGCAGAAAAAAGCGACGGAAAGGTCGAGTGAAAAAGAGACGCCGCAAGAAGAGACGTCGCAAGGGCAGAAAGGGTCGGCGCCGAAGAAAAGGCAGACGAGGAAAGAAGAAACGACGACGACGACGACGACGACGTAGAAGACGTAGAAGACGTAGACGTCGAAGACGACGGAGAAGACGTCGGCGGAGAAAGAGGCGACGGAAGGGACGACGACGAGGTCAGAAACTGACCACTCTTTACAGCGTGGCGTTACCGGTTTTTATGAACGTAACTTATTTTATGCTATGCTAACTGCAAGGACACAGTCCAAGCGCGTTATGGAGATCTTCGCTGGTTTAACTGTGAGTAGCATTGTCACATATACAAAACTGTTTTTTTTTCACAAATTTATACATGTAAATTCGTGGATCTGTGGCCAGTTTGTGGCTGCAGCGGAGCGAGAGATCGCCAGCTCGTGATAAGAATATGTCATTCTGGTGGGCTGTCGCTTGACTGTGGCGATGGACTGGTTTATGAAATAGACTCACATTGTGTATTGCATGTGTCGCATCAAGTTTCAAGTTGCATATATTTCGCATTTTTTAACAGTTTTCTGCTACCACCGTTTGTGAAGTTATCCATAATTCACCATGTAGCATTTTCCTGGACGTTTCTTTTTTCTCCGTCCACCTTGCCAAGATGAATCGTCTGACATTAGAAATATGTAAAGCAGTGTGTATGCGTGAAAGGTGGTCGGCGGAAGGGTCGTCGTCGTCGGCCAGTGCGTAAACGTCATCATCGTCGCTACACGTGCATTTGTCAAGCCGGCTTTACGGGACTCTTCTGTCATCTGCGCTACTCGGCCTGCGCGTCACGACCATGTCTTTACGGCCAACTTTGTGTCGACATCGACGGCGGACGAGGATATTCCTGTGAGTCAACCAGTGCTGTTGTCGACGTAGAACGCGGGGAACGCTTTTTGGAGAAAGCGCAATACAAACTTGGTATCACCAGATGCAGTTTCTGGAGGCGCGAAATGTTCTAAAATACGTTTGCCGCCGGGGAACGGCCCCACTGGGGAAGCTTATGGCATTGCGCACTGCTTTAAACCCTCTTTTTAGACTAAAGACTAAAGAGGGTCTACTTCTACGAGAAAGTAGGGAAAGGGAGGGATGCGTTTTACAACACAATGATTTACCACTACACGCCACTGAAGTTAACAACTCATTCTGCCAGAATTCGCTTTTTAGGCGAAATCGCTCTACCGCAAGCGATTTTGCATATATTAGCTATAGCTTAGTGGCGTAGCCAAAGGGGGGCAGGGGACATAGGCCCCCAATCCTCCAGACAAAACATAAACATACGTTTAAACTGCATGAAATTGGCAAATTTGGTCAGTTTAAAATAATAAAAATCGTTGCCACCAGATCTCATTTTTAAAGCTAAAATGCTTCAAATTTGATTTCGGCTGGGGCTCCGCCCCAGATTTTGCTAGAGCTTCCCCAGACTTCCTAGCTGGATTTTAGGGGGTTTTACTTCTAAGAAAGAGGAGGGGAGGAAAATGGGAGGACAGGGGAAGGGAGGGAGGAGGAAAAAAGAGAAAAGGGAGGGGAGAG
>Ga0209454_1002841_pt1 | contig 12043 bp, 8 predicted proteins | sample WorMetHERISLAND1_2_FD_187400 | JGI IMG/M metagenome (GOLD analysis project Ga0209454, IMG submission 187400) | Marine gutless worms symbiont microbial communities from Max Planck institute for Marine Microbiology, Germany - Olavius geniculatus... | ecosystem: Host-associated > Annelida >...
GTTTGCATTAATGTGATTATTATATATCTCACCACACCATAAATGCGTCTCTACACTACCTTGTGAAATATAAATGTAAGAAAAAAACTAACGACAATAACAAACATTTAGGTTAGCAATTGCCCAAGGCTGTGCTGATGCGGAGACAGTCCTGCTTGTACTTGTAACATACAGGCACCAGCTAGCCTCTCTGGGAGTGAAAAGGAGGGCAGCTTCAGTGAAGCGGAAGCAGACGGTCTGATACCTCCACGAGGTCTCCCCCGGGCAACTACAGCCAGTCAGTGTGCTCGCACATGGCCAGTTGTAAGCTAAACTCAGGCGGTCACCTCATCGTCAAAGTCCAACGACCTGGACACGGAGAACCGGTGCAGTTTTTGACAGCAGTTCGGCAGTGCACGTCAGTCGTCAATGTTCGACAACGACTACCGTTCGGCGACAATAACAACCGACAACTCCTGTCAGTCTGTCAGCTGTGGGTAACGACAGCCGCCTATGAGTGACCGTGACGCCCCCGTTCGATGAAATGGATGTCAACTTCATGAGGGAGAGATGAAAACCCGAACTCACCTTCAAGTGGGACGATCTAGTGGAATTCCTCCTATGTGCAGTATCTGTCCCTCCCCTCCCCCATATAGTCAGTGCCTTACTGGGCTCGTTACATCAATAACAACAACAACAAAATAAATGGAAAAAACATTTCAGACCAACTTTGCGGTAAATGATCCATATGACATTAAACTGTGTTATACCCACACAGTGTCATATGGATCAGTCACCGCAATGTTGATCTAAAGTGTTTTTTTCAATTTCATCAAAATGTTTGTTTGTTACTATCATTATATATGCACGTTTTATTTATATTTCACAAGGTAGTGTAGAGACGCATTTACAGTGTACTGGAATGTATAATAATCACATTACTGCAAATTGTCTGCAGAGTGTGCCAGTGAAAGAATTTTAAAAATACGTCAATAATAAAAGAAAAGTGCCACGTTTTTTATTGCTCCACCCTGTAGATAGACTGGCGTGTCCAAACGTGCATCTTCCATCAGCAAAACTGCATTGATGGCAAACATGGCAACAGTCCAATTAACAAATGTAATACAAATAAATCGCCATTTAAAAAAAAACTGATGCTGTTTTAAATTCTAACGGAGTGACAACAATTACTTCGCAGCAGCTTGCTTTTTTGAATTTCATCTTTTACAGCTGTTTCATGCTGCTTACACATTGTCGAAAGTATCAACAAAGGGCATTAAAAAACAGCAGAGCTATCCACCAAAATAAAACTCCGGAAACTGAACTTCCATTTCCCCCACCATGGTCAGCCACCTTGCCGTTGTGGTGGGGCTTTGCACTGATGACCCGAAAGATTTCTAAAATCTGGAGGTGAGGAGCTAACTAAGAGCTGACCAAACCCGTGAGAGCAGATTGCTACACGTTACCAGTGCTTTTGTGCTGGTTTCGACTTTACGGCCAACTATGGCTTTATAGCCGTCTACTTACGGCTTTACAGCCATCTATTTACAACTTCACAGCCATCTACGGCTTTATAGCCGCTACCGGTAACCTTGTGGTTACATTCGGGGACGCGCATTGGGCCGAGCTGATACGGCCTTAGCGCTGGGCAGGTGTAAGAGCCTGCCCACCCCGGAGGTAAGGTAAGGCAAGGAACTTCCATTTCAATGTTCATCATCATAATCTTTTAGTGCAAGAATTTAGCCACAACAACTAAGACAAGAAAGAATTCGACATTTTTTTCACTTTTCGTGCATGTTGCTGGGAACATTCGAGCCCTGACATGGACAATAGCATACATGAGTGAGAAATGCACCAAAGTATGAAAGAATTACAATACCGCAGATGTCCAACGGCACGAGTCCTGACCAGTGAGAGTAAGATGAAGTCATTCTGCTGGCCCTGGTATCGGTCAACTGTCGTTACCTAGCAACAACAGCAGCAGCAGCAGCAGCATCACATCACACACTCACAGCACTTGGCATCGTGATAGAAAGAAGCAGGTGCTCTCCACAAATGTTAGTCCATGAGAAAATTTCCAATTTTCTTCTTGTCCGAATATTGTCTTCCGAAAATACAAAATTTGGGCAGGAAATTGCACATTTGAGGAACTTTTAGGGCAAAATTAAAATTGTGACGACCCATAATCTCATCCATCGGAAACTTGCAGCAACTGGAAAATTTCCCGTTTTCCCAAAACCACAATGCTGCATGACAGTCGTTATGTACTGATGCTTTAAATCAAGGATTAACACTATATCAGAATTCTACAGGACACATACACAGCAGTACAAATCATGCAAGTGTAATGCTTGCAAGATTTGTACTGCTGTAATGCTTCGGATCTGGCTGTGACAATAAGGTCTTTAAAACCATCGCTGCAATATTTTCATTCACTACTCAGTATCAGTAACAGATACTCATCCAGTCTGTAAAAGGTCTTCAGCACCACACAGAAGGCAAATTACCACAAAAAAAGTCAAATCAAAAAACTGCCCGAATCTATCAGACAAAACTGCTCTAGCTTAAGTAAAACGCGTTCTGTCTGTCTGTCACATTTGTTCACCCTGCTTAAACTGTTCGATAGATTCACATGCCATTTAGCAAGTACACATACAAAATCCAATGATACACTGTGTTAAATGGGGTCCCTGGCCCCAAAAGAATGAGAAATTTGAGGGCGGAACTCCCAGCCAAAACTGCCATTGTCTACTTAGGATTCACCAGAAAGCAGCATCGATCATCGATTTCGTATCATACCAAATTACTCTGGTCACTTGTTTGATACATCAGCACAACAACTCAGTGTACCTTGTGTGGCCGACCAATCAGACGGTTCTCAGCACATCGCTGCTGGATGACATCACGTATCAGGTGCTTCTGTCCATTGTAGGTGGTCAGGATGGAAATCTTCTCCGCGGGATAACCGATCATCCGCATGTACATGAACACGGCCACGACATATTCCGCTTCAGCCAGGTTCTGAGCCACGTAAACAGCCCAGATTCATCTCGCATCATTTTAACAAATGACTTCAGATGCAATGAAACAAAAGTTTGAAAACAATAAATGTATTGCACAAAATTCAAACTAACTCCAACTGCATTCTTTAACTGCTACACACTTTGTAAAGTCACCGGTATAACTGTAACGTTATTAATTCAGCCTGCTTCAACTTGCACCTGTGTTGTCACATTTTCAAACAAACTTGACTTGATTTGAAATTCGCTAGATTCACGAACGTTGGTATGAACACAGCTAGTCGGCAAAAATGACAGAAACAAAACAGGAAGAAAATAGAAGTATTATAAACAAGAAAGTAACAAGACTACATAAAGTTCGAACTGGTTCAAGCTTCTCCTTGACTGGTTTGGCTGCCTACGAATAGTGACGTATATCATCACAGCATGTGACAAAAAATGACATAAACAATGCCCGGCACACCAGCTTTTGCCACCTGCTCTTCAGGGGAAATTCATCGCAGAACTACGGAGCATCACCTGCCATATGAGATCTTATCATATCATATCACATTATTTGCTATGGCAACCCAAATCCATGACATAAAGGTGCCACGCCAGTGTTACCTGCCAACTCAGCCTTCCATCCCTCCGAGGTAGGTAACTCGAGTACCGGCCTATCTGGCTGAGGTTAAGGTGGGGCACGTTCACCCCTGTCGGGTGACAGGTAACACTGTGTGATCCCATACGGCAGGTACTCCATAACTCTGTAAAAGGTTTGCTCCTTAAGAGCTATATGCCTATGTCAGATTCAGTGGAGTCTACGCTTAATGACTGCGAGATACGCTGCAGCCTGGGGCGCGCGGCTAGGGGTGCTGCTGCCAGGCCAAGACAGTCTAGACGATGAGACCGCGTGTGTGGCGTGAACTGTGGATTTTCTGTGAACTGTTTTTGTTTTTTTCCTAGTTTCTATTAGATGTATATACGTTTCTTTTTATAATAAAGAACCTGACAGCCTAGCTTTACCTTTTTACCTTTACCTGGCACAGCGTAATGCACCCTGCCATAATTCCAGCCAGACAAGCCGGTACTTAATTTATCTACCCCCACAACACACAGATGGCCACAAAAGTTACTTTCTCCTAACAAAACGGTTCAGGCTGACAGTGCGTGAGTTCAGACATACCTGGTAGAAGTACGGGTTTGGTTCGGACTCGCCAACGCCGTTGAAATCATCAACATTGATGAGCTGAAAGTCAAAGAAGAAGCCGGAGTTTGCAGCACGAAACTCCGGCCAGAGACTCACGTGAGGCAGGTTGCCGAGCTTCTTGTAGCGCCAGTTGTACAGCTGACAGATGCTGCAACCAACGACAGTCGTAGTTCTTGTTGTAATAGCCCACCAACTCCTCTTTTTCTCGTCATCCATCATCAAGGTTCAGTAAATGACGCTTGACAATGCTGGAGACGATACGAGAAGAGTGAGGGAGAAAGGGGGATACGGAGTTTTTTGCAGCTGTTGTGCTGAATGGACCGTCAACGGTTACAGATGTCAACATGCAATGTCAAGGCCTGTTGTCTACGTTCTTTCAACGGCAGGCGAACCAGCCGGCTGTTGGTTCCACCACAAAAAGGCGACTCCACCAGAACCAATAACAGTCGGTTCAGTCAGCTAGTTAGACGTTGTTGTAATGTTACCATGGTGCTGGCTCAACCTCACGGTAACATCGTTGACCGCATCAATGAAGTTACTCGACAATGAGCCAGGTTAGTACTGAGATGGGTGACTGTATGGGTATACCGTCTTTGTACATGACCAAGCCACCCAGGCCAACTCAACCTGGCCAATGGCCATCCCTCTGTGGGTAGGCAAAATGAGTACTGGCGATGGTTATGGCCACTGCTAAGGAAGTAAAAGTGAGTTCTGCATAACAGTGGCCCTGTTAGCAGGACTGCTGGAATACTGACAGAGTCAGTTGAAGTGATGGCTGTTAATAAAGCTGGCCATCCGGATGACTTGGGTTGTATGCTACCTTAATTGGGTTTAACCCTCACCAACTCATAGCCGCCAAACAATAGGATGATCTTCAACGTAAGAGACTTAGGTGTCTATATGAAATCTTTTTCTTGTTCTTTTTTTGTGCCAATGTTGACGGCACTGACAACAATGCAGTACCAAAGCACTTTGTTACTTAGTTAATTAGTTATAGGTTATTGTGGAGAAAAAAACAGTGTTCGTTTGCTCACAGACAATGAAAAAGTACACGTCACTAAATCACAACCACAACTGCTGAGAATCAACAGAAAAAAAGCCTCATTATAATCCTTGGAATGACTGTCATTAATAAAAATGTTTAATCATTTGTTCACAACAAATGCAGTGTATAAATAACACATAAAACATATACAAAAAATAAACAGAAAAAAGGTATAAAACACGTGAAAAACATGCATAACATGCTAAAAATGCAAGAAACAAATAACAGTATCTCAAGCTTTGGTGGCGGCAAAGATTGTGTCAAAAATTAATGGCTTTGGCAAGATGTATAAAAACTTAACAGTTTTCAGTAGTATCAGTTAACAGCAGCTGTAAAAGGTAAAGATAAAGGCCGTCAATTTGTATAGCACATCGTCGCAAACACACCTCTAATGCGCTTTCGTCACTAACCAGAGCCGCCTGCCGTACGGCCACCGTGTGCAGCCTGCAGACACAGGCTGGCGCAGCGGCCGGCTAGCCAACCCCAGTCAGCTGTACCAAGGTCCCCACCTTCCGTAAGCCATGTAAATGAGTTACTACTCATTTTACCGTTCCGCGGAGGGTAAAAGGCTGAGTCAACCTAGCTGGCAGGCTTTGCACCGAGATGGTTTACCTGCCGGCAGGCAGTCACCCATCGCAATACTAACCGGGCCTGGCAAAGAGTAACTTCGTTTCAGCTGAAACGCGTTACCAACTATGCCACGCCACCAGCACTAATGTCCAGTACTGCAGTGCAATATCTAGCCTACACATGCATACAATAATCATGTTAAGAGAAAGCGTGACAAAGATTTCTCTCATAGTTCTTAACCACTGACCTTGGCCTTGCTCGACCCTGGGCATCAAGGTCAACGGTCGGTACACCAAGATGAACGAAGCGTGTGAAGAGTGACTGTTCCATGTTTGAAAATTTCTGGAACGCCATGTTCTTGATCACCGGTGGCAACTGGTGGTGGTCACCGATCATGATCCAGCGCTTCAGCCGATTATAACCATCTTCCGGGTTCTAGGCAAACAAACACAACAACAGAGAATATTGCAGAGATTTTGAGAGAAAACATACACACGTGTTCCAGCAAGATGGCGAGAAATTAAACTGTTTGCCTATAAGTGGGGAAGAAACAAGAGTTAACACACACACATCCTCTATCCCACGATGGATACAGCATAAACAAATGGGTGAGTGAAAAGACAACAAAGGTCTACTTTTAAAAAACAACTTTGTAAACTAAAAGATAAATGAATAAAAACCCAGATACCCACATGTCTCGGAATGTTCCCAATCAACAAAGTTGAGGGACGTGTTTTTGTCCCCACAATTTTGCCACAGACTGAGTCATCATACCTGCATTAATTCTGCACAAACTGGCAAAATACAGGAATTTGCTCTACTTGAATACAAAGTGTCAAACAACCAAAACTGATGTAAATGCTGTCTGAAGCAGGACAAATGTGCATGCTAACTTTCAGTTTAAGAGGTGAAGGCCAAGGTCACCCACCAGACGTCAAAATCACAAAGAATGATGTGTAACTCAGGTAATCAGACTGCGTGGTGACCTAGTTTACCATCAGTGACTGATACGCCTGACAAATGGACGGATGGCCGCATATCACATTTGCCCTTTGCACCAACATAATTTCTCGGACCCAACCAAACTCTTGGGAAAAAAAGCAAAATTATACATGCGATGTTTTGGAGGGAAACAAGAATTAGATGTAAATTAGATGTAAATTACACGGAAGGTTAAACAAGAAAAGCCGTGCTAACGCAAAGGGGAATGCAAAACAGTGGTGCGTCATTGTACGCCATTGATCCGTAGACTTCATCCGTAGATCTCATCCATACAGCTTTTCGCTACAGTTTCACAGAAGACCCAGTGAAACAAAATCAGTCGCCAGATGTCGCCAGACGACCTACGCTAAATATGTACAGTGTTTTACTTGTACTCACCAGAGGGCACCACTATCTCGCTCTGGCAACGCCATATCGGCTGGATATTGGAGATTTTCGCTATCCCCTCTCATTTAGCACCCTCGTTCGGGGTGACCCCCTTTGAATTTATGGAAAAGCTTTACGGTTCCTAAAACTAGCGTCTTCCAGGCAGCCGACGGTGAAGATTTGGTGATCCTAGCTTGCACCGTTTTTGATTGATCTACCCATGTGACAGACAGACAGACGGACAGAATTGCAGTGGCTAAAACGTGCTACAGCAGTAGCTGCTGTTGCGCGTAAAAAGTCTAAAACTGTTGTAATTTTCCTTGCCACAAATGACAAAAGCGAAACACTGACAAAGGGATATATTCATGCACATTGTGAAGCCAATTTAGACAACTGAGCAAGAAGTCAACCAGCTGAAGTAATTTGCATGAATAATCAAAAAACTATGCATTAAACAGCCTAAAATGCAAGAGAAATACAAAAAACTTAAAACTGCACACTGGCACAGGATTTGACGAACCATTCCAACTGCACAGAAAAACCTGCCAATTACACGGATCACGTCACGCCCATGTAATCGTGAATTAGGTTTGGTTTTAAGGTGCGTACGCAGCGACGTAACTGAACTGAAACAAACTGAACTGAACTGACATGGTCTAGTTTTTGACGAAATGACCAATTGGCAAGCAGAGCGAGCCCACTGATCACTGGTTGACACACACGAAGACACTGACGCCTTTTGACGGTGCCTACTGTAATGCATTACTGCTTGCCAACTGCTCAGCCTGTCAAAAACTAAACCAGCCAGTTGAATTCAGTTCAGTTACAACACTCTGTATATGCCTCGAGTCATTTCTCATCATGCATCTGACATCAGCAAACCTGCAAGAGAAGTGGAATGAAGGTTTCAATCTCGAGTATCTGCGCCGACTCTTCCATGAGAATGTTGTCGTACTGGAACCCAGCCTCCACTAGGTCCCGACGTTTCAACGCGGCATGAGTACACGTCATCGCGATGATCTTTGCTTCTTTTATCAGCAAATAGCGGGACCGGTCGCGCCCACTTCGCAACAGCTCAAATGCACGAAACTCCTGCCAAATAAAAGAAAATGTAATATAGCATAACGTAAAGTCCTTCCCGAGCAATAAAGGCCATACATCAATGCTGATCTTCATCCTAGGGCCTCAGCCAGACACCAGTTTACACTGCCAGACCACAGATAAGGGGCATCGTGGTGTGTCCCTGTTTATAAACAATAAAACATAACGTATCACCTCACTGCTAAAAGGTCGTTGCTTTGTAACGTTTTGAAGTTATGCCACAACAGTTCCCAAAAGTTTACTTTCGAAGAGCCACCTATTCTGAAATACCAAAATCTACACTCCGAAAAAAATAAGCCAACTAAACAAGAACCGAGCAGATAACACAATGCCTCACTTTCAGTAAATATTCTCCACCATTAGCTATAACTAAAGCTATCCAGTCAATACAACAAAATGCTAAAACACATTAAAAATTAACTGCAATCATAAATTACTGGGTAATGCACTAAAGATTTTTTAGTACAGCGACATAAAAATTACTCTGCAGCAGGCTGCTTTAATACTGTAATAACTATGAGACAGTGTAAAAACCATTAGTAACAATCCACATACGAATCTCACTATTACTACCAGTACTGCCATCAAAAACTACAATATTATCATCAATATACAAACACAACTTCAGTATCATCAACCAAAGACTTAATTTAACTTTTACTAAGTTCTCAAAGATCTTCTTACATGCTACCCAAGTCTGCAACTTAGAATTGCATAAGTTTCTTTTTTTTGTAATTTCTAGCAAACATTTATGACTCTTGTAAATAGCATTTTTTCTAAAGACGTTTGTGACTGTGATTGATTTATTCCATCACAAGTCCTTTGTGAGTTTGACTAGCAAAATGACAATCGACCTCTAATTTCGCTATTCATGTGACAAATGATACCTCAAGTTGAGTGAAGAGCTTCTTGATGTGTCGGAAGCAACCCTCAGCAATGTCAAAGTCTTCCTCAAATGTCCGACCTTTGAAGATTGGCTGAGGAGCATTCTCAAAAAACTTTGTAAATGGAAAAAGTTTGGCTATCTTCTCAACTTTAGCATGCTACAAAACAACAAATACTTTGGAACAACCGACTGGCATTGGCTTTCTTCTATTTTACACAGATGCACTTCAATGATATCTGAAAAACGCTTGCTTATCGGTAATTAATTTAATAAATAATCAGTACGAACTGTGAATATGTGAATATAAACACCTGGATAATCAGCATACTTCATACAAAAATATGAAATGCAAAAAGGAAATAAAACGTACAGGTCCTTTGGATGGTTTAACTTGACTTAAGAATGCCTCCCATCGTGAAAGAACCTGTGTAACAAAAGAACAGATGCAACACATGTAAAAAAATAAAGGTCGTCAATTTGTATAGCGCATCATCGCAAATACGCCTCTAATGTGCTTTCGTCACTAACCAGAGCCGCCTGCCGCACGGCCATCGTGTGCAGCCTGCAGACACAGGCTGGTGCAGCGGCCGGCTAGCCAACCCCAGTCAGCTGTACCAAGGTCCCCACCTTCCGTAACTCATGCGAACGAGTTACTACTCATTTTACCGTCCCACGGAGGGTAGAAGGCTGAGTCAACCTAGCTGGCAGGCTTTGCACCGAGATGGTTTACCTGCCCGCAGGCAGTCACCCATCGCAGTACTAACCGGGCCCGGCGTAGAGTAACTTCGTTTCAGCCGAAACGCATTACCAACTACGCCACGCCACCACTCAGCGACATATTGGCCAAAAATCGCAAATTTTGTCCACCCCCTCTCATTTAGCATTCTCGTTCGGGATGACCCCCTTCAAATTTATGGAAATGCTTTACAGTTTTTGAAACTAGAGTCTTCCAGGCAGCCGACGGTGAAGATTTGGTAATCCTAGCTTAGACCGTTTTTGACTGATCCACCCATGTGACAGATGGACAGATGGATGAACAGACAGAATTGCGATGGCTAAGACGCGCTGAAAGCAGTAGCTGCTTTTGCGCTAAAAACCTAATGAAAATTCTGCTGCAATGTACACATCAAGCTTTAATGCATGCTAATGGTGCGGTATATTGTCATTTTAAGTTGCAAAAACCTCTCTTCTGTCTTCACCATCTTCCCCATCCATCGTCTTCGCCACCCGTTCATCTTCTACGTCAACTGGTCATCTTTCCATCCTTGCTGTCGTTTTCTTCATCCACTTATCACTGCCATCATTTTCACCATGTCTTTGCCACCTGTCCACCATTGCCATTGTTTTCTTGTTGTATTTCCCATTCATCCATCTTCGTTGTAAACTTTGCTGTTGTTAGCTCCATTGTTTTTGCCATCTGTTGTCATTGCCATCCATTGTTCTCACTATCATCTTCTCCATCGGTTCACAATAACCAATCAGTAAAATACAGACCACGCAAGTTTAGTCTGCATATTACCTGTATGCTGGTTGCAAGTCCCCATTTTACCCACGCCCTCAAAACTAGGTCAGTTTGACTGAACAGATGCTCACCTCAGCTAAGGAAAACTGTAAGAAAAAGCATCCGTGTAAACCAATCATCAACTTACAACTTCCTTGAACTGGCCCTAAAGCAAATACTGGTACTTGCTACAACTCAATCACATGAAGTAAGATAATCTTCCATTTTAAAGGAACAGTTATTGATACTTACTGTTCTGGCTTTTATAACTGCTTTAGCACGGATGGGACCAATGCCAGGAAGTGTCTGAAGATCAGCCGCAGAAGCTGAGTTAATATCTACATACTTCTGGCTTGTCGCCATTTAATCGACTTGTTTCACGCTGCAAAAAGACAAACGATCAATAACATAGTTACAGCTGGCTTACAGTGCAATATTTCTGGGGAAAAATCTGTACTATATTTAGAAGGTACAAGAAATTTGAGCTAAGGCTCACGGGACACGCGAAAGCCTGTAGCATTTCCGGTTCAGTAGTTATAGCTGAAAATTGGGATGTCTACGCTAAGCTAATGTACAAATACCAAATTCTCTATCTGGATCACAAACGATAGTAGCGTGGTGCCAAGGTCTAACCAAAGCCCTATCTCTTTCCACCCGTGTGACGGTCGGACGAACAGACGGAGACAGACAGACAGACGGACGGAAAAAATTACGATGGCTAAAACGCGATGAAAGCAATAGCTGCTTTCACGCTACTGCTTTCACGCGTAATATAACAACTCAATCGATGCAAGCGATCAGCATTATGTGCACTTGGGCATGACTCTAATACGCCGTGCGTTGTTCGTGACCTTGGTATCTACCTCGAATCGAATCTCAGCATGACCACACATATTTCCAAGACAGTTTCGAATTGCTTTGCTGCGATGAGATTAATCCGCAGTGTCCGCCGTTCTGTTTCTAAGGCGGTTTTACTATCGCTTGTCACGGCGCTTGTTCTGTCGCGTGTTGACTATGGCAACTCAACGCTCGCGGGGCTACCTGCTCGCCAACTCTGTCGGCTGCAGTCCGTCCTTCACGCCGCTGCTCGGATTGTACTCCGTGCCCGGAAGTTCGATCGCGTGACACCACTACTTCGTGAACTCCATTGGCTTCGGATTCCGGAACGGATCACCTTCAAGCTGTCATGTCTCGTCTTCCGGTCTCTCAACGGCACAGCACCTGTGTACCTCGCCGACAGCATCAACCGCGCAACTGACGTCACCACGAGGCGGAGTCTGCGTTCCAGCTCATCAACGGCGGTCGTTGTTCCAGTGACTCGTTGCAGCACGATCGGGGATCGCGCTTTCCCGGTTGCTGCTGCCCGTGCATGGAACAGCCTACC
>Ga0209454_1002842_pt1 | contig 12042 bp, 5 predicted proteins | sample WorMetHERISLAND1_2_FD_187400 | JGI IMG/M metagenome (GOLD analysis project Ga0209454, IMG submission 187400) | Marine gutless worms symbiont microbial communities from Max Planck institute for Marine Microbiology, Germany - Olavius geniculatus... | ecosystem: Host-associated > Annelida >...
GTGTGATAGTGCACTGTCTTGCTCGAACATGTGAAAGACCAGCTATCCCCACAGACACGTAAATTCGATCGCTTTGCACGTTTTTGTGGCTGCAACTGTAAAACTTCAAATATTTGACACCAACGAACAAGATTTTTCACCACTGCAGCAGGGTAGCAACTGGCAGCGCCAATTGGGATTAGCCTGTTTGTACCCGTGACACATTATAATGTCAGCGTTACATCACGACTAGCAAAGAATATTTAATCAACTGCCATGTTTTGTGTAAACTTTTCGAATTAGTATTTATTTAGCTACAAATGGTAAAAATTTCATGCAAATTGCTCATTATTTGAGTGAATTAAGAAAAAAAAAACAAAAAGGGGTCCTTTCATGAAACACCGTGTATATGGTTGAAATATTAAAGTAGGAAAATTCATGAATGGTCACCGTGCGGACTCGGAAATTGGGAAGGGAACGTGTCTGTCAGTGCCAGGCAGGCCGCATTGAAACGTTGGATGGCGACCGTCAAGAAAACGCTGGAACAAGAGAGTTGTTTTTTAATACACGTTAAATAATTCACAATTCTGATGAATCGCAAATGTGGGCAAGTTACGTGTAGGAAAGCAAGGTTGTGGAATGGACGTTTACAGACGTTTGTGTTTTTTCAACGTTTTTTTTCCATTTTTAGTGAACGTTGAAACTTGAACGGCCACTGTGAAATAAAATAGCAGTGTTTTGGAATATACGTATGCACATTGCATCAACAAAAGTATTACTGACACAATAATAACTGATTTTGCAATGCATTTAGATTTACCAGGTACTCACTTGCGCATAATGAATGAGTGGCTAAACTTCTCAAAGTCTGTCAGCGCATATGAAAACTCTGTATCCCGAAGTAATGGATTTAGTCAACGACTCAGTAAAAAAGCTTATCCGTTTTTCGTTTTACGTTTACAAACGTTTCTTAAATTCTTTTTTTGCTGCCCGCGGTATAGCGTCGGCACAGTATTGTTTCTGTTGCGAGTTTTTTCCCCAGTTAAGACGATAACTCACGAACCGCTGCACTTGATGAAATTTTGCATGAACGTGTGCATCGACAACCTTTAGAACGCTATTGAATTTCAAGGTCATAAGTCAAAAGTCAAGGTCAAGGTCACACCTTTGAGACATCGGGTCTCGCTGCTACAAGCTGCTGCTAGGCAGGCCCAGCTACATATCGCAGCATGCCAAGTTGGCTACCGCGGACAGCTTTAGCCTTGCGCAAGGCTTGGCTGTGTAGATGCATCTGTTCAGGTGGTGCTGTCGGATCGGTACATGGTGGCGTACGAGACTCGGGGTCAGCGCAGTGCTCGCTACTCGTGCTATCAGTTCGTCCGACGTTCCTCGGATGTGTTCCAGATTCGTGCGTCAGTCGTCATCGGACGCATGCACCGCGTCATCTGCCACGACTCGTCCTTGCTGACTGATCACTGGCTGATTGTCGACCGTGCAAGACTTGGTCGGCACCGCGTGCCGTGTCCTCTGCACGGCGGCTACAGTGTACATCTCTTCGATAAGGTATACAGTACACTAGATAGGCTACCGGCTACCGCACTGCTGGAGTGGGTAAGCGAGTACGCAGTGCGAGCTTATACCACTTCAGACAGTGCTGTAACGTACTTAAACACGCTCAGATCACACAGACTACATGCTTTATGGCGCACGACTGCAGCGGAAAGTTTCGAAAACAGTACCAAGTGCGAGCCGAGTGTGGTTAGGACAGTTTCCGTCGCCCATAAATCTAATGCACTGACTTCACTTTGACAAAGGACGGTGGGTGACTTCAATTTTTGATTTAGACTTTTGCTGAGTCTTTCACTGAGCAGAAACTTCGGTCTGTGTCCGGCGTTTGCGCTTAGCGAGAAGGTTCAGCGAAAGTCTTAAGTCAAAAATTGAAGTCACCCACTGTCCTTTGTCAAAGTGAAGTCAGTGCATTAGATTTATGGGCGATGGAAACTATCCTCTTGTGGTTGAAAGGAACTCGTTGACATCCAATGTGTCTAAAAATAAGCTCAGTAAAATAAGTACTGTATAGCACAAACAACTGGTGTAATTGTAAAATGTAATCTAGGCCTAACTAGCTAACTAAAAATACTGGCGTCATAGCAGAACGCAGACACAAGATGACAAAAATTCGTGCGCAGAGTATTGTCGCAGATTGGTATTAGCTTTCAGTGAAATTCGCCTGAACTCATACTTAAGAATGCATTGAAAGAAGGCTGAAATCATGGGAAGATTGCGGTAGACCTATGTTTTCTATCAGCGCGACAGAGCTATCTGCAGCAATATTGCTGTCGACTCTCGATGTCATAATTCAGTTACCTGCGCATAATCCGGTCCATTAGAGGGAATTTCTCTGCACTCCCAGGTTATGGAATATTTACGTCATCGCTGTCGAATGTCAGCCTGCAGTGCTATTAGTACGTTAGGTTGGCTAGCAGCAGTTGCGCGGTTTGTATTCATTTCCTGCCAGATGAGGTTACGCAATAATACAGCACTGGCAGCAGGTGCAAAATTCACCAAATTCACGAACGCCATCAATGCTTACGTGCATTATGTAGACCGTTAAATTCTGGTGACGCAGTCGTCAGCCGAAGAGTTTTACTATTCAACGTTCTACATTGTTAAACGAAAATCTACTATACGTGTAAACCTAACATGAAGTGTCATGAGCGGGCTATGGGGTGAAGATCTATTTAGTGGTGGCCATGTCTGCTGGCTGCACTGCGGGTCTAGTTGTTCGCTGATGCGCGCGTAATCCAGCGACAACTCAGCCTTCCATTCCTTTGGGGTAGGAAAATCGAGTAGCGGTCTCCTTGGCTTGGGTTAAGGCGAGGCGCGTTCACCTGTGTCTTGCGGCAGGTAGCACTGTGTGACCCCATATGGCAGGTGACGCTCCGTAGCTGTGCGATGGGTTTCACACAGAGTGCGATACACAGCTTTTTTAATATAACGGATGACCGCAGTATCAGCTGCGAAGTCTTTATTTGATGACAATCAGCTGCCACTGCCGAGACCGTAAAGCGCTTATGGTCACTATATCACTTAAGTTTCGGACTTTACTTTACTTTTAAAATAAAGGAAAGTCTGCAGTTAGCAAAAATTAGTGAAGTCACTGGTTATGGCTAATAGTTAATAGCTTTTCATGGGAAATTCATCTCGGAGCGACGGAGCGTCACCTGCAATAGGGGATCACACAGTGTTAGCTGCCACCCGACACAGGTGACTGCGCCCTGCCATAACCCCAGTCTGACAGACTCGATTTATCTACCCCGAAGGGACAGAAGGTTGAGTTGACTTTGATTTTGCTTATATACCGAGATGGTTTACCTGTCCACAGACAGTCACCCATCCAAGTAGTAGGCCTGTAACCACTTGATAGCGATGCGACCGGGAGTCGAACCAGTGACCTCGTGATCACAAGTCCAACGTCCCACGGTTACACCACCACCAAGCTATAGAGTGCGTGTGTGTGTGTTTGCGTATGCAGGCGCAGCAGAAAGGCGTGTGTGATGCCTACCGTGGTGAGACGCGGATCGAGAGCGAGTGTGAGCAAGGTGACGGATTTGTCTTTCTGTTCCGGCGCACGCACTGCATCCCCGCAGACGTGTATATGTACAGCAGACAAGCGACTCATTGCGTCGCCGCGTGGACCGACACACTTACCACTCCCAACTACAGGTCAGTCACTGACGTATTTTACTTACCTTACCTTACCTTACCTTACCTCTGGCGTGGGCAGGCTGTTAGGCTGCGTTCACATAGACCCGAGTACGAGTCGGGCACCTGTCCAGCGCTAAGGCCGTATCAGTTCCCCCCAATGCATTCCCAGAAAGGTTACTATAACTGTAAGGTTACTGTAACATTGCCACTGGTAACGTGTAGGCCTAACATATTATCTGTTCAAAGAAAGCTGGTCTGCATTTTGTCGGCTTTTCTCATATGGATTTTGAAATCTTTTGCGTCTTCGGAGCATTAAGCCCCACCATCACGTCAGGGTGGCACACCGTGGTGTGGAGAGATATCTTACTTTCAGTTATTATAACCAACAGTTCAGTGAATGCTAATAAAAAGACTAGGCTATAAAAACTTCAACTGACGTCCAGTTTTCTTAGAAGAAGTAATTATAATTTGTATATACAGTGTAGTTTCTCAAATATTTTAGTCCAATTAAGATTTGACTTAGGCACTATTTGGAATTGTAAAATGCCACTTGGCAACGGTGTTATGGTGCCAAAGATGTTTCAACGTCCTATAGGTCTACTGGAAACTGCCGGTTGCAGACTTCAATCAACTTGCGTCGCGAAAATCTCATTTTTCGTTCGTTCTGCTGTAGATAATCGTAATAATAATTTTAATTTTACGTTTTGATTGCCGTAATTTTTATTTTGCTTAGTTTTCGTCTTTCTTCGACGTATAGGTCTACGCAAAATTTCTAGATTACGTTCTTGCAAAACGAAAACCGAGCGATAATTTTCGTGTTCGTTCTCGTTCTAGTCACTAATTGATATCACTGTCTGTGTGACCTAGGTTCACTGTGCTGCAGCACGACGACCCACATCACGCCTACTACTGGCTGCTGAGAACACCAGTCGTCGGTGCTGACGTCACGGCGTTCAGCTCGGTGTTGTTCAAGGACCTGGTTGCCGACACGTCGCCGCTCGTCAACCAGACACGCGCATACATCCGTGCAGATATGCAGCGCGACGACGACGCCGGCCCACTCTGTGCTGACGAGTACGAGATGTGCTGGGACAGCATCATGGAGGTACGTACAGAGTGGGTCAAAAAATGGCACCATTTTTGTACGTCTTATAACTTCACCAAATATTAACCGATTTTCAAAATTCTTTTACTGTCAAAATCAGGGAACAGTTTGCAATGAAATTATTACTATAGATCCCACCACACCCAAAGTGTTCCATGGATTAAAGGTGGTGCTATAGCTCTTAAGGGAAATCCATTCCAGAGCTAACCTGCCGTATGGGATCACACAGTGTTGCCTGCCACCCGACACAGGTGAACGCGCCCCGCTTTAACCCCCAGCTAGATAGGCCGGTACTCGATTTACTTATTCCGGAGGGAAGGAAGGCTGAGTTGACCTAGGCGGCTGGCTACATACCCAAATGGTTTACTTGCCTGCAGGCAGTCACCCATCCAAGCACTAACCCGGCTAGCATAGAGCAACTTCGTTGATCGGACATAACGCGTTATCGCTACGCTAGACCACCAACCCAATTAGTACGCTAGACCTGTTGGAGGGGGGAGTAAAACTGGATTCAGTGCATTGAGGTCCTTTCGAGCAATTTTTTGGATGAAATGGACTAATCAATTTCGTGTAAGCTAAAAAAGTCTATAAATATCTAGAGTTTTTTTGGCTATGGGTAATAAGCGGATGTGCGGATCTGCGGATGTGGCAACGGGTAAAAAACGGATAAAATCTGCGGACGCTAAGTGCGGATGTGTGGGTAAAAGACGGATGTGTGGATAACTGTTGTCACGTACATTACCAGTCATGAAAGTTGTTGAGTTTTTCAATCATTCGCTCCGTAATTAACTGCTCAGCGGACGCTTTATAGGCGGCAATCATTTGAAGTCTGCCGCTGTGAATTTTTTCACAGTTCACACTCTGCGTAGGCTTAGACAATACCCTAACTTCTGATCGCGAATTCGTCTAGGCATTTATTCAGAAAGCAATGGTCTGCTTTGTCACTTGACGACGACAACGTGCAATAGGCCTAATACCCCGTTTACACGATCGATAAAACATCAAGCAGATATCGAGCAAACGTCGAGCAAACATCGAGCTGGCTCGTCCAGCTAACATATAGCCAGCTGATTGAGCCAGCTTGATCGTGTAAACGGCTTATAATGGGGTGTTTACACGATCCAGCAAACGTCCAGCAATTTACGTGTATTTTGAATACATTTGCTGGAAGTTTGCTGAACGTTTGCTGGATCGTGTAAACACCCTATAATGCACGAGGAAGTGCGACGTAATCGACGTCGCAGCGCGTGACAAGACGCTCAGAGACGATATACGACGACGACGCGGGACGACCTATGATGACGACGACGCACGACGACATGCGACGACGCGCGTCAATGCACGACAACGACGTAGGTCTACAGTGACGTCACGCAGCGACGAACGACAATGGATGACGATGGCGATGACTACAAAGTGCAGCAGGAATTAAGTTACTATTGTAAACCCAGATTTACCAACTTACTTATTTTGCCAACTTAGCCTACGATTTCAACTTGAATGATATGCAAAGTACGGTAGCCTAATTTCAATAACGTGCCACAGTGCCTGTCACAGCATGGCGCCCAAACATCCGGCGCCCAAAGGCCCCAAGTTAATACACGGTTATACACCGCTTATTGGTCCAGAGGCGCGGCAGAGTACGATGGGTAAAAGGCGGATGTTCTCCGCATCGACATCCGTCTTTTACACGTTGCCACATCCGCAGATCCGCCTTTTACCATCGTCCTTTTTTCAAAAAATGCAACTCTTATATATGTCACGTTATATATGTCACTTGAGCCAATCAGCCAGTTGACAGATACTGCAACCGTATCACATTTGCCGTACTATTTCTGATACCGTAGTTAATACAGCTGGCATGTCGTTGCGTTGTACAGGTGGAACAGCGCTGTCGGCAAGGGCGCGAGGGCGGAGACCAGCAGACGGCGTGGCACAGCCTGGCCCTGACTTGTCCACGCACCTGTGGACTCTGTGATGACTCAAGTCCGAGGTCTTGTCAGCTGCCTACGTCCTGGCGAGGTAGTTGGACTGACGCTGCGACCGGCGCCACAGTTACCATCAATAACACAACGATACACATCAGCCGCCAGGTGCACACTCGATTCATACACAGCGTCTTAAGATTTATCTCAAGATATGTCTTAAAAGGCAAAGGTGGTGTATAGCTCATAATAGGAAACCCATCGCAGAGCTACTGAGCGTCACCTGCCGTATGGGATCACACGTGCAGTGTTAGCAGTCCGCCCCGCCTTAACCTCAGCCAGACAGGCCGGTACTAGATTTACCTACCCCGGAGGGATGGAAGGCTGAGTTGACTTTGGTGTTGGTAATAAATAACTACCGAGATAGCTTACCTGTCCGCAGACAGTCACCCATCCATGTACTGACCACTTGACCCGTCACCCGACCGATAGTCGAACCTACGACCTCTGGATTCAGCGTCCTGACCGTTAAACTACCAAGCCAGTAAGACCAAAGTTAAGATGTCCTAAGATCAGGTTATGACATGTTTTAAGTGAATTATTCACAGCCTTGGTCTTCTTAGACGGTCATATACAACATTTGGTAGAACAAACTGCAAGCTTTTATCTTAAGATACATCTTAAGATATGCTGAAAGTGTTCTGCGGCGAATTAGATTATTGCCCTAACTAAACGACTACCGTAAGTGTGTTGTCTTAATATTATGCTAAAATCTTCTGTAAATGCACCGTGTGCAGGACTCTGTCACGAACGCGCTGACGCTGGGTTGCGTGCGATGGCGGGGCACTGACAACTCACAGGAGGTGGATCTCAGGGCGGTGATGTTGGTGACAGTCTACGGTGGCTCTGGCTGTCGACCTCGCTACCGCTGCGTGCGCGTTCTGCGTCAGTCGTCGTCGCTGCTCTATTTACAGCTGAGTGACGCGTCATCCTGGCCTCTCGTCCGCTCACCGCGTGATCCAGTCGACTGCAGGGCGTTCCAGTTCGACCGCTGGACCACCTCACCACCGGCCACCGTGTCCACCGCCACGTCCAGCGCGAGTAGCACGATGAGCGGATATCTTCTGTCGCTGGTTGCCGCGGACCGCGAAGCGTCGTCAGTAGACTGTCGACTGCCGTCAGACGTGGCCGGCGTCCAGTACGAGGTAGAGTTCGTCGTAGATGATGATGTTGACAAATGCAGCGGCAGTTTGACCACCACGCAGTCTGCTGGTCGCGGAGCGCTGACCCTCAGTGTGTCTGGCTGCGGCACAGAGGTACGGCGCCGGTTCGCGGACTCCGTCTCCCAGTGTCTCGAGTCGTCCAGCGGGTCCGCTGATGACGGCGAGTTGCTGATCATAACGAGCTCCGACAGCAGCGGGAACTTTAGCTCTCAGTCATTGTCGTGTTGGTTGTTCACTCGTCGCAGAAAGCGGCACAGAGCCCGAGCTCGCCTGTCGTCGTCGTCATCGCTGTCGTTCTATCTGTTGACTGGAGAGCAGTGTCACACGGCGGTCGCTGCACGCTCGACGTCGTCATTCCGTCCCACACGCCGGCTCACATACACCGCATTCTTCTCCCGCCCTCGACCTCTGCCTCCCTTCGCAACAACGAGCACTCCACGGACCACCACTTCGCCGCAGTCGCCCGCTCCTTCCCTCTCAGAACCCACCGCCACGCCGCCAGGCAATGACGCTTGGACGCCGCCTCCAAGAACTGCTCATCGGCCGAGACCACGGAACGTAACGATGCACGCTGATTCGACGGACCAAGACGAACAGCCGGTCAACGCTTTCGTCGTCGGTTTCGTCGCCGTTCTCATGGCTTTGATTCAGTTGATTCTTCTACTTTGTCACTGCTAAAGGTGATTTATATGTATGTTGTCGAGTCGAGTTTCAAGGTGATACTGAAAAACGCATCAAGCCATAATCTCGCAAGTTTTAACTCGAAGCCGGAACTCGAAACCTAACCATAACCCTATACACTGACCCCCTATCCCTAACTCTAACCCCAACCCCAACATCAAGTACTGCAACTACACAATTTTTGGCCAAAAATAGAGTTGCGGTAGTCGATGTTCAATAAATCGTCGAGTATCGCAACTCGACTATGCATCGAACATCGAGTCCCCGAAAACTTGAAACTCGAAAATCAACTCAACAACTTTCAATCTCACTGCTAAAGGTTCTTTTGGAGACAGACAGTCAGTCATACTGCTTACAGTCCAGTTGCTGTCGTAGATGGTTGGGATTTTCTCGCAATTACAGCTAGATTAATATGAGGATCGCGCATAAACGAATAAAATGAATAAAGTGCCTTTGCATAAATCTCATAAGCCCCAATTCGTTCAAAGGTGCCTGCCTGCCTATTATAAGTAGTTGCTACATGCTTGTTATGGTTGTTAGTTAATACTAAGATTATAAGATTGGATTTTCGTGTAAAAAGCTAAGACGTCGCCGATCTCGTTTGTGCTTTGCTGTTTTTCATCATGTTTGCAGGCATAGCTGACATAATGTTCAATCAATAGCGTGAAGAACGCGTCAAGCCATAATCTCAAGAACAGAAAGCAATAGAACTAGTGAAAGTAACTTAACAGTTGTGCTTTTGCTTTTGAAATAGATAAGTCACATCTTGGGAACACATGGCCATCCAAGTTGATGTCGGTGTTGGCCTACCGCTTCCGTCCCATTTCTTCTCTATCCTCCCTTCCACTCCCTTCTTCTCCTGTCTCCTCTCCATTTTTCGATTCTTCCTCTCCCGTCCTCTCCCTTTTCCTTTCCTCTCCTCTTCCCTCTGGCCCTCCTTGTCTACGCCCCTGTCTGTAAGCCCCTACTATAGGTATACAAGCACGTTGAATAAAATATGCCGCTTGTATCGCCTAGGCCTAGGTCTGTCGCCTAGTTCTTTTTGCAGCTACTTATAGTTTGGGAAGATAACTATACCGGTAGCTGAATTGTGCAGTTTTCTGAATTTTTCTGATTGACTACAAAGACTGTTTGAAATTAATCGATTAACTGAAGTTAATTTTTAACCAGTACCAGCCCTATTTGTGTACAAGATGATAAATAATACAAATGAAATTCTTTGGTGTATATGCAATGGCAGTAAGTTTTATACCACATGAGTGAATTTTGAGCAAATGGGAGATAGGGCTGAGCTTGCTTTCTATCATAATTTTGTGGCTAAGGGGCCTATATCTGGTTATCTCTTAGCAGTGTTTTACTGATACACCACTTAGTTCTATTACGACCTAATCATACGGATGGTGCTGTCATTTCTGTTGTGTATTGTATTTGATGGACCGTATACTTAGTATCCGTTTGAAACTGTGTAGGCTATAGTGTTTATAGTGCAGCGTATCGAAGCTGCGCATTTTTATTCATGTTGTACTGATTTTTACGATACTATTAAACGTTTGTCACGTCTTATAAAGGCTGTATGGTAACTGTTGATCATTGGGCGATAAGGGTGTAGGCCTAACTAACTGTAGGTCTTCACAACAGAGATGTACCGAACGCCACGTTGCGATAGTCGGCCGAAGTTCTGACCGCATGACGTCAAACTTCGGTCCGTCTCTCGTTCCCAGCACAAGCAAATACGGTACTGTGCATGCAGGACAGATGGAAACCGGTCACGTACCGGGTTACTGAGTTGGCTTTGCTGGGATGGAAAGAAACGTGTAAGAAAACTAAATAAACTATCACGACTTGAAAATGCCAGCCATTAATGTTGGCTTTTGCAGACGCGGTAACCTGAATATTTGGATTAGGCCCTATTTTCAAGGTAGAACAAATGCACTGCGATTGTTCGTCCAAATTTTGGGGTCATAACCCCCCCCGGTCGCCATCATGGGTGATGACTCGGTTTTGTGTGGATTGCGCCGAGCGTTAATTGGCTGCTAAACGACGATGACGTCACATGAGTTGCAGTAACAGAGCTTTCAGCAGTCGTGCCTCGTATGTCACGGTGTTTTTGCCCGGGTGCATTGGTTCCTGTTCGAGTGGCGCCTCAACGTGCGCATTCACACTCCGACCGTACACTGAACACACAGGCACACAGACATAACCAGTGACAGTGACGTCACAGCGGGGGTGGGGACAGGGAGAGGAGCAGTTGCCGCCTCGATCCCTAAATTTGGGCTCTCGGATAATTTTCTGCTTACCGGAAAATTTTCGACCAAAAATGCAAAATGTGAAGCTGAACCCCTACCCCATATCTTGGTGAATTCAGGGACAAAAAATGAAATTCTGAGCAACCTGTCTGTTGGAAAATTGCAACTTTCTGCTTATCCCTACTTTTTCAATCCATGACGCTGCTGTCTCTAGTCTCTAAGCAGGCAGCCCGCAGGTGATGCAATAGTCACAATTAAATTAAAGCTGAGAGATAAACTGCCATTATTTTCTGCAGGCCCGTGGTTTACCTTCTCAGCAATAGAGCATCATGGCTTTGTAGCCGAGTACCAGTTTGGTGGCGGAAGCACATGTGTGTGAACTACTTGCCCAGAGTCATTACCTGCTAATGAACTGTCGAACCCGTGACATTTAGACTGCGAGTCCAATGCCTTGCTAGCAAGCCAACTACACGAAGAATTACTAACTATGAAATTTAGGCCACAGATATAAAACGTATATGCTGCATACAAGGCTGTTGCTGGGCGGGAAAAGGACTCTCTATGGAGTGCTGCGGTGGGATTACGTCAGATTATTTGGAAGTGGAACTATAATCGACTGTCGACTGACCGAAGCACAAGTAAAAGTTAGAGAGCCTCCAGTTTAATACTACATGTAGAGTGTAGACCTATACATAGGCCTAGTGTTTTTGACTAATGTTTAACTGTATATAGAGTTTTTCGCGGAAATAGCAATTATTCTACAATTCCGCTCCAATTGCTGAAACAATTCCCACAAGTCGACTTCGGGGAATTTTTGACGCCAAAAACCAGTGCACGGCCTTGAGTTCGAAAAATAAGTGATTGATAAATGAAGCTGGCAATTTGCTGTAACACGTACATTCGCAAGCTTCGAGAAACTGGACGCATTCTCGCAGGAAGTCGTCCTGCATCATCAGCATGTGCTTCGCCATGTTCTCAATGAGCGAAAGGAAGCAGCGCTTGGCGTAGTACCACGTATCAGTACCCAGCTTCTTCTGATACGGCTCCAGGCTTTTGATGACTCGCGACAGTCCGAACTCATAGTTGCCCTTGGAGCAGTACAGCGTGCTGCAGCATACACCGGGTGGTTCGGAAAAATATAGGCCCCTATACAACTTTATTCGTCATTCAATAAC
>Ga0209454_1002843_pt1 | contig 12041 bp, 7 predicted proteins | sample WorMetHERISLAND1_2_FD_187400 | JGI IMG/M metagenome (GOLD analysis project Ga0209454, IMG submission 187400) | Marine gutless worms symbiont microbial communities from Max Planck institute for Marine Microbiology, Germany - Olavius geniculatus... | ecosystem: Host-associated > Annelida >...
GGAAAGGGTAAAGGAAAGGGGAAGGAAGATGAGAAAGGGGAAAGGGGAAAAGGAAGGGAAAAGGGAAAAGAAGGTGGAAGGAAGATAGCTTAAGAAATGTAGGACGCACGGACGGACGGACGCACGAACACTCAGGTAATTGTATACTCTGTCCAATGCTATGCATTACATTGGACAGACAAAAATCAAAGGTTCGAGTTCGGGTTTGATAGCGTTACGTTTGCGCTAATGAAATGCAAACGCGGACAACTGCATATTGTGCCGGACTGGACCGACATCTACGCTTGTTACCCGCAGGACTTCGCATCGTAAAGACGTGTACAAAGCGACAGATGTAAACTGAGTTAAAATCTCAGTTAATGCAGTTGTGTTACTCACTTACTTACTTAACTGCTGCATTGACCTAGAGCCTACATGTGAATTGGACCGCTGGCCGTTTTGGGGGAACCGAATATCACTATGTCGGCCTGCAGAGATCGATATTTTATGCTGAGTAGCAACAGCAGCAGCAAGCAGCATAGCAGCGTAGCCGCGGTAGTGTATTGTCAACGGCGATTTGACGCTTAGGACCCCTAGTTACTAATTGAACACAGACAGATTAGCACAAACATATTGTCTGTACATTAGTTCTATTACTAATTTTCATACTGTGTAGACTGTAGATAATAATCAGTACGATCGTAGGCCTATCCGATGAACTTTAATAGGCAATATTTTGCATATCTTATTTATACGGTACGTTGTTATCGTATAATAGGCCTTTGGCAGCAACGCGGTTGGCCTTAATAAACGTTGATCTGATTTGACTTTCTGGTAGCCTTAGTAATAATAGTTATATAAACAAGCGCTAAAATCGATTTATTAGTCCATGATAACGTATTATTTTACATTAATCGACAAGCAAATCTGATTATAATGTAATAACAGCGATTAAGCAAATATCATGCATATCACAGTACATGTCGTCGGGTTGTTGGCAATTGAAAATAGGACCTATGTGAGTTAAAATATCGCCTACGATGCAGTGTAATAGAATAAAGGTGAAGGTTAAAGGATAAATGTCTCCATACCTCTTCATCTGGGAACCCGCCACAGAGCTAGCGATGCGGAGTATCAGTGTTGTATACCCACGACAAACCATTAATGCTATAGGCCTAGATACTTTTATACGTGAGGTTTATATTGCAAAATTACCGCGAAATCTCGTTTAGACAGTGGATTACCCTCATACTAATACAGTAATGTATTTATGCAAATTATGCTCAGTACTCACCAAATAAACCCTAGCGTGCGGCCAGCTTAGTGACGTCACATACGCCTAACGGGTTACACGGCTGTGCTGCTGCTGCTGTTGCTGCTGCTGATGTGTGCGAAGTCACGTGTTGTTAATTGTGACCATTTTACGCACAGATGACAGCATGCACATAATTTAATAATTTGCATATTGAAAATTAGTAAAAAACAGTACTGTTTCTGAAGATAAGTTATTGCATGTGTATCTTGTTCTGGTTTATGCGTTTTGAAAATTTATATTTTACAAGGTAGTGTAACGATGCAGTTGGGGTGTGGTGGGATGTTTAATAACGGCATTATTGTTTAGATGAATGTGACAGTAAAACATTTCTGATATGGACATAAGTTTGGTGGCACTTTACGCGGGACAGCAGAATGCTTCGCGAGTCTTAATTAGCCATCGTCTAGGCGTCTGTTTGTCCCTATGTCTGTCTGTCACACACCTGACGTGTAAACGGTGTACGCTAATGCTAAGATCACGAAATCTTTACTGTGGGATGCCCCAAGGACTCTAGTTTTTAGTGACAAAATTTTGTGCCTCTGGGTGAAGGATTCCCCTCGAGCGAGGGCGTTAAAGACGGGTCTTCCTTAAAAAGACGTTATATTGCCGCTATTGGCTCTTATAGTGTGAAAACGGTTGCAGATAGGTACAGACTTGCTGCATATCGTATCACTGGTGACGGGCTTCTTAGATTTGTCAACATCGATGACCTTAAACGACCCTGAACCCACCATAAAAGGGTTTTTAGTGAATTTTTCGCAATTTTTGAATGCAGCGCACAGATTAACACTAAATTGCGACGAAATGGCTATAGACCAAGACAACTTTCGCACAAAATTTTCAGCACTATATGTAGATTTCAGCAGTCCAAGTCCCGGCCCCTAGGTTCAAGGAGGCCGGCGCAGGCGAGCGTCAAAGACGGCTACCCCTAGGCTAAGTGATTATTTTACCGCTGTTGGCTCGTGTAGCGTGAAAAGGTTGCGGATAGGTACAGACATGATGCTATCATAACAAGCGCTGGTGACAGGCACTTTACTTTTAGCTTTATCAACATCGCTGACTTTGAAAGAATTTCCTAAAAAGAGGTTTTAGTAAATTTTTTGCAATGTTTTGATGCAGCACATTTTAACGCTGAATTGCGACGAAATGGCTGGAGATAGACCAAGACAACCTGCACATGAAATTTTCAGAATTAAATGCGGACTTCAGTAGGCCAAGTCCCTACCCCCTAGGTTTAAGGAGGCTGGCGCAGGCGGGCGTCAAAGACGGTTACCCTACCATGCTGCTTATCATAACAAGCACTGGTGACAGGCTTTTTAGATTTATCAACATCGATGATCTTCGACCTTGAAATCTTTGAATCCCCCAAAAGGGGGTTTTAATGAATTTTTTTCGTAATTTTTGGATTCAGCGCACATTTCAACACTGAATTGCGCCTTCAAAGGTCCAGTTGGCGAAAACACACTTACTGAGTTAATGCTAAGCGTGCCACCTGAGTTGGAGAATCGTAAACAAATCTATCCCATTAGGGAACCACTCTGGTGCAGACACAGTTGGATGGCGTTTACTGACACTGCCGGTACCCCAGCAGGTACTTACGACATGGACGCACTCCGTAGAGATGCACTGTACAACATTTCTATGCGCGGCCCGGCTGTCTTCACTATCTACACCGATGGTTCAGCAAGCGAGGGGACTCAGGATGGAAGAGCAGCTGCAATCATCACGACTGGTTCCGCCGGTCAGTCAACATCACTGGAGACTCTACAGCAGAGAGGGAGACCGCTCACATCTTCGTACGAAGAGGAGAAGGATGCAATGCTTTTGGCAGTTAAGTGGATCGCTCAGAACAAGCCTCAAGGTTTGACAGTAATCTGCTCGGACAGCCAGTCACTACTAAAAGCTATTTCCATTGGATCAGGTGATACCGATCAGATCAGACGTACTCTCTCAACGGCATCGTGTCAGATAGTAATCCAGTGGGTTCCAGGTCATGTTGGCGTCCCAGGCAACGAGGCAGCAGATCTGGCAGCTAAGGAGGCCGCAACGCTCACAGATCAACCACCGCAGCCCGAGTCTCTGGCGTCTGCACTTAGTTGCATTAATAAAACATTCAGAACTCACCCATCAAGTACGAAAGAACAGCTGCCGTGTGTGAGAAAACCAATCTCACTAAAGACTACTCTGAGGTGGGGTCCCGCAAAGACGCCGTGCTGTTGGCCCAAGTTCGCACAGTGGCCACTGCAGCAAGTTCCAAGCTTATCACCATCTTTTTGATCCGACAGTTGACCCTGCTGTCTAAGGTGTGGAGAGGAACCGCACACAGTCGAGCATTGGCTTACAAAATGCCCAGGGACCGAAGCAGCTCGACTAGAAATTTTCGGCAGTGTGAGTCTTCCGCTGATCGAGTATCCTGACGGAAGAACCTGGCAAGGCGGTGCTGATGTCACGGCGCACCCTATAAGGGCCGCCGTGTAAGTACTCCGGCCTCCGTCAACAACAACAACAGCAGTAGTAGTAGTAGTAGAGGGTGTTGTTGTTGTGGTTGTAGCAGCAACATCAGCAGCAGCAGCAGTAGCTGCAGTAGTAGCATTAGTATTAGTAGTAGTAGTAGTTATTGTTGCAGCAACAACAGTAGTAGCACCATCAGCAGCATTAGTAGTGTTGTTGTTGTTGTTGTTGTTGTAGCAGCAGCAGTGGCGGCGGCAGCAGCAGCAGTATTAGTAGTAGTAGTAGTAGTAGCAGCAGCAATAGTAGTATTAGTAGCTGTTCTTTTTGCAGCAACAACAACAACAGCAGCCCCAGCAACATTAATGTTGTTGTTGTTGTTGTTGTTATATCAGTAGTAGTAGCAGCAGCAACAGTAGTAGTAGTTATAGTAGTAGTAGTATTAGTAGTAGTAGGCTAGTAGTTGTTGTTATAGCAATAACAGCAGCAGCAGCATCAACAGCAATTGTAGTGTTTTTTGTTGTCGTTGTCGTCGTCGTCGCAGCAGCAGCAGCAGCAGCAGCAGTAGTAGTAGTAGTAGCAGGTGTAGTAGTAGTAGTGTAAACTGGCCATATTTCGGAAACGGTGAGAGATGTGGCCAAGGTTACTATTAATGCTATTAATCACTAACAGAATGTGGCCTATGCTTTTTGAGATACGATGAAATTCGTCGACCTTAGATGACCTTCAAGGTCAGTAGGCCTACTGCAACAAAAACTGTATATGCTGGCTGTAGTGCGTCTTTTCTAGCGACAGCTGGGTCTTCTTATTGTTTCTTGTGTGATAGATTCATTAGTCTGCAACCGATGGTATTCTGTTGTGATTAGCGTGACTCAAAATCATGAAATCTTCCGACAAGTGACAGTGTCGTAAGTTTTTGCTTTTTGCCATTTTAACAAGTTACGTCGTGACGAATTTCGTTTCGATTTAGGTTTACAATAGCCTAAAGGTTGTTTCATTCGTTTCTATTATACTTCACTCTCAGATCAAGATTGGTAACAGTGTTCACGAGAACGGCGATGTAAATAAAGATTTATCAGGTTTTGCAATGCGTAGTAGGCCCTAATGCCAGAGGGCACACAGATGGCCATCATTGATAGTTTACCGAAAACCGCATAATGATGCCGTGCGGCACAGTTTTTTTTTTAAAATTTCTTAACAAAATAAAATGATAATTTCCATATTTCTTGATCACAATAGAAATATATAATCCGTTGAAAATTTTTTTTTGCCGATATTTAATAGTTTATGCGGTACATGGCTATAGAGTGAGCGAGCTTCGCTTGCTGTATAATCTTTGGTATCTTGTCAATATCTGTTCGGTCCGAAGAATTATGGCTTTTTCGCCCCTTTGCCGGTTCTCTCCTTGGCTTGTTCGCACCCTCTCTCGTTCGCCCCCTGGCTTAATTTTTCGCCCCCTGGCTCTCGCCCCATGGCTGATTCGCCCCCGGTGCCTGGCTGAATCGCCCCCTGGCTTGTGTGCTTCCTGGTTGATTCGTCCCCTGGCTTGTTCGCCCCCTGTGCCTGGCTTACCCGAACGAGCCAGGGGGCGAACCGGCAAAAGGGCGAAAAAGCCAGACACCGGTCCGAAGCGGTGTTTAGGCACGCGGGCACCTGCTGGGGAAAATAAACAACACTTTTTCTAAGCCGTGTAGCCGTCATGTACCGTCATTTCTCTCATTGTAAGCAAAAACTGCTGTCTGTAGAAAACGAATGTAGCAATAATTTTGGGTTAATAAGCGAGGCATTGTTTTATACGTTTGTGCGGTTTGTCAGTTTTGACCGATCATCCCGCATATGATGTGGGAAAAGTGCGGACTGGCTGAAGGATGGGCTGAGCGTATGTTTATGTTGTTACGTTAGTGATTTGTATCGTGGAAAACTGTTTATACACAGCAGAATGAGTTCAACAGGACAAGAGCCGTCTGCGGTAACCGTGGAGAATGTCACAGCGCTCTTGGACTTGGCTCTGAAGTCTGCCTACCGAGTTCGAGACACCGACAGTGAGGTACGATCACGACCACGCCCACTTTTTTCGATTTCATCGAAATCATTGAATTCATAAACCACAATCAACCTTCTGGTCTTGTCTCAGCTTTTGCCGAGAATGTTGCTGCCACTTGGCGGGCATAACAGTTTCACTTTACACACTGTTGGTGGTAATGAATCCTGGAGGGTTCAGCATGCTATCACAAACGTTCCCCACCAGGAAGTTTGAAATATTAGTGATCTAGGCTTAGGGTTTGAGTTAAAGATATGTTTAGGCTTTGGCTTAGGGTTACCCTAAGTAGGATTTGAGCGGGTATAATGTGGACCTGAGGACCAACCAATGCGTAAACCGCGCACCAAACCTTACGACCAGGTCTACAGTTTACCCATTGGTCAGTTCACAGGTCCGCATTATAGTTTTAAACAAAATAAACGAAATGTGAAATAAACGTGTTGCATGTTTTATTTTTAACTTTTTGTGTATATAAGGCTTGCAGACGTAGTGATCAGCGGCACAAGCACACGTGTGAGGTGTAGATTAGATTAGGCCTAACGTCAGCGCTTCACCTGTCATAGTACCCTATGCACCCAAGGTTATTGTACAAAGTCCCCAGACCAATTCAAATTCATGGGCAGAAAGGTGTCGATGGTCACTTCTGTTAATCCATCCTTGGCGTGACAGCGGAAGATCAATGATAACGATGATCCCGTTGATGATGTGGAACCTGACGATCCACCGGCATCTGGCACCATTGATCTGTGCAGCACCTGCAATGCTATGGTCTCGCCACGTGTAAGGAAAGGATGTGCGAAGAACAGCTACAGCACCGACAAGCAGACCATCTGAGTCGAGTGCGAGCTGGCATCATTGCCGCTGTGTGGGATATCAGCGCAGAGCATTCGTTTGCAAACTCTGTTGACAGTTGTGAACTACTAGAAATAGAATTAAGCACTGCAGCAGTGAATGCTTAGACAAGGGCCTAAAACGTGAGTGCAGTACTGAGCTTATACACATTACAGCACATCACTCATTAGGTGTTTGACTGCGCGAGGTCCGCATTTTAGAGGTCTGCAGTTTACGCACTGGTCTGCCCTGATGGTTCGCAAGTTTTGGTCTGCAGTTTACCCGTTGGTCGGTCCACAGGTCTGCGCTTTACCACAGCCCTCGCGATATCACTGACCCAGCAACCACAAATGAATTTTCATCACTGCCAATGTTAATAACTTTTGGCTTTTGGCTATGGCCAACCTCTGCAAAAATTTTGTCAGAATTTGTGTATAAAGGTTAAGTTATTAATTTTTACATTTGAGTTGATTAAAAAGTAAGATGTAAAGTGTTTCCTGAACCGTAACATTCATTTGTTTATTTAGCCTTGAGCCATACAGTAGGTTACGTTGCCAGACAATGGATATATGGAGTCTAAGTTGTCATCTGTTTATCTTCTCTGCGTATATTTTTTACTGCCTTATGACCTTGTTGATTGATGATAGTTTTATGGTTTGATTTTGTAGAGTGATAATGTCATGAAAACATGTCTAACTTTGTTTGGAAAAGACTACAAGTACACGGTAAGGAACCAGAGTTAATACATACATGAAAAGTAATTGGTTTGGTAGATATGTTTCTAATATAGTACAATATTGATATGTTGCTCAGTGTCACTAACTATGACTAGTTTGATATTGGAGACTTTATATCTAGAATTTTTACTGTGGAACTGTATCTTTTGAACTTTTATCTGGTTTCTGTTATTTTCTGTTAATCTGATTTATCTGTAGTTAAGTTTTGCAGTGGAAAAATAAATGTCAGTATGAGGACTGTTGAATTGTCAGTTGGAGGCCTAAAATTTTGCATTTATTATTTTATTTTGTGAGTCGCACCAGAACCGTAACAACGCTAATTGTGACTGTCTTGGGAAAGAAGTGGCAGTTTGCTTTTCAGAGGCATGTTCAGTAGCAGAGCCGCTTGGTACCACTTGCCAAGTGGCCTGGGTAACTTACCAAGCACCTCACATACATGATTGCTTACGCTTGCTTGCAAACAATGGATGATGCAATGCCACATAATAATGCAAATTGCTGTATATTTTCATTTTCTCAGTGTGGCATTTTTTTAAGTGGTGTAACTAGCATCGTGTTCTTTTGTTACTGATCGATTGTACAGGATATAAATAACAATTACTTCTGACCTTTTGGAAATTTGTTCGCTCAATCGTCATTATGTTTTCGTGCAGCAAGCCCATAGATTTCATGAATATTCATGATGTCTATGAGCAAGCCAAGCAGCTCTTTCAGTAGGCAGCTTGGCTGGTGGTACCAAGCTGCTTGACTACTGAACACGCTTTAGGTGGCCAGGTGCCATTACTGGAGTACTGCTATGCCGTATCAGCCCATACTGCCCCATTATGCATGTGCTTTATTGCAAGCATAGGCATGCAACATGTGGAATGATTAAACTGTTCAGTTACTCGCTTACTTATTTTAGTATAAATGTACTGAGAACTATGTTTGTGTCAGCTGCTGGATAACAGTAATGGAGAACTGTGCAGTCAGTATCCATCACAGATTGTTTTACTTGAGTACATCAAGTCCAAGGACTCTCTGCTGGACAAGTATGTAACCAGACAGCATTAGTTTTAGCTGTACTCATGTTGTTGGACTACTTTTTTCTCTTTGATAATGTTGTTGGGTGTATCAGCAAAGTTGCTTGACGCTGAGTCGGATTAGTATTAGAGTGAACATTGTACTTCGTTGCATAGTGTAGTGTTATGTGTTTTTTTGTAGTTTTTTACAACTTTTTTTTTGGCATGTTTTTGTATTTTTTTGTTCAAAGTTTTCTTTATTGGTCAAACAGCCTGAATTAAACTTTATTATTTAATTGATTATTCAATTGATTGACTGATTGATGGGAGACAATTTGTCAGTAAAAGCATGAGGAATGCTTTAGTGATGAAAGTTGTGCAAATCTGCATTTATGTTACGATACTCTCTCACATAGTTTGTTTGTCTGTCACACTTCTGCATCTTGCCAAAACTGTTAGATACAGTCAGGTGCTATAATTTAGCAGTCACATTCTTGTAGTTTTAGGTAGACAGGAACCGTGTTTCTGTTATGGAAATGGTTGCTCAACCATGACTAACGGCAATGTATCATTCATGTTTCTATTTATACGAAGTTATTATTGGCTACAGACTAGGAATTTGTAAGCCAGGCATAATTGCTGACTTAGGAGTAACTCAACTAAAACTTACAAAGATCTCAGGAGTAAAATTCTTGGTAAGTTTTTATAACCAGGCTGCACCAGCAGTGTGTGTGTAATGCACAGAGCTGTATTTGTCAAGTTTCTACCGGGGGGAGGGTAGGATCAGAAATTTGACCTCACTCGTTTGATGGTGTGCTAGGAATGTAGACTAGAATTGTTAAAATTGATAAGATATGAATAAACATAAACTGGTATCCTCAGACATGCAACGCAGTAAATTTCACCGATCTACACCACGCAGCCATGAATATGCAAGCAATACACTGCCAGTTAGTGATATGATAATGACAGTTGGATAATTGATCCATACTCAGCTAAACAGAGGGGATTAGAGGTAGGGTGCGGTTACAGGGAGTTGGAGTCGACCCCTTTTATTTTTATGAACTTCCTGAGGGGGCTAGCAGTTCTGTTTAGGGGGTCGAACACCCCAAACTACTTGGCAAGTACTGCCATGGTAACGTGTTACATGTCTGCTGGCTGTCTTTAGTGTGGAGTCGGTGTATGATGTCAGTCGGTTGGGTAAACTTATCACCAGTGCAAAGTCTGCTCGTTGTCGACAGAGATTTGCAGCACCAGTTTTACTCTACGATGGCAAGGTTGTCAATGCATGTAACCTTTGGGGAGTATAGTAATTAGTACTGGACTAAATTTCTAGCAAGTGGGTCCCGAGTCATTTTGGGCAATAGCCCTTTCAGTCTCCCAAAGAATCCAAGATTGTCAGAGTACCCAAAAAGTGAATCGAGTTGGATTTGTTTCTAACCATATTACCCATCTCTAGAACACACTTGGCAGTCATTTGCATTGTGGCCGGCACTTTAACCCAGACCCTGCTGGGGGAACCTACTGCACTCCCTTTGTTGCTGTTTTTTTTTGGAGGGAAAGAGTGGGGAAGTGAAAGGGAGAGGTAGAGAAGGGAGAAGGAAGTGAGGTTGAGGGAAGGCAAGGAGCTCAAGAGTGCTTTTAAGACAAATTCTTGGCTACACCTATGTACTGGGGCAGGCAGCAAGCATCATGACATGGAAAATATTAAAAGGTGTGGGAATGTGGAAAGTTAGTCTTCTTTCCAGCTGACTATAAGGTTTTTGCAGAGCCACAGGTGCCGATGCATTTTGATGAAATTTTCAGTAACAAAACTGCTTCTTGTAGCAGCATTTTAGCTGGCAGTTGTTGTTTGGAACTTTGGAGATTGTTTTACATGTGACAGCAGGTACTGCTGTCTTAGCCATTGCAATTCTGTCTGACTGTCTGTCCATCACACAGGTAGATCAGTCAAATATGGTGCAAGCTAGGATCATCAACTTTTCACGGTCGGCTGTCTGAAAGACTTTTGTTTCAGGATCAGTAGAGCTTTTCCATAAACTCGAAAGGGGTCACCCTTACTGAGGGTGTTAAATGAGAGGTGGGTAGGAAAAAATTTGCAATTTTCAGCCAATAAGCTGCTGTATCTCAGAGACGTTGCAAGATAGGGCTGAGGTTACTATTAATCACTGATAGGAAGTCTTACACTGGCTTTTGATTGGCACCAAAAGCAATGACTTTGGATGACCTTGAATGTCAAAATAAAGGTTTTTATGTATTTTTTTATGATTTTTGGCTGCGACACACATTTCAAGAGCGAATTGTGCCGAAATCACTAGAGGACAGTCTAGAGGACCAGGACAACCTGCAGATGAAATTTTCAGCATTGAACAGCGTTTTCACTAGTTTAAATTTCGCCCTCTTGAGTTCAAGGAATTCTTCATATGAGTGTGTCAAACTTGGATACCCCTTTCAAAATACTCGCATCAGTCACCCGAATGGCAGCAGCCACTCGAGATGGTGGTGCCATCTGGCGTACGTGAATGCGTCATACCATTGTCAGTTGCTTAGATTTTGTTTGCAGTGGGCCTTCAAACATGCACCACTGTTGTGCATTCTCCTTTGCTTAGGGGAACGCACAACAGCGGTGCATGTTGCGTTAGCTGGGCTTTCTTGTAAGCTTAGTTGGCAACCAATGCAGGGCATGCAATTCAGGCAGCTGATACAAGCAAGTGCGCAGCAAATGCAGTCAGCAGAAAAGTATGCAACGGATGCAAGTGAAGCAAGGACAGAAGCAGTGTCAGTTCTTGTATTGCATTTGTTGTGTTTATTGGTTTATTGCACTGCGTCCGCTGCACATGTTGCATGTGTTGCATTGGATGGAATCTAGGCTTCACATTTTAGTGATGATGAGCATTTAATACCGTATCATTGTAGCACGTCTGTCGCAGTGCAACTATATCCGGTGGTGCGGAGATGTACGGCCGACGAATGATTGACATTTTGAGTGGAGTGGAGAACCAGGCAGGGTCTTCAACATCAGCTGACAGATACACCACCAGGGATAGGTCAGCCCTTATCAAGCAACAGCATCGTAGGTTAAACAGGCTGCGGGTCGGAGGCAGGAGCTCACAGATTTCTGACACAGTTGTAAATTTCTGACAAAGGAGACAACCTTATGGGTGTTCAGAATTTTAGTTTAGCTCCGAAATTTCTTCACATTTGAGGGGGCCTAGCCCTTGTTGTTTACATTTTTGGGAAGAAGACATTTTTTCTGACAGGCTAAAATTTAGGGGAGAGTTGCCTCCTGCTTCCTGCCATGTTGCTGTCTGGTGACACTTAATCACCCGGCATTTAATCGTGCAACAGTTATTCACCAATCTGTGATCAGTTGTGCATTTTCAAACATGCCTATAGAGACAGACGATGACCAGGACGTGCATGGTAAACATTAGGCTACGACTCAGCCATAGAAATGTGGAATCATTATGAAGCGGAGGCAGCGGTCATCGCAAGCAGAACAAATGCAGTTGAGGCTTGGCATTTTGGTCTGCAGGCACTTTTTATTAATGTCACTTATCACTATCCAACATTGTGGACTTTGTGGAATGGATCGAAAAAGATCTTCAAATGCAACATTCATCATTTCTACAAGGAATTTCTGGTGCACAACCTTCTGTCACTTACATGACATGTGATGCATAAATAAA
>Ga0209454_1002844_pt1 | contig 12036 bp, 8 predicted proteins | sample WorMetHERISLAND1_2_FD_187400 | JGI IMG/M metagenome (GOLD analysis project Ga0209454, IMG submission 187400) | Marine gutless worms symbiont microbial communities from Max Planck institute for Marine Microbiology, Germany - Olavius geniculatus... | ecosystem: Host-associated > Annelida >...
CTGCAGTGCAGTTGCCTCTACTGTTGGTGCCACAGGAAAACCTCAGCTGGTACTCTGTTCTTAAAATTTCTCGCAAAGTAACACATGCTATTAAGTGCTGATTCTTTAACGATTATTATTGTCAAAATCTATTGCTATTGAACCAGGACTGTTGGAGTTATTGCAAAAGGTAGCAGGGGTCCGGTTTTTTTTGAGACAGTGTAATGTGAGATGTGTGATGTGTCTGTATGTCTGTCCGTCTGTATGTATGACGCTGAGTATGAGTGTGTTTGTCTTAATGTAACATTGGTGCACCGAGACGTGGTACAGTAGTCGAATGCTTTAAGATGTTACTTTTTGCTCCTGAAATCTAGTGTTTTTTAGCTTGTACCATTTCTCATATTTTTGCATACCACAATGTGACTGTAACGTGCAGTCGTACAGCATTTTAACAGCCGTTTTACGTAAACCTGAGTTAGTTGCATGCTTTTATTTTTTTTTCTCGTAGAGTCAAAATATATTAATGTTCTTCTTTACTTTATTTTATCTTATCTTTATTAAGCATTCCGTCTGTGTAGTTTCTTTGATCTGCGAAAGTAATTTATTTTGTTTTTAAAATCAGCCTGATTGATTATGTTTATTGATGATGCACCGGCATATTGTCGTTTTATGATCGACACTGTTTATTATTTATAGTGATTATTTTATGAGTGAAATCTCTGTGTATGATTGTCAGGGCAACCATTTGGCAAGAAGTCCTGTTCCTGTAATTCTGCTTAACTTGGAGTAAATTTAGAGAAAACTTTGTTAAAAGGAAACAAAACTAGCATTTTTTCTCACACAGTTAAGCCATTTGCATATAATGTAATTGCCGATGTTACTTGCTAGCTTAGTCAGTGTTATTGATGATTATTGGTGCAAGTGGTGTTGGTGTGTAAGATGTATGATTGATAATATGGAGTAGAGTGAGAATGAAAGTGTGACAGTGGCGTTATTGTTGCCCAGCGATGTGGCATTGTGTGACACTGCTTTTACTGCAGGTAAAATTATTGCAGCTCAGAGAATGGTTTTGTCGACTTTTGTCTTCAAATACAAAGCAGACTAGTTTCGTAAAAAAGTTTCTTAACAAAGTGGTGAAATTTTTCTGACAATCAGAAAGATTTTAATTTGAAAGCTAGAAAAATATTGAACAAGAAGTATTTTAGATTGTGACCAATCTAAAGTACTCTGAGCGCATTATTTTCTTTTGTATTCTTTTTACTGCTTTTTAGTTACTTTCTTTTCACACCGCAAATAGCGGTGCCAACAGCATCACCTCACCGACAGCATCAACCGTGCAACTGACGTCATCACGTCACGACCCCAAAAGGTCAAACTCGTGACCCCATTATCTTTTGAGGCGCCAAACCTCCAAAATGGTGCTAGATAGATGCACGGTATTGTCCATAGTGACCATGCCACTATCTAGCACCGTTATGGAGATATGGCAGTTTCGAAGTTCTTCCAGGAAGGCTCTTTTAGGAACAGAGGTCGGTCGTCGGTCGGTCGGTCCTCAATATCACACTGATCTTATATGATCTTCGCGCGAGGAGGAAAAAATTTATAGAGCATATCAAGTCAGGAAAATTAGACCAGAACAGATACGTTTTGTTCTAGAACATGCTTGATCTTTGGCGTGGCCTTGCATACAAGTATGTTTTTTTTATCTTTTTTTAAAAAAAAATCACTGCTTGATGCCTTTACTATAAACTGCATCTGCAGCAGCGTACAATTTGCAATTTCCTACAAGTATCAAATAAATGCCTTGTACTGCTGACTCACTGGATATGTATCTGCTGATAAGCTGTTCGAGATCTGTGCTGCAGACATTAAGCTTACCGACTTTTAACAAGCACAATTTTAGCATTAAGTAAAATGTTAATTTGTCTGCCAACATGCCCCAAGCATTTCGTTTAGACACTTAAAATGCAGCAGACAGTAAGGTAATGTCTGTACCATCGACATAGCATTCATAATCGCACAACAGCATAATATACAACGTCATTGCAAAGACTACTACTGAATGTTCATGGGATGAGACTAAAGACACAGTAGCCAGCAGGTTTGCTTTTCAATATTTAGCGAATTTCCAACTCCGACCGATACTTATGCTATATTTCCCTTGTCGGCACTCTGATACTCGATAGATATTTAGTGAATATTCGATTCTTGAGTCGAAAAGATAAAAAAAATAATTGGCACAGCCCTATTGATGTCACCTCATTCTGTTTTGTTATTGGTCAGCCGACGCAGGTCACGTGCTGGCATCAACCAACCGTCGAACGGGCTGCTTGTGTACATTAGTGGGCGATGAGTGAAGTCGTGGTGTATAGTCGATGGAGCGTAAATATTGTCGTATTTCGACGTCTGGTATTATAATGCGGGTGATGATCAGCAAACTTGATGACTGGAGGTTTACACAGTTACCATACTGCTTGATTCGGCGTTGGTTAACTAGCTAGTGGCGAGATTATATTGCCAGTTTGTCGCTGATCAACAGTGCTCGAGTGTCTGCGAAGTGAATTTATCGCCTGCAGAGTGTAACCGGGTGGCATTAGTGTGTAAATGATGTTCGTCATAACGATGACATTTTCATGCTGTCAGCTGTTGCAGCAGCAGCTGCGTCTGTTGCTACTGATGATGATCATCATGGACAGTTTTGTCTTCGGCTACGAGCGATGCTCATCTAGCTGTGCATGCCTTGGCAACACAGTTGACTGTAGCAGTAAACACCTGACGGACGTCCCAGCTGATCTGCCTTCCTGGGCTGAAATACTGTGAGTCTAAAATTCTGTTCAACTAGTGTGAATTACTGACGTGGTTACTGGTTATTGCAACGTCTCCCGTTATATTGAAGAGGTCTCATCTGTCCTTTCTCTTCAGCCGCTGACAGAAGGCAATTATGGAACTTTTGTTCCCACATACTTTCGTTCCCGGGAACGAAAGTTCCATAGATGGAACTTTTGCTCCCACAGCCAACGTAATGTGGTTTCGCTCCCCAACACGAATTATGATTATTTAATTGATAAACTAATGGTATTAAGGCTTTACAGGATGTTCGTATTTTTGTACAGCTTCATTGTAGTAAAAGATGGCAGGATCTAGCAAATTATTTTATTAATTCATTCATCTTAAATTTATTAAGTTTTCCAAATTTTTTCTAAAATTATATTTCTTTATAAATTTTTCCTTAAATCATATTTTTCGTCAAGTTCTTACCATTATTTTAAATTCTAGTCTTTTCGCTAAACCTTCAACCCATTATTAGTTTTTCGGAAAACCTTTATAGGCTAGCTGTAGCACGTTCCCTAGCGACAGCTGGACTTTCTTGTTTTGGACATTGAGCATTTACATCACATGCTGGCGTCCTTTGATTTCATCTACTTTTATTAAGTGTCTAGGCCTATAATGTTAACTCTAAGTGAGGAGCGAAAATTCCACCTCATTTTTGCTCAGGGGAGCGAAAGTTCCAGGGAACGAAAGTACCAGGGAGTGAAAGTTCGGAACTTTCGCTTGCTCCTGGGAGCAAAAGTACGTGGGAATGAAAGTTCCAGTTACCACAGAAGGCTACGCGTAAAAAGTGGATGTACATATCTGTGGGAAGGTGTACTTTGGGGAATGCACAATGCAGAATGGGGAATGTTGAAATTTGTATTTTACGGATTATTATAATTGCAGAAAATGCTCTTGTTGTTGCGCCAGTCAACCCGCAGTTCTGTGACGCCACATTGCGTTCTTTATTTGCATGGTGTTGCATGGAGCGACTGTGCTGGATGAGTGAGTAGGCCTATTTGAGCTGAATTCTTTAGCTGTCTTTGTAAGTCTGTCATCAGAACATATTTTGAACAGGGCTGCATGGTAAGTCGCATGAACGGAAGTTGGAGAAATGAAATGGAATAAGATGATATGGACCGGTGAGCACAGTCAGAGAAATAGGATTTAGCATGGAGTGGAAATTTAGTCTGCTCCATTTTGCTTCTTTGATAGCCTCATATGATCTGTTGATGATAACTGTCAGAATGGAATGTTGATTGTGAGAACTGGCAACATCAGTTGCATGCATTCATGTGATTTGATTAACCTGCACATCAGTAGTTTGTGTAGGGCATCATGAAACAGTGCACAGACTAGATTTGCACCAAATGAGATAATATTACATATATGGAATATCAATTTGTCAATTTATATTTAATATCACTTTGATCCCAAAAAAGCACCTCCGACATTTTTGACTGTAACTTGAAAACCAATTATCAGATTTTGATAATTTTTGGTATGAGTAATCCTGACACAACTTGTTATTAAATGACTGTTGAGTTTCCCATCTCACCAGATGTACGCTTCTGCACTACCTAAGGAAAGCAGATCAAATGAAATATGTGTTGAAATAAACAGAAAACCTGAAAAAACATCCCCAACATTAGCGATTGTAACTTAATAAAGATTCACAGATATTTACAATATTTAGCAGAAATATTTCTGACACAACTGGCTAATAAATAAGTGTTTTAGTTTTCACCTCACCCAACGTCTGCTTTTGCAATACCTGGGGAAAACAGACCAAGCATAATACGTGTTGAAATGAAACAAAAACATCAATAAATTCCATCTGTCCTAATATATGCGCTCCAACAGCAGGTCTATAACAAGGTTTGACTGTCATGCAGCAGTGTCTCTACCAGATGAAGTTTAGGAATGTTTGTGAAGTCAAGAAGCGACTGGTACAGCCTGGATTGGTCTGGAGCAGATCATTATTGATACTGCTGTCAATGAATGGAGAAAGCGACTCCTTGCCAGTGTTCGCATGGTGGGCCACTACTTCAAGCAATTTTACTGTAGGCAGTTGAAAAATGGACAGCTGGATGAACTGTCAGCCAAAGTGTCAGAAATGTGGACAAAAAGTGTTTTTACGCATTATGTTGATTAAGCAATTATATCGCATTGTATAAAAAGTGGTTGTGGTTTCCCCAGATAATGCAGAAACAAACGTTTGATGAGGTGGGAAACTGAATGGTCATTTGATGGCAAGTTGTGTCAGGAATATTCGTACCAAAAATTGTCATAATCTGGTGATTGGTTTTCAAATTACAGTTGAAAATGTTGGGGATGCTTTTTTGGGACACAGCGTAGATTACCATAGTGAGAACAGCAGAAGACCTTGTACTAGTGTTCAGCTGTTGCCTGATCAATTACTGGTACAGAGTTTTTTACTTGGTGAGGGATTGGTAGATTTTTTGTTGGTACAGATGAGATATTAAATTATTATTTTACTTTTGTCGAAAATTTTATCATCTACTCAAAACTAGCCATTAAATACATTGATTTGGATGTTGAAAAATGACGTAGCAGTTTATGTGCAGAACAATTGTACCTGAAAATTTATTAATTTTGAAAAGTGATATTTGCATCTGCTGTTTTAATTGGTATATTACAGCCGTGTCGAATATACTGGTATAAAATATAAAATAGCACTAAATCACAGTGATTTTGCAGATAGATGTTTGCAGCAGAAGCAGTTTATATTTAATATCTGCATGTACTTTCAGCATGTGAAATATATTTTTAGATACCGGTATACAGCTCTTGGTGGGTGCAGTTTTTCATGCTGGGTGTCATGGCTAAATTTATTTCTGTACTGGTATGTAGTCTGACTGAAGCATAAAATGTACCGGTAGTTTGCACTGGTGTAGTCTGGGAAATGTTGGCAGAGAAGCAGTTATGTCATGAGTAAACTACAGATAGGTGCAGATGGGTGATTTGACACTTTGGCTTCTCACTGTGGTGTGGTATGATCATCAGTAGCTGGCTGGCTTGATAGCTCTCTGGTCTGCTAGTGTAGTTAACTCTGTAGTGTTACAGAACTTGCATCAAGTGGCTGCATAGAAGCATTATATCAAATGCTGACTGAGTATGGAGTATTTGTGATCTGTGTTGCAGGGATCTGTCTTCTAATGACATCACACAGCTCAACCATGATTCACTTCGGTCACTCAGTCGCCTTCAGGAAATGTAAGTCATGTAGCCGTTTTGCACCTGTTTTTGTCTCCTAGGAGTAGTATGACAGACCGACAGTACCGTTAGTGGAGTTAGGAGCCAGAAGTTAATTGCCATTTTAATCATTTCTGCGATGCTGCTTCAATGAAATTCTCAGAGAAGTGCCTCCTTACGTTAAGAGCGTCTTTAGGGCCTGGCTTAAAACAGGCCAGGATTTGAGTAATGTTAACATTTTTTGAGATAAGATGGCAGCTGGTCTGACATGCAAAGGTACAGCAACTATGAAGATTGGAAACTTAACTTTCTTTATTATGTTTACGATATTATGCACTGGCGGTTCTGATCGTGCAATGTTTCTTTAACATATCTCATTGAAAATGAATTGGGAAGCCTCATGTCTTGACCAATTTGTTGAAGTAGCCACAAATACAAGTGACAGCAGAAACTAGCGTTGGCTTATTGTCTGTTTATTGTATTATGATTATCAGTGCAAAATAACATTCGAAGATACGATGATCACTACAGTTTTTTGTCAGTTTTTTTTAAAATTAATGCCTGGGAATGAATTGTGGGTTTGCTGTGTATGTCTGCTGACTAAATGATACATGGTTGGAGGCTTGTATATAACGTCGTTGGCTGTCTTTCTGTAGTGTGTCATACTGGTGGTGCAGGGTCTCCTACCCTGCCCACAGTCGCCATTCTGTATTCCCTGTCTGTAATCCCAGGTGACTGACGTAACCTGTCAAACATTGTTTGACTGAATGCTAATGATGCTTATTGGACAGTGACTTACTGTATATACTGGACCAGTGGAGTGGACATTATTAATCTAGAGTAGACCATCAGCCCCTGACACTCACTGTGTATGCCAGCACGTCGCCGTTTAGTCAATAAGTCGTCAAGTATGTGCACTGTGCGGTAGCGTTTGAGTGGTATAGTTTACTTGAATGCCGTGTGATTATTGTATTTGGTTATACTTAGGGAAGGTGGGACACTGCTGTCCTGCATGGAGAGTCGGTGAATATGTACTTGCATTGTTATGAATGACTGTCAGTTATGTAATGCTTATATCTCTGCAGACCGAGTTGCCTGCTAACGAGCTGTGTTGGATGTGTGCACACTTTTAGACATAAAGCTGCAGTACGGGTATATACTGTGTACATTGAGCTGTCAATCTCCATAGCCTTGTCTGAGTGTGTCTCCAACCATCTGTGCTAGTGTCCCTGACGTAAATAACAACAGAGTCATATGGGAGATGTTTCTTCTGGGCCCTTGGCACCTTTGGAGTGGATAGTGATATAGCCCTGCAGGCAGGCCTATGTCTACTGTCCACAGCATCCAGGCTTGAGATCTATATGGAGCGTGGCTGGCCGGAATCCTTTAAGAGTAGGTATTAAATCCTGCACCCATGAGCTAGGAGGAATACCGCCAGGGAATGGAAGTTTTGCTTGATACTCTTATATAGATGAAAATCCATGTGACTTGTGTATAGCAGGTAAGCAGAACAGCACATTACACACGCTGTTCAACACATGGTATTTACGTAGTCGAGTGAACCATGGATAGCAGAAAATAGAAGAACCAAATTCTTTGCAAAGACTTTAGAACGTGCTTTTTGGAATTTATTTTGCATGTGTCGTTTATATTTTTTTATTGTGAAATAAAAAAAAACATTGGTTGAGTAAAATATTATAGGCCTACATCAAGATCCTCATATTTCATTCAAAAAAATAAAATACCGTGACTGAAAAACGTTTTGCAGCTGGGCAGGAACTGTCTGAAGCAGACCGGCTCACACTGTTGCTGAAAAAATATTCAGTCCGTGATTTAGCTTCATTCATTTATGAATGACGAAAGGTGCCATATTCAAACAGTAACAGTAGCCTCAGTGAAAAATTCACATAATGACTAATTGCCGAGCACCTGCTGCAGCAAAGAGTAAAGACGTCGTAACAATACACCTTATTTGCACATTTATAATGAATGCTCAGTCAGTCACCTGTCTGCCGTTTGTCCCTTTCACACCCGTTTGATATTTTTTTTGGTTTGATATTCGCTGCCGGAGCGGAATCCTGCTAGTGGGTTTTTAAATTCTGTCTTTTGTGCCATAGGTCAGTTCATCTCTGTCATATTCAGGACATTAAATGGTTTGACGTCATCTGGTGGCAAGTTTGCCAGAGTATAGTCGGGATGACGCTACACTCCATGCAGTAGAGTAGAACATTTTGCTTTATTGTTGTTGCTTTGAATTGTTTGTCCGCTCCTTACAAAGCCTCCTAGCTGAAAAAATAAAGAGACGTAAAAGAACCAAAATCGGCGTGAACGTTCCGTAGGACGGGGGAATTCGCTCCCAATTTTTAGTTGATAGGGTCATCTAGCCTACGTTAGGGCCAAGTCGGGTTGCACGTGTGGACGGCCTCAGAGTATGCCGGCAATGGGCCGACATGTTTTACTATATGACCTAAACGCTCATTTGAACTGTGTCGTTTTTGATGCGCCGTGCATGTATAAATGCGCGACGGACTGTAGTGAAGGCGGGCGTGCACCTGCAGAGTGAAGTGCAAAGACGCGTCGCACGTGTTGTATTCACTATTATCGCTGCGCTGCACGTGTGCACTATACCATTGTCCGTGTGCGTGCATATAATTGCTGTCAGCGTCGTCGGTGCAGCTGAGCACACCTCGCAGGCTCACGGTGCTCAATGCTATGCCATGCGTCGCTGACTTGGTACTGCGCGCTGACGCGTCTATAATTGCTTATTTAAGCCGACCGGCTTGTTTTTAAAGTCGGTTTTAATTACACCTCGACGTCGTCAAAAATGCATATTGCTAGAATTGACGTCTAATCAACATAGCAGAACATGACCCGGATCGGCGGAGCTGGCAGACTAGCCCAAGGCGAAAATGGCAGCAAAGGCGACCAAAAACACTGAACGGCAGAACTAGTGGAATAACCGGAGGTGAAAACGGTAGTGAAGGCGAGGCGGAGAAGGATACTTCGATACAAAACCGAGCGGAAGAATTCGGGGGCCGCCGCTGCTATCCCCATACAGCTGAATGGAACAGCTATAGTATTAGAGGAGAGCAACAGCAACAGTCATTGAGCGTCGATTATGACAGGGATCTGAAGCCTAGACCGGCAAAGATTTGGATTAATGATAAATTAGAGGCAACGAACTTTACACTGGGTCAGTTGCTGCGTCTCACAGAAGACCGCCAATCGTGGAGAGAGATGATCCATTCAGCGTCCAACCATCAGTACTGATGAAGGGCCAAGAAGAAGAAGAAGCCAGCCGGTATCACATTAAAATGTTTCCCCCATGAAAAATCCGCCCAAGGAGAGATAATCACGGAACTGATATGTCTCCCCTTTATATCGCCGGCCCCTGCATAAAAAATTTCCCCATTATAGATTCACCCCTCAAATAAGTCTTCCCCGGCCGACAATTTACCGGTAAAAGTTCGTCCACTTCGCGCAGCCGCCCGGCGGGGCGGATTTTTGCCGATAAATTGTCGGCCGGGGGAGACTTTTCTTAGGGGCGATCCTAAAATTGCTTTTATATGACGTCGTTATCGCTCGTCCGTCCGTCCGCCGGGATCTCGTCGTCCTATTCCCCGTGGTGGATATGCCCGTATAATATTCCGCTTCTATGCACTTGGGAATGAAACTCGATAAATACAATCAGTGTTCGTGCAAGATTCAATGGTTGGTTGCTCGTGAAGTCGCCAGGGAGCGAGCTGCGTGGCCTGTCGTAAACATGAAACGAACTGTGAAGGGAAGGATTGGGAACACGTAGAGAAAGGTGTCAGCCGGCCATTCAGAAGGGCCGCCATTCAGGGTTAGGGGTTAGGGTATGGCATAGAGCGTGAGCTAAATATCGCGCTGAAAATGACAGCTAAATAGCAAGAGCCAATGTTGAGAACTGCAGCGACCATGAATTAGTAGAATTACGTCTTTCTGAGCGGCGGATCCGAATTAGCAGACTTGTGCGACAGGCGGGCAACAAGAAATCCAAATATAATAGCCTTGTGCTGCGCAGTAGAGGTGCGCGATTCATTCGGCTGGCAGCTTTTTCGATTCGATTCACTGGTGTTTCAGCTTCTCGAGCCTTTCGTGAATTTTGAGTTGCGATTTGGAACGGTACTATCGTACTACTGTACGCCGATACGAGCGTAGATTAACCCAGAATTAACAGAAAGCTGTAAGTAAAAAAAATCCCCCTCCCATGCCATGTCACGGAAGAGACGGTTGACGTCATTGGTCACTGCATGGTTGTGCCTTCGGAAGTTCGCGACAAAATAATACTCTGACAGTGCAATCCAACTAAACGAATCTGTGTAAGGCACACGCGCGCATCCACTTAGCGCCAACTAGCGCGAAGAAACACGAGTTTGCCAACAGAAATTGGTGGGTCGAATCGAAATAAGCTTGTGTTCGATTGGCCAAGCGAGTCGATTCGAATCGATTATTGCCAGCTTTACTGTGCACTGTGTGCAGCCGATTGTGCCAGCGAGCGTTAGGGCACACGGGTAGGTGATAGCAAACGCTTCAGCGACCTGTCAGTCGGTAGGGCCCGCACAGTGCACTAGCGGGTGCCGGCGCTAATTAAAAGCCCATCGACAACAACACGTGTCTTTGACGCACTGCCTTGGTCCAGCACCACTGGCTGCCTGCCTGCCCGCTGCACGCCTGAATGAGACAGATACGGCAACCAGCGATCAACTGGCAATTTCGCCCAACTTACACTCGATTCGTTTATAATTAATGGCAACACGTGCAGACTGTGTTGCGCTTGCCGTGCAAAGCACTTCAGATAGGTAGGCAATAGGGCCTAACGACGTAAGAAACGGACAAAGGCTGGTTACAGATAAATTGACGACTCAAGCAACGTAACTCAAACAAACTACCAAGAAATAGGGTTGACAATCTCGGTTCACATCTTACCTATTTTGATGCAGTTCTCTGCGACGTTTTTTTTGCCGTGAAGTTTTCAGATGCACGTAACCGATTTTGACAAGAAAATGCCAAGTTCATCGAACACTGTCCCTTTGCTAGGAGTGTTGCATTCACAGTCGGATACGTTAGCCACTGGAAAGGGAGTAATTGTGTATAGAGTTCCGGTCATTAGTACCTTCTTAACGGCATATCCTTATGACCGTTCGTTTCACGCCGTATAACAGTGGTAATAAATAGTCGCTGTGCTCGGAGAAATGATGGATGGATGAACCAATGCATTGGATGCATTGTGGATTCAGCTGCTGTTCAGTGCTGCTGCCTGTCAGACACAAAATCTCTCAGTCTCACCTTCCTCCCTGGAAGACTGTTGGTTCCGTGTTCCCCCCTCGGACGGGAGCGTGGCTCGGCGTTTGCAGTTGGTACAAATTATACACAGGGAGAGGTCAGGCAGCTGTATTGGAGTCTGGAGCCGTCTTATTGACACAGTTGTTAGCGCAGTGTGTGGTGCTGTCAATCAAACTTGACTCTTGCCATCAACACCTAGGCCCCTACCCAGTACTGACTGCTGCTGCTGTTGACGATGATGTGGCATCACTGATACCTAGGGACCAACCGAATTCACGGCAAAAAATGCATGATTTCACGGCAGAATTTTTAAAATGTGTCAAATTTCATGAAAAATTCACGGAAAGAGTTTCGGAAATTCACGGGCCCCACAGACGTTATTTCAAGGTGGTGTGCTAATGCAAACGAAGAAATTTCTGAACAACGAATATTTACTACACTAAGTCAAGACTCCAAGACAGTCAATGTCAACTACTTAGTGCTGAAGTGCGACACATAGCAAACAGCAACATTCGTACAAAAGCTGCTGATAAAACTCTGAAGTTGTCATAAATTAAACTAAAAGCGCTAAAATTCACGAAAAATCACGGATTTCATGGAAATCGGCGTTTTTCATGGAAGAAGGTCAATTTCACGGAAAATGTCACGGCCGTGAAATTGTGAATTAAGTTGGTCCCTACTGATACCATCTTAGACTTTGTTCGGTATTGGGTTCCCCTCCCC
>Ga0209454_1002845_pt1 | contig 12035 bp, 7 predicted proteins | sample WorMetHERISLAND1_2_FD_187400 | JGI IMG/M metagenome (GOLD analysis project Ga0209454, IMG submission 187400) | Marine gutless worms symbiont microbial communities from Max Planck institute for Marine Microbiology, Germany - Olavius geniculatus... | ecosystem: Host-associated > Annelida >...
GTTGATATATAACGTTTCACTAAATAAAACTGAAAAAATTTCACATTAAAATCCCAAACGGTTGCTGAGAAAACAGCCAAAAAACTTTAGGGGTCCACTTTTTTGCCGCACCGTGTAGAGTAAAACACACAGACAGAGTAGGCAACAGGCAGACAGACAAGAAAGAAAAAGAGGAAGCAAGGACGAAAATAGACACCAAGTAAAGGCCTTCACACATGTGCAACAATAACGCTGTAATGACACAACTGGAAACGTCGAATCCACGAGTTACCAGACAAGGTCAATATCAACTTGGCCTAAAACTCATCCCAGTCGTTTGCTGTTGCAGGACCCAAAGGCTGGAGCCTGGAATGAGCACTTCTGGCAGACATTCGTGCGATTAATTCAGTCATCTAATTTAAAACTGGTTTGAAGACATTTCTGTTCGCGCTTTGTAATGGTTTTCATGTGTTATGGCGCGTTAGAAATTGTCTGTGTTATTATTATTATTATTACAGGGCAGGAAAATCGAGTACCAACCTGATTGTCTGGGGTTAATGTAGTGCACGTTCACCTGCATCAGGTGGCAGGTAACACTGTGCGATCCCATATGGCAGGTTATGCTCCGTAGTTCTGTGATCGGTTTCCTATAAAAAGCTACACACACCCTTTAACGTTTAACAAAAAGTTACGGAGCATCACCTGCCATACGAGATCAGTGTTACGAGCCAACTGATGCGGTTAACTCACCCCACCTTAACCCCACCCTGACATACCAGTACTCGATTTACCTATGCTGGAGGGATGGAAGGCTGAGTTGACCTTGGTGTTGGTTATATACCAAGACCCTTTAACAATGCGTTATCATGAAACAGAACGTGGTGCTACAGACTTGCAGAGAAATTGGGCATTTTGTTGCATGGGTTCGTTCAAATAATTGTTGGTGCAACAAAACAAATTGTTTCAGCGTAGTTCTGTTGCACATGTGCACCCGGCATAAGACAGCACACACTGACTGCACAACGTTGACTAGTGGTCACTTTGTATTTCTACAGACAGAAATGACCAGCTGACAGCTGAGCAATAACGGTTAGTGCATGTGGCATCAGGAGGGACCACAGTTTTCAGCAGCAAACTTTTACAAATTCCGCAGGCCATTTTGCCAAATTTTTTTTAATTCCATAGCATCCTTTTAATTAGGTGAATTGAGCAGTTTAAAGTATAAAAACAACGTCTGTGTGTTGAATGCTCAATAATCATTGATTAAGCTATACCTGATCAGTTGCGGGAATACTTTTTGTGTGGCATTAGGGTTTTGCTGACTGAGTGAGTCGGTCAATTTAGGAAGATTGGCAGTGTTGATAGAAAGCTTCACAAATTTGGATTTGAATTGGAAACAAGCAAACAACAGGCAATACCAAATTCGGCAAAACTCCACGGAAACATAACAATTCTGCCACTAGGCTCAAAATTCCGCTGAAAATTGCGGTCACTAGATATAGTTATCAGCTGCAGCTAGCAACCTACCGTGGAGTCCAGTCAATCATTCACTCTAATTTACTATCAACCAATGTCAACATTTTTACCCTGACTAACATTAACCATGCCTTGCTTTTGCAAGACAATGCACACATGTATCGTATGCTGATTCAACTGAGCCTCGGATATTGGCAGACATACACGACCTACAGTGGTATGTCATGGGAGGGGGGGCAGGTGCAAGTGTCCCGCTCTATAAATTTTAACCTGCTGGAAAAACGTCTTCCACAAGCAGAAAATCTGGGCAGAAAACCCCACATTTGAAAGAATTTAAAAGCAAAACTAAAACTTTAAGCACCCATAATCTCCTCTTTGGAAATTTGCTACTTCCTGCCACCTACTTTTTAACCCACGACGACCCTAATGCAAATGTAGTGTATGCTATCTTAACCAATATGAAATTGGCATAACTATGTTAAAAAGTGCTCAGACGAACATAGTTTCAACATTTCAGTGGATACCAAAATACCAAAAACTCTTCGCACACAGCACGTTCATTAGAAATGACTAGAGGCCAAGGCATCAAGGCCAAGGCCACAATTTTTTGATCCTCGATCTGACTTCAAGGTCGGGGACAGTCCTTAAGGATCAATACATGACAATTACACTAGGAACTGATGGAAATTAGGGATGCAGAACCTGTCCTGTGTAATAGGCAACAGCAGCAAGGTTCCACATGACCAACGTACCCTGCATACTGAGTATACAACTAATAGTCATGCTAGTAATATTTAACCAATAATTACCCATTAATGCTGTCAGAACCAGTCAATGACGGCCAGTGTATGGAAAACGTTACAGGATGCTTACAAGTAAAACAACGCGTTTTAGTCAAACACGCAGATAGCCTCCCAGATAATCTGCCGTACAACAAACTGCAGCATTCTATGCCTGTATCTGAAGAGTGTTTCGTGAGTATGTACAGATCAGAATTTACACACTATTCACACAAAATCACATGTCTGGTTTAAAGCAAAAGCACTGCCATCACATTACAGTGAAAATCTGCACATACACATGTATACAGCTTATAATAGCATTTAGATAGTAAACAGACAAAAAGCACAGCAACACGTAGGAAAATCGACACCAAACTGCAAACTCAACTGACACGCGGCAGCAATTAACACAAGTTTCAGTGCATTCTAAAAGCTGTTAGGCTCTAAAAACCACAAACAAAAAGACACTATTTCTCCCCCGCAGAATGTTCACTCATACCAATTTCGTTTTCTATACACTTTTTTCTCTAGTTAAGACAGAAATGTGGTTTCAGTTCACATCTCAGTTTTGAGACCATTTCGTCTTAGTCTTGGATGAAATTCCCGACGTCTCAGTCTTGTCTCATACACATCTCTGCCTGTACTGAACAGACAGACGACAGAAGCACGAACGAGCAAGATCTGTAATATGGCCCGTCAGAACGACCGTGCAGTAATACTTGTGGAATTCTGAGCAGCAAAATCACAGCATGCAAAGCACTCAGTCTACATAGAATACAATACTGTCGGATTTATGATAACAAGTTAACAACAAATGCTCAGGTTGGGTTATAAACAAAACAGCACTGTGGAAGTCAGAGTAACCAGTGGCACAGCAAAGGAGCGGGGATAGGTACAAGGGGCCAATCCCCAAAACTCCCTGGTTTTTTTGCTATAAATGTACACATTTCAAGCTGTGACTTGCCCTGCCTCAGCAGTGGGCATGTGCACATGCTAATGCCAATGCAGTTTTGCCAGTTCTACACAAGTTGTTCTGTGTCTGTAGTGGACTAGTGGTTAATCATAGGTGACAACTACAACTGGCAGAAAATGGTGTCACCAGATGTCACATTTCAAGGCTAAAATGCACCAAATTCGATTTTAAAGCTCTGTGCTCACCCAGACCCTCTAGCTGGATCTATGGGGTCCAACTGTGAAAGTGTGGCTCGGTAATCTAACGGCAACGTGTCGGACTTGTAATCCTGTAATGCAACTCAAGAGGCGCAGGTTCGACTCCGCACCGGGACCCTGCCGGGTAACAACCTTAGGCAAGTTGTTCACACACATGTGCCTCTGTCACCAAGCAGTTTAATTTGGTACCGGCTTCACCGCTGGGACATAAACAGGCACACTGCGTGATACACTGGCCCCATATCCGTGGTCTCGCAGTGTGAAAACTGGTGTCTGGCTGATGGCCTTAGGAAACGGAGATCAGCACCGCCCTATGGGCCGTAAGGCTCGTGAAGAACTTTACATTTTTTTTACTTTGAAAGGAAGAGACATAAGGAGAAAAGAGAAAAAGGTACATGGAAAGGGAGAGGGAAGACAATGAGGGAGGGAATATTCGATTGCTGTGCCCTTCCCTACTCCCTAGCTGCGCCACCGATAGTAACAGTCAGTCATATGCAGTGCAACAATATAAACAACAAAGAACGACAAAGCTACAATCATGATCGCCAGAATTAATCATCAACAGCTTTAACACATTTCTATGTACAAATAAAAACAGCAATTACATAACACACATAAATGTCAATAAGAAAGCCAGCCTATAGCAAAGATAGTGCATGAACCCATGAGCATAGCCAGAGCCAGAAGTGACTTGAGGAGGCGGGAATAAACCAAGGCATAAATGGTTGAAAACTGAGGCCATGAGGTAAAGAGCGAAGATGGAGTTCTTGAGAAGAAGCAGTGACCTACTAGCTGACAGCTGATCAGGTGGTTTTGACAAATGCTACAGAAAATGAACTAAACGAAACTACAAACTCTGGGTGTTTTGGTTAGGGTTTTAAAAAACGAAAACCTTGTCAACTTTTGGTTATCGGCTGCACAGTCCCAGTAGCAAGAGAAAGCATTACGAGTGAAGGGTCATCCATAAAGGATGTCCACACCAAAGGAAGGAGGGGGTCAGCCAAAATGCAGACAGAAGGGAACTAGAGGGAAGGTGGGATTTCAATGACAGCAGACGTCCGAATTTACACAACATGTACACCAAGAAGACAGTGTTACAACACTGGACTGCAAGCCCCACATCCAGTATATATACCCCAGGGAAATAGTGCACTGATATGGACAAAAGCGGACAAGGGGGGTCAATTTTTGTCATTTTTTTATCCGTTGAGGATGACCCCTAAGTGAGTGAGAAAGTCAGTCGTCGGCGAGTTGTGACATGCGTTGAGTCATGAACGCATCACTGACGACTGCCACATCACCGCGGGTATGACCCATCTGATCAGTGCAGGTATGACTAAGCTGCTGCTGCTGCTCAGCATGGGTATGACCCAGTGTACGTTCATCATGCTGTGGAGCGGTATGACTGCTGCTGGCACCGCTAGTTGGTGGGAGGATATTGACAGTGCGCATGTCACTCACGTCGAGCAGGTAGTCTGTCACGTCAGCAAACATGAACGGCGTCTCCGTGTCAGTACTGACTGACTCTTTACATCCTGCCACCTGTAAGTTTAACATTAAACGTTAAAAAAATTAAGGGTTGTTTAATAGCTCTTAACTTTACATAACCCACCTCAAAGCTACTTAGGGCCATCTGCCATACAAGTTACCTGCGTCTTGACCCAGAAGTCCTGTACTCAATTTACCTACCCCAGAGGGATGGAAGGCTGAGTTAACCTTGGTTGTTGGTCATATTATACCTGTCCACAGATGATTCCATGATCTAAGTGGTAACCACTTGATAGCTACCCAACCGGTAGCGGAATCTTCGACCTTTGCAATGTGAATCCAGCGTGCAAACTGTTACGCCATCAATTTCAAGCCAGTATTACATGATACAAAAATTTGTGCTTGGTTAAGCTTCACTTCACACGATGCCACAACAAAAATGCCACAGCTATGTGTATAACATTTTCGAAAATGTGAAGACCGAAGACACCATTATTTGTTTGCTTTTTTTGTTTGCCAATTCACTGGTGAGATACAAGAACCCAAGCATACGCACGTGTAAGCCGTAGGCTTGCAGAATATCCAGTTTACAGATCGGGCAGCTGCGTTGTTCGATCAACCATGGATCAATGCACAGCTTGTGAAACAAATGTCTGTGCATACAACATTGCCATACCGTAGTGCCTATTTAAAACACTTGGTAATACAGCGTGTCTCAATAAGATCCCTGGCAATATCAATTGTAACTTCAAGCAGGATTACCACATTTTAATAGTTTTTGGTACAAATATGCCTGACATAACTGGACATCAAATGACCATTCTGATGGTGGCCACCATGGCATGCTGCAATATTTATAGCAATAAGACAGTGCCAGCCAACAGCTATCAGCCAAACAGCAGCTATTAACAACATGGTCAAATGTCAAATGTAAATTTATCTAGCGCATTGTCGTCAAAACCAAATATCCAGTCCTTGTGACTTTGACCTTTGACCCATGACCTTAAAATTCAATAGAATTTTTTAACTTCCTGTGGTTGTCGAGAAACACGTTCATGCAAAATTTCAAAAAGCTAAGCACGGCGGTTCAAGAGTTATCGTGGTAACAGAAGAAAAAACAAACAAACCAACCAACCAACCAACAGAAAACACCTATGATGCTGAAAACAATACTGTCATCACTGCCATGGACAGTAAATATGAGCACTGAAGAAAACACTGCAAAGAATCATTAGATCCACTGGTGTAAGTGAGCTACATACTTGCATGGGAGAACACGCTGCACATCACCGGCTTTGTAGCCCTCCACGCAGATAGCACACAAGTCAAAGTCTGGGTCTGTCTCCTGAACATACACCGACAGTACACCCACATTATGCACCCTGCACTGTCACAGTGTAGCTCTGCTGTTAACAGGCTCAAATCTGCTGATGCAGACGTTTTGAATATTAAGCTTTTGTAGTGGAATTTTTTTATCGCCACACAATGTAAGCCTACATAATCAAGAAAGCAACTAAATAAGCAGAACTTGCCTACGTGTACACTTTTTCATACCTGTAGTACAAAAATAAAAATGTAGTATAGATAATAGGCCTAGAAACTTACTTACTTATTTACGGACTAACACCACCATCACTGGACTAGGCCTACTTAAGCAAAGTGTGAGTGGTGATTAAGTACAGGACAGTAACCCAATAATAATGTCATAGGCATGATGAGCGTGGTGAATAACTTTCCATTATGTCACAGTATGTGACCAATAGGGTGTCCTGCAATCCACGTCAATAACAGCTTTGAACATGCTGAGTCAATGACTGCGATCAAAATGCAGATTTAGTAGAAGTCAGCCGCAGTGAAAGCAGTCAATGTCACCTATAGGCCTACGCTAGCTGCACTGATAGCCTTACAGCGTGTGACAGTACAGTTGCTCGTCTTGGGATGATTCACTTTCAGTTAACATAACAGGCTGATAATAATGATGACGATTAGTTAACATGCCAGGATGATACATGACCGAAGCATTGCTGACATGATCAACACTCAATTTTGCTGTCTCACTATGACCTTGCTTTCCTTACAGACTTGCTAAATGTGAGATTTGTGTGATTTTGTCCAATTTTTAGCCCTGCTTTTATTCTCAACTTGCATTTAATTTGGAATTAAACTTGTATACGTGATGTTTTTATGAACAGCAGACCTATAGTATTGCCAGCATTACAGCAAATTTGTATTCACCAATGAGCATGCATTAGCTTGTGATTCTGCAAGTGTTACAAGCCACCCAATAGCAGCTGCTGTGTGATGTAATGTACAGAAAAAAACAGCTAGCGGTTACTACTCCTGGTATGTTCGCCGACGCACATATGGCTCTTCTACAGGCTGCTGCAATGGATATGGTTACGACAGGAGAACAAGTATATGCTGTGAAGAATGCATCCGACCCTATAGATCTGGCAACAGCTGCTGTGGTACACTGACATATGACCGAATGAGATATCTTTGTTGTTCCAGCACATGTGTCTACAAAAGGCAAGGTGAACCAGCTCATTCAACCGGCACAGTAAAATTTATATCTGTTACTCTGGGCGGCGGAAATGGAGAATTTACGGCAGCAATACCCGATGCTGTGGCAAATCCACTTACCACAGAGCGACCCACATCTGTTGTGGTGGTGTCATTTGGTGCAATTACTACGGCCAGGCATACGGTCGCTGCTGTGGCACATACGTGTATGACCAAAGCCATTCTTTCTGCTGCTGGAGTGGCGGGAGATACACAGTAAAGTACAGTGTCTATGGCTATATTTCAGACTGCTGTGGTGACAGAGTCTACAACAAAAAAACACATATGTGCTGCAACAGAAACACTGTCGCAGACTTATGGCTCTCATTCAGTTTGCTGTGGCAATTCAGCCTACAACCGCACGTCCCACCTGTGCTGCAATGGAAGGGTTCAGGCTAAACAATATGGCACCAACGGTTGGGATTCAGGCTGTTGTGGCAATTCTGTCATCAATCATCACTACTACTCCTGCTGCAGTGGAATGTGCTATAGAAGATCCTCAAAGATATGCTGCAAGGGCACAATCATGGATTGCGTTCATGGGTGGAATTCGCGCTGCTGCGATTCGGCCACTTATGAACACACAAAGAGCATCTGCTGCAAAGGATATCTGTATTGCAAGAACTTGAGCGATTATGGCAATACATATTGCTGTGGCACCCAAGCCTACCAGAACTGAGACCAGATCTGCTGTAGGCACAGCCACTCCACTTACTATACACAGCCTCTTAGCTCGCAGCTGCCAGAAGCTGCTGAGACAGGCAATGAGAAAGAGCAGCCATCTCCAGCTTACAGCAACAAGAAAGACAATGATGACATCGATAAATCTCCACCTTTGACCGACGAAAGCATAGATGACGTGGTAGATACACCTAACAATGATGACCACTGGAGAACATGCATTAGCGCAACAGATGATTATTGCCTTGATTTGCATCATCATCCCTTTTTTCCATCTGAACAAATCCAACTGCTGACTAACTCGCTAGTGACAATAAACAGCATTTCATGCCATCTTACTAAGTTGAATTTGCAATGACACGACACTTTAAAGAAGTTACTTTTTTTAGTTTTCTAATAACAGCCATATTACACCGTTGCAATCAGCTGAACTTTGAACTTCTGAACTTCGTCAATAAGCAGTTATAGCTAAATTTAATGTGACATTTTTGATGTGGTATTCAAGCTGGGCACTTTGTAGTAGCACTGTTAAGTTTATTATGTTTTGATCTGATGTTCCAGTAGTGCAAGCCTAAGCAGTTAAAATTTTATGCGTTTGTATTTGTGTGACATTTGAAGCTAAAATGCAGCCTTGTGTAACAATGTCTGCAAAGACCATACGAAGTAAATTTTGGTGAAATGCACCATTTGGCCACAATACATCCAATACAGAAAAAAAACAGAAAACAAACAGGCAGATAGATGACAGACACAACCTTGTACCATTAGCATAACTGTTGGTTGAAAATGTACTAAAATAGCACAGTAACTCACAGCATCTCCACGACGCACAGTCTTCTGCGGCATTTTACTCACTGCTTTCTTAGCAGCAGTTGTCAGGCGTTTCTGAAGCAGCAACATACAAAATACAATCAAACTCATCACTGGATTGATTACTCACGAAAATATAAACAAAAAGTTCTACTCTGTGCCAAGAATAGTGGTGCTACCTAGCAAATACAAAAAAACTTAATACATACATACTTTGTACCTGCCAGGAAAATCATCATTTGTCCTATTTGACAATGATGGATACACAAGTAACAGACAATGACAAAAAAAGCTTCATCAAATGAACATGTCTTTTCACTGTTACTTGTCCCTGTAATCAACAAATTATCTGAGGTCCAAGTACCGTGTTGAACAGCAAGTTACAAAAAACATGTTTTTCATCTTCACGATGAACACTGTTAAGAACAAACAGGTATTTATCAAATCAACTTCCACAATCTCATGTGTCACAAACAACATGCGACAGGAAGCCCATAATAGCATGCATTGCTGTCATGTTAATAATCAGCTGCATCATGGTGTAAGAAAAAAGGCAAGACAGAAAGTTGTAAATTTTCTGACCAGGCGTCTGCAAATTTTTGACATCATCATCAATATCGCGGGGAAAGCCCCTGCTGCAGCGTAGCCATCTCCACCACTGGTCGTCGACGAGCTCGGTCTTGGGCAGTGTACGTGGCTGATGGGTGATCAAATTTTCAATTTTTCCCCTAAATTACCTAAGATAAAAATTTTCAGCTCTAAATGTTGTATTTTTGAGAAAAAATTCTAAAGAAAAGAAAAATTTCTGGCAGGCAAAAATTTTGACGAAAAATTGCTCCCTTGCCCCTCATGACATCACTAGTAACAATGACAGTGAACAGAGGCTGTGTAACTGACCGCGAGTCTGTCCTTGGTGTGTGCGTATCGAAAGCGCTGGATGTAGTAGAAGACAAGCCAGGCGAGAGAGATGACCATCAGAACAATAAATGAGATTGAGACAAACAGCACTGATGTGCGGTTGACTGTCCCGGCATGACCAGGGCGCGTTGGCCCGACAACGATGTGCATCAGAACGCGTGTCCCATTTTCAGCCAACAGTGCAATGTGCTCGCCGTCACGCTTATTGACAAAGACCGATACCACGTCATCCACTGCTGCAAGCACACATAACCACCGATCATCAAAACATCAAACACATGCATACTTTTAAAATACATAACTATATCATGTGATCAGTCATGCCAGTTAGCTACATCCCGATAGGAATGCTAATCTATGTAAAGCTCATTCAAAGTTTGTAGTATGACAATTGATTAACCTCCATAGCCACATACCAAGCCTTCATTGGACAGATTCCATCTCCAATCTGTCCCCATAAAGTAGGCAGCAAACTGCAATGTTAGTGACTCCATCAACATATCTGATCAATGTGTTCCAGGATAGTGTCAACCTGGTGGGATTCCTCATCTCTTCGGGCCATCTGGCCCTCACCCCCACATAGGCAATGCCTGATGGGATCATCACAACAATAACGACAAGCCAGTCATCAACGTCCTATTACTAAGTCAATGGCTAGCTAGCTAGTGAAAATGTAGCCAGCTAGCCTCCAAAACGTTAGCTATTAGCCATAGCTGTGAAGTCTTTATCTAAGCAGACAACTGGTGCAAGTGACACAATGTATGGTAGTGAACCTTGGTGTTTCATCGTCAGCAGCTGAGTGTCAGACTCATTATTATAAATGACGACGGCCGATGCGTTTGAGATGATCCCCGCGTTGTGTATCTTTTGATGGAACTTGCAAGCACCGCGACGGATCAGCGCAATCCAGCGCCCCGGGCCAGCCGGAGCATTCATCGGCGGTCTGCAGCCATCAGTCCGATTATCCACAGCACGGACATGTACTATGAGACCCCACTCATCCTCTAGCTGACTCTCAGAGCCATACAGACCCACCGCGCTCTCAGTCCGGTGCTCACCCGTGCCCGGATCCACGTACGACACGTTGATGAATGCAACATACCTGCAAACAGTCATCAAATGTTTAGAAATTACACAATGCAGTGAAACAAAAATGGTTCATGTACTTAAAAATGTTGCTAATGAAAAAAGATTGAAAAAATGCAGAAGACTTCGAACAAGGTGACCCTGTTATAGTGGTACTAAAAACAACCAGGTTGTTTTCAGTAGTTTTTGCAAAATCTATATCAAAAAAACACCTGAATACCGAAAACTACCAAAAACTTTTAACCTGAACCCTAACCATAATCTAAAACAAACAATCAATACCTTGAGTAGTATTCGGTAAGTTTTCCATTGTTTTCAGTATTTTTTTAGTATTTACTGCTTGAATGAGATCTTCAAAATTCAACTAGTTGAAGCACAGTCTGGATAATCACTGGAATGACGCGGGCACTAAAAGCTAATCATTTTCCAGTCCATCAACTAACAACTAGTAACAAGAAACAAGTAACATACTGGATCTGTGTCAGCGGAGCAGGAGGGCTGTAGTCGTCGCCCGGGGAAGCTCCAGACACGAGAAGACAGCAGCAGAGTTGTAAACAAGCGGCCGAGAGCGTCAGCGCCATCAGCGAACGACAGGAGCAACAACGCACGCAGGACAGAATATATTCCATTACATATAGTTGGTTGACACAGATCGGACAGACGACATCAGCAAAACTAAGTCCATCAACTACATCATACCTATATTCTCTGTAAACAACTTGTCCGCTTCAAAATAATGTAATGTATGTATATATCTTAGATGACAATGAATTATGATACTCATTCGCAGTACATTCGTTTTTTTGTGTTTTTATTACTATTTCACAGAAGTAAACACACCGTAGAGTAGTCATTGTAATGCAAAGATCTTGCTGATCGCACAAGTTAACGTGAACGCGAACCTAAGTTACTTACGATATCGCGCGGCTTCGCGCTATCATCATCATCAAGCAGGCCGCAGGCCTCTATTTCCGTCCGAAATAGGCTAGATAACTTCAACATGAATATCAACAAAAACTAAACTAATACTGTTTTACATTGACTTCCGGTACTAGATGACGGATTTATAATCACATGTAATAC
>Ga0209454_1002848_pt1 | contig 12033 bp, 8 predicted proteins | sample WorMetHERISLAND1_2_FD_187400 | JGI IMG/M metagenome (GOLD analysis project Ga0209454, IMG submission 187400) | Marine gutless worms symbiont microbial communities from Max Planck institute for Marine Microbiology, Germany - Olavius geniculatus... | ecosystem: Host-associated > Annelida >...
GTAATTCATACAGGGGAGCGCATGAGTGAACTCAGAAAATGACTGAAACCACAAAATCATTGAAAATCTATTACATACTTATAACATTAATCGTATTCATTTTAAGATCGTACGTCGACGAACTGAAATGGCACATCAACAGCAACTGAGCCGCTCTGGGTCGCGCATTATTGAACGTGTTGGCAAGTCGCGTCAACGTCCACGGCTTACTTTCGTACTGGAGAAGGACATTTTGAGCATATGCTGCAATAAAAATGACGTGATGTAACACGTAAGACTTTCTGACAGATAACTGTTATTCATGTTTGTCGTCATTCAATTTATCATTTCTGAGCCGACGCATGAGCTACCCAGTATGAATTAATTGTTGTAAACGGCCAAATTACGACTTATGACTTTCACAAGGTAGTGTAGTAACGGGATTAAGGTAAAGTCGGATAAACTACAATCATTTATGTCAAGTTTTTTTGTGATGTTGCGTGCCAAAAATTATCAAAGTCAACCAATGTTTCACGGAGCTATTCAAAAAAATTAAATTGGCACGTTTTTATTGCGACAGCGTATATACGTTTCACCGCGGTCAAGACTAGAGTGTAGGCCTACTATGCTAGTGTTACGAAGCATATTCTTTAAGTTTTAATAATAAGCTCTAGAGTCTAGACAGTGCTGCACTTGCCAAATACTTTTATTTTATGACTGTTATAGACGGTGTGTTCTGCGTTGGATGTGCGTCTGATACAGACGCAAGATGCATTTCAGGCTTGACTGAAGTGAGATTACGAGCGGTTATAACAAAATAGACACTGTGTGAAAGATAGAAAGACGAAGTTCGTTTATAGTGGAGTTTCTATTCAACCCAAAGCACGCAACGAACACGAGAAAAGTAGACAACGAACGCAGCTGAAGTAGCTGATGCAACGACCAAGGCGCCAAAATAGAAGCGGTTGTTGCATCAGCTGCGTGCGTTGCGTTCCGTAGGACAAAAACTCCGCCGCTTTATACTCACTATATATTTCAGACCGTGGTTATCTAGGCCATTGGCGTACCTCCAGCAGTCGCTGCCGACGGTAAGCGGTCGTGGTTTATCCCAGTCGGAGCAGGTCAACTGTAGGCTGGCGACATCATCCTCATCGTCCAAGTCTTTGCACGGGTCTGGACAGACGACGTACTTCTTCGGCTGTGAGCACGGACGACGCGGCGGCTACATACAGCGAAATGTCACGCCGGTCAACCACAAGGCTTCGCTTTCTACCTCCGGCAAAGCCACGCAAAACGTCATTCTGGAACCGTTTGATTTAAAAAAAATGATCTTCCCGCCGCTTCTGAAATTTGATGGATCTGTTTGTCCGACTTGTGACTGTAAAATAACTAAAGCCCAAGCCATAAACTGGCGCTGATCTCAGTTTCTTTAACCCTTAGCCGGACACCTGTTTACACTGCCAGACCACGGATACGGAGCTAGTGCATCGCGCGGTGTGCCTGTTTACGTCACAGCTTTCGCCGGTATTCGTTGTGCCTATCCTCGGAGGGATGGCCAGGCTGAGTTGACCTGGTTGGCTTGGTAGACTAACTTCGTTGATGCGACCGCTGAGTTGGCGATAAACTAAGCCGCCATCCGGCCGCAAAGCCAATTACGCCAAAATTATGTTTTTTTATGCTAGAGCTTAACGTCTCCGACTGCTAAAGTCCCTGCAGTTCGCGGCGAAAAACTGGCGCCGCTGAAAGCACTAGCTTCAGTGACAGAGCACGGCAAATGCATGTAGCGGAATAATGGGTTTGAAACTTTCAAACAGATCTGGAAAACCTAGGTTTTGGAAAAGAAGTTTTCTTTTGGTTTTTAAACCTTATACATTTTAAGGATTCTATAGTCTTTTAAGGTTTTCTCACTTTTCTGGTTTTCAGTATACGAAGACCGGGCACAAAATTACGACCAGCGAAGAGAATACGTAACTCTGCATGTCACATGCTATTCTACAAATTATCGCAAAACAAAAATCACAATTAAAAGATAAAATCGAATGTCATGCGTAATTCCGTATAGGCCAGATTAAAACTGCACAAGAAATAAGAAACCGGACTTTTGCGATTTTTAGATCTAAAAACTTAAAAACTTAATCTTTCAACCAGTTTTCTAGCACTGCGTTCAATTAGTCACACTGTGTATTGCTTTTCGTTCAGTTCCGAATCCGAACACCGGATTAACTTCTGGTTTTCCTGTAATAATGCCAATTCTAAAATTTTTATGCAGCTGTTTTATGCATCTGATAATGCTGACTTGTGACCGCAAAGTATAACACCGATCGACGGCATCAAATAAAAACACAAAAGTCGTACGGTATGTCTACTGTCTTGTAACGTTTTGTAACTGAAATTATTTTGAAAAAAAAATTCGTTCGGTTCGGTTTGACATCGGCTTAAAATTAACCCATAAGCCAACAGCTTTAAAAAATCATGTGCTTCCAGTTGCCGTCGGCCGTTTGTCCCAGAAAAAAACTTCGTCCCTAAAATCTTTGACGGGTCCCTTAAAACCAATGTTGCAGTTTTTTGTTTGATTTCAAAGCTTTTCTAAAATAAAAATGTACGTATATACACGTAGTCTGTTATGCTGCAGTACTTTTACTTCCGTTTTTACGAGCGACAGCAGAATGCTTCGCGCGTCTTAGCCATGGCCTGGGCGTCTGTCTGTCTGTCTGTTTGTCTGTCCGTCCGCCCGTCTGTCTGTCAGACTGCTGTATTGTATCAAAACGGCGCAAGCTAGAATCACCACATTTTCACAAAGACTCTAGTTTATTGTGACGAAATTTGGCGATGCTGGGTGAAGAGGTTCGACTCAAACGAGGGCGTCAAAGAGGGGTACCCCCTAAAAGACGTCATTTTGCCGCTATTGGCTCGTCTCGTGTGAAAACGGTTGCAGATAGGTACAGATATGTTGCCTATCATAACAAGCAGTGGTGACGAGCTTTTTAGTTTTATTAACATCGATGACTTTGAATGACCTTGAACCCCGAAAAGTGGGGTTTTGGCATATTTTTCGCATTTTGGGGGGGGGCTGTAGCGCACATTTCTAGAGTGAATTGGGACGAAGTGGCTGGAGATAGACCAAGACAACCTGCACATGAAATTTTCACCATCAAACGTAGATTTTGGCAGTCTAAGTCCCAATCCCATAAGTTCGAAAACGCCTGCGCATGCGAGCGTCAAAAAGGGATACCCGTCAATAACTGGTTATTTTACCGATATTAACTCGTCTAACGTAAAAACAGTTGCAGATAGGCATAGACATGCTGCTTATCATAACAGGCACTGCATGGTAACGAGCTTTTTAGCGGTATTAACTTCAATGACCTTGAAAGACCTTGAACCCCCAAAATAGGGTGTTTTAGTGTTTTTTTGCGATTTTCGGCTGCGGTGCACACTTCAAGGGTGAATTGCGACGAAATGGCTGGAGATGGACCAATACAAAGTGAGAACAGAAACTGCTAAGGCTGTCGCGCGTCTCACGAGCTTTGCTCAAATTACTTGTTAGTTACAGATACCATTCAATGCATCACTGGTTTTTATATATAACAGAAAATTCTTTCCTTCTCTCTATACTTTCTTGCCACTGGAAGCTTTGTGGCTGGCGGTATCCGTCATGTCGATGAGAACACAGTGACGCCAGAATGGCGGCCAGATTAGTGGTTAGGTCCTGTTTATCGTAAGCTACGAAGCATAAGCTTAGACGAAAGAGCGACAACAGAAATATCTGGCATATTCCGGCTACAATAAGGCCTAAGAATCAGACTCGAACACACGAGTAAGAAAAGAGAACCGAAAGCAAAGTCCTCGGAAAACAAGTGACCAGCTCGACTGCATGTTCTGTGTTTTTCCATATTTTTCAACGGCCGAAGTTAGTTCTATTCTGTAACGTTATACCCACGATGACTTCGTATAATCGCGTACAATAGGATCATGCTTGTTAGTTGCACCGGTTATCGGACAGTAATCGTATGTAGTGATGTTAATCCTCGGCCTTGGCCTTAGAGATTTGGCCTTGGCCAAAAAATCAAAGCCACCGCCAAAGTCTCGTGGGACTGCAAAATTCACCATCGTGATAGATTACATTTGTTACAGCGTGCTAAAATGAGCGACACTTTGCTCAAATCACTGGTCTTTCTCAAATGCAATGTAGCACTGTGAATTAGGGAGAAAGACCCCCAGTGCTTCCAGCACTGTATAACTTTCTGTAACGGACTTTCGAACTAGTGGAACCGTTTCAACTAACTTATGCTGCAGTACTGTAAAACAGACTTTTTTGCTTTATCTTTTAAATAGAATTTATATCTGATAAAACTGTTTTCGATACTTCATATTTTGCATGGAATTTGTAGCTGACAAAATGTTTTTCGACTTTCAGTGACTGGGTAATTGTAATATTTTTCAAACTACTAACACTGTTTTGACTGTCAGTAACTAAATATATTTCTACGCATTTCTGCGTATTATGTTGTCAATGATGAGTGATGCAGCTGATACTGTTAAATTCTATAAGTTGCGTATGTAAAAGTACTTGAAAAACAGGATTTCATTGCTTTATATTTTATCGTAAGCCTTTGCATTATGGAATGGCTTTGGCCTTGGACTTGGCCTTGGTCTTGGCCTTAACCTTGAGCGGTCTGGCCTTGTTAACATCACTGATCGTATGTTCAATGAGTGCATGACGAAAGCCTTCTTCGTAGGTCAGATTAAGATGCCTTGGCACCAGTGCACAATAGATCATCGGTACCAGCTCAGCCAGTCTTCGGCAAATAGTTAACAGCTGTATTATATAGTGCCGCAAAACGACAGAAATAAACTGAACTAAACTAAACTAAAGTGTAATAGGCTTACGTCAGTGTAATCCTTTAATTCATTTTAGTTGCGTTGCACGAAATGCGCGAACGAACTGACGGTTTAGCTCAATTCAGTTCAATTCAGTTCAGTTTACTTTTGCCATTTGCACACGCATTAAGCCCGCAGTTTCGTTGTAGCTTAAAAAACCATCAACGGCGAAAAAGGCGATTACAACGACAGGCCTAAAATAAATTTGCGATGTGTTTCAGATGGTAAGCCTACCGACACCGGTCGTGAAATATCGACGAGAAAGCTGGAGATAGACAGCAATAAACACGACAAGGATCAGCAGTCCGATCAGGCCGCACGTTGTTTTTTCCACCATCGTCCAACACTCCTCCTGCTCAACAAAACTGATGGCAGTTGTCGATGGCGTTGTTTTATCCGGCGCATCGTCGCTAGAATCAGCCAGCGAAGCCTTAATCGCGCTAGGCTTCAGCGTAATGTTACTGTCGTCAGTCGATGGTTTGTTGTCCGTGTTATCACGGTCCGTGGCTGGTGACACGGCCTTGGTGTCACCTTGGTTTCTGGTGTCGGTGCATGAGATCTTAGCATCATCATCACCGCAGGACGGACGTTGTTGGTTGGCGGCGGGAAGACAAGGATCACGTGACTCGGCCTCACGCGGGAGGGGAAAAGAGCGACGCTGCTGCTGCAGCTTGGTGCACCTGGGACTGACGTCACCCGGAGTCTCCACCGGCGGGCCGTGAACCGAACAGCACGAGCCGCAGACGCTGGTCGTGCAGCAGTCCGGGCAGTCAGAGCAGTCCGTGTAGAAATGAAGACTCCGCAGCCTCGTGCACGACGACGTCATGCTCCGTCCTTCCCGATCGTTAGAACGAGATTCCCGCAGCCCAACAGGTGCCCCTTCCTTCTCCGCCGACAACAGCCCACCGCCGCCGCTATCTTCAGCCGGCGTCGGTTCTCGGTCGATAGACAGATCCACGATATTCCGAACGGAAGACGACTTCCGGTCGGGAAATTTGTCGTCGTCGACGACGATTTCGGTGGTGTTACGCCACCGCGGCGGCGAGTGGCGCCCTCTCGCGGTGACCGAATTGCTCAGAAAATTCGGTTGGCAGAGATCGCTGGCCGTCGGTAGGCTACTGCAGTCGTCGTTGTCGGCGTTGTGCTGCGGTGCCGGCGACGGGGCGTGGATAGCGTTGCAGGCGCCGCACAACGCGTACGTGCCCAGACAGTGCGCGCATTGGTCGGCGCAGTCGACGTAGAAGTGCTTCCACTGACGCCCCGGGCCACTGGAAGGACCGCCAACGGCATCACAAACTTGTGGACATCGGAAGTTGTGGCCAGGAGGTAGCAAACTGTCCTCGGCATGATCTAAACGTCTTCCAACTGGGGCTGCAAGAGCGGTGCCAATCGTTGCTGAAGGATGTCTGGAATCGTCGTGCCCGGCGGTGGCAGATAAACTGTCGACGGCGTCCGCGCTGTTGAACCCGCGAGCCGGTCTGTCAATGGAAGATTGTCTGGAAGACGAATTTACCATGTCGCCGCCGGGAAAGGAGCGGAGAAGTCGATGGGTGGACGATTGGATGCCAGAGACAGTCAAAGTCTGTTGGTCGTCCTCCGTCGGTGGTCGGTCGACCACGTCAGCATGGTTGAACGCCTCACACGGTCTGTCGGTCGTCGAGGTGACTCCGTGCAGTGCCGCTGCTGTGGGCGTGGCTGATCCCTGGTCGTTCGATAAACTGCGACGACGCTGCGGTGACGGCGAACCACCAGCGGACAAATTGCTCGACGCGATCTGCTGTGTCGGAAGATCAAACGATCCGTCTTGTACTTCACCACTGCGGCTGGGAATGGGCGAGAAAGCATTGACGCAACTGTATGGCGTCAGCATTCTGTGGGGCTCGAAGTAATCTTTTGTAGGCGGACAGACAAAGTGACACGGATCAATATAATTTCTGCATTTCTGCGAGCTGGGCTTTGGTACTTCAACGCGGCTATCAATGGCCTTATGTACTTCACCAGCGAGGCCGATGGGAATGGATGAGAAATTTTTCGCCAAATCTCGCCAGCTTTCTTGCGTCAACCTTCTATAAGACTCGAAGTTGTCTTTTCTAGACGGACGGACAAAGTGAAACGGATCAATATACCTGCATTTCTGCAGTACGTTCGAGTTTGATGCTTCAGCCCCGATGCTAAAACTTTGCGCCAAATATCCGCAACTGTCTTGCGCCGCCGCCAACCTTTTGCGAGAGTCGGAATCTGTTGCGGAGGACGAACGGATAAAGTCACGCCGCGGGTCATTAGATTTCCGTGAATCAGACTTCGAGACTTCACCGCGAGGATGAGTAAACGAGCAGGCGATAGAATTTCGGACCAAATCGCAGCTGTCTTGCGACAACGACAACCTTCTGTGAGAATCAACGTCTTTTCTAAACCGCCGATGAAAAGTAGAATCACACGGATCAGCGTGCTCGTACGCTTTGCGCGAACGATATTCCGACCGCGAACCATGATCGGGTTTCGGTGGTACTTCCCGGTCGTTAGTCGACGCCGTGGACGGACAAAGACATCCAGACAGGCACTTTGCTGATATGTAAACGCCGGTCTTTGCAGTCGAATCAGAATATCCACGCTGCTGGTGACGTTGCAACGAAGTTTTCGACGAGGTTCTATACAGAAACTCCGGCGGAAGTCCCTCGTCGCGCCATAACTTGCAGCTGTCTGAACTTTCGACACAGCATACATTGGGGGTGGACCTTCCGTCTGACTGACTTGTGTGCGAACGGGACTGCCTATCAATCTCGCCGCCCAGTTTATAATCTGGATCCAACGCCAGCAGCCTATCATCTGTCCGATGCGATTCGTCCCCGAGCCTTGCTGCTCTGCATCCGTTCCAGCCTGACTGACTAGCGTGCTGATGTCTGCTCGTCGACGCAACTTCACCATTCCATAACTCGACGTTTCCATTCACAACCACCTCACTCCCATTCAATAGTTCGTGTCCGCTCGAGAGTCTCCGTCTATCTCTTCGCGGCGATTCGTCGTTTCCAAGCCTAGCTGCTCTACAGCCATCATTCCAGCCTGACCGCGAGGTCCCACTGGTCGCTGGTTTTCGTCTGGAGCCGCCGGTCCAGTCGCGTTCTTCCCGCCTCGCCCCTCCGCGTCGTGGACATCGTTGACTTTTTTCAGCCGGGCGTGGAGGACGTTGAACGTTCCGGCTGTTGATGCAGTGAACCGTATCTGTCCGCTTTTTCGCATCGGAGTTGAGGCACAACGGTTTAGTTTGCCGCGCCTTGTCGCGACTGCCAAGAAATCGCAAATCTTCTCGGCTACCGTCCGATTCACAGTTGTTGTTGTTCGCGTCGTTGCTATCATCCGACAGTGAGCTGTATCCGTCTTCTTTTTCGTCTGCTTCTGATTCGACTACCTTCCGCTGCTGACCGCTGCCCTACAATGCACCATACCACATCCAACGTTTAGCGGCCGTGTCACCAGTGTCATTACCACTCTTATCATCCATCACTCCTTCATTCTGCCTTTCCGACCTTCACACTTACCCTTCCTCGAATCATGCCTTCAGCTGACATCTGGCTGATTTTGCTGATATCACCACTCTTACTATGCATCACTCCATTCTTTCTGTCCAATCTCAAAACTTCTTTTTTTCACACCCTATCTTCTGTAGACAACTGCCACTTTCCAGACTGATTTCACGGATATCTGGCCTGCTAACAATTTTCCTTGCTTGCGTTTTTTTCGTTTCAGTTTTTTTTTCTAATTTCTGTTTTTGTCAATTTTTTAAAGATTTTCTGACCTCAGGCTTCTATCTCTCCCACAGCTGTCTGTTTCTGGACATTTTTTTTTGTTTTTGCATAGCACAATAGCACTGCTTTCCATTTCTCTCACTTTCGTTATCACTGCATGACGTCTGTGCTGGACACGTCTGGTGGCAGTCTCTATAGTGGCAATAGTGTCTCTTTCAATGAAAATCCAAAGCTGTAGATGTGAACAGAAAGCCAATGCCGCCTGGAAGCAAGCAACATGGATCCAGCAAGAACAACCGCATCTTCTGCGACCAAAGGTCTCAGCGGCAAGACCGGAGAACAAAAGCTGTTGACTCACGACATTCTGAACAGTGGCAATTATTTCACATCTTAAGAAACAGACTTCAACACAAAAATAATAAGCAAAACGCGTAGGCATACTCTGTTTGATAGGTTATATAATTAAGAGACATAAAATATTAATCGATAATATTGTTAAATTTAATAGCAATGAGTTTCAAATATTTTGTAACATCATATCGTTGGTCTTCAGTTTTAATGAATTTTGTCCAGTAAAATCTAATTTCAAAATCGTGCAAAATAAAACGTTTCACATTCGGCTCAAAACTGCTTATCTGCCGTAGACAAAACAAGAATGGTATTAAGAAATATGATTACATTTTGATACCGTAAAGAAAATAAGATCGTAAAAATTTTGATAGAAAAATGCGCTTGAATAAAAAAGCAGTCTGTAACTGTAAGCTTATCGTAAAAGCTCTAAAGCTCTTCATTTCAATTTTATAAAATAATTTTTTTCACTGCCATACTGTAGCTGCATGACACCTAGTACAAAGCAAATTTATAAATGATTAAAAAGTAAAAAATTACAACATAACTGATAAAATATTTCGGTAATACTCAGAAATTGTTATCACATAGCTGAAAAGCCTTTTGAACACAAATTTTATTTCGAAACTGTTAGGGCCTAAATTGTCCGACGTCTAATGCAGTAGGCGTATCAACAAAACATTTCATGCGATACTCACGCAATCGCTGGCATCTTGATTACCTGAAACACATATATATCAGTAACCAATCAACCGTGTTAATATCATAGACCTACTTTACAAGTTTATGAAACTAGAAAAGCACTCTGAGAGCGCAAACCTCCGTCAACGCTGTGTCATTTTTTCCGTTATGTTTGCCAGGTGGCAGCCCTGAATTCGGCGGCGGTTTGCCCTATGGCAATGGTAAAAAATCCTTCAATCACATTCTGAATCCAGATACTGATCCCGATCACCAGCAAAATCTTATCACCTTTAAGTTTGGCCAAATCTAATTTTCCCTGAAAATATGAGCCAAACTTCCTTGTAATTTCTTGCCTACACTTCCGAATTTTTAGAACTTAGCACAGCTTACGAGTGTCGTTGTTCCTGTTGAGCGGGCGGCAGTCGGTGAATCCTGAGCCGGGCGGACACTTGGACTTGCCGGGCGGGTCACAGTTGTCTGCAGCCAGTCGGACGCTGACGCCGGGAATATTTCTACACGCGTCCCTTTTACACATGTCCTCGTCCTCCTCCATACACTCGTCTTCGCTGCAACAATCGTTTAAAAAATTAATTCATCGAATCTTTAATCGATTAAAATTCGCCTACAATTTTGGATTGAAACATCACTAACGTCACTAACCTGCGCTTTACAGGTCGATTGTAAACTACAGTAGACAACAATGGCGGCGCTTATTTTACACAAGACACCATGAGAGATGTGATCAAGATTTGTACTTGTATAGGCCTACTACACATTAATTGAAATGCGCGCACAAAGCGACGTAACTGAACTGAACTGACACGGTTTAGTTTTTGACAACACCAATGGGCAAGCAAGCCTATTGATCATTGGTTGACGCGTACATAAGCGACTAAGTGTAGTCACGTAGGCCACCGACGCCGTTAGAAGATGTCTATTGTAGTGCAAAGTTACCCACTGGTCAGTTCGTCAAAAACCAAACCGTGTCAGTTCACTCCAGTTCCGTTCAGTTACATCGCTGTGAATGCGCCTTAAAGCTAAAGTCTTTCTACTCGCATTCTTCTTCCTCGTGCAGTCGTCGCTACATTGTGGTTACAAGCATCACCATGCAGCAACATTTATAAAAGTGTTTCAAGAAAGTGGTTTAGTGGCGAAACGGTCGAGTCGTTGGACTTGCGATCAAAGTTCTGACACAAATATTTCATACGGTAGTGTAGCGACACGTTTGAGATAAAATGAGATATTCAGCGCGAATTCTGTGGAAAGCGCGAGTGTGCAAGAGGCAAGCTGGTCTCTAGCTATATACCCGCGTCATGCGAGAAAGTCTAACACGCTTCAGGCGTGTGCAGGCAGTTTAGTTGTCAATATAATTTGTGCAATTTTCGTCAAGTATATTGCATTACTTCAAAAGCATTAAACGGTTACTCGCGATAGCAGAATGCTTCGCGGGTCTTAGCCATGGCATGGGGGTCCGTTCGTCTGTCCGTCTGTCACACCCTGGCACTGTATCAAAACGGTGCAAGCTAAAATCACAAAATCTGCACCGTTGGCTGCATCAAGGTCTCTAGTTTTTCGTCACAAAATTTCGTGCCTTTGAGTGCGGGGGTTCCCCTCGAACCAGGGCGTCAAACGGGGTACCCCCTAAAAGACGTTATTTTGCCGTTATTTGGCTCGTATACGAATAGTATGAAAACGGTTGCAGATAGGTACAGACATGCTGCTTATCATACCAAGCGCTGGTAACAGGCTTTTCAGATTTATTAACATCAGTGACCTTGAACAACCATGAATCCCCAAAAAGAGTTTTTAGTAAATTTTTCGCAATTTTTGGATGCAGCGCACATTTCAACACTGAATTGCGACGAAATGGCTGAAGATAGACCAAGACAACCTGCACATGAAATTTTCGGCATTAAGCGTAAATTTTAGCAGTCCAAGTCGCGACCCCTTATGTTCAAGGAGGCTGGCACAGGCGGGCGTCAAAGACGGCTATTCCCTTAAAAAATGGTTATTTTATCGCTATTATCTCGTGTAGCGTAAAAACGATTGCAGATAGGTACATACATGCTGCTTGTCATAACAAGCAATAGTGACAAGCTTTTTATAGGTGTCAATGTCGATGACCTTGAATGACCTTGAACTTCGAAAATAGAAATTTTTAGTAAATTTTTTGCGATTTCCGGCTGCGACACACATTTTAAGAGTGAATTGCGCTGAAATGGCAGGAGATGAACCTGGACAACCTGCATATGACATTTTTAGCATAGAACATACATTTTTAAAAATCTAAGTTTCGATCTCTTAAATTCAAGGAGTCTTTCGTACGGATGCTTCAAATTTAAGTACTCTTTCAAGATGCATTAACATTTTATTGCTGTAGCCTTACACTGATTGCCAAAGT
>Ga0209454_1002849_pt1 | contig 12032 bp, 4 predicted proteins | sample WorMetHERISLAND1_2_FD_187400 | JGI IMG/M metagenome (GOLD analysis project Ga0209454, IMG submission 187400) | Marine gutless worms symbiont microbial communities from Max Planck institute for Marine Microbiology, Germany - Olavius geniculatus... | ecosystem: Host-associated > Annelida >...
GCGTTGTGTTTGAAACTCATATAGATCTGTAGCCTACAGTACAGACTGAGGGGAGGGGTGGGGTTAAAAGTGTGACGTCATATTTGAGGGGGTCCAATCGAGCAGCGTGACGAAAAGTGACGAACGGGAGGTGAGGGCTATTTTTCTCTAAAATAACGTGACATCACTTATGGACGACCCCTTAGCCTACAATTTTAGCTTCACGAGAGTTTCGCTCTTTGCTCCGAATTAGGGTCTCTGTCTCAGGACTCCCATGTGGTGTGCCCCGTCCACTTCCAACCAGCTTCTGCGGTCTCTACCACGATGCCGTGAATATATTATTGATTGTAACATGACACATGTACGTGTAGGCCTACTTCATCAGGCGGGGAGCCGAGCGAATGTGCTGGTGGCGGGATTGTGATGGCCTGCAGTGCCGAAGTCGCCAGCTAGCGCCCGCAATCCTGATGACTTGCATGAGCCAGTTGCTGACGCTGCATGTGACGACAGACAGCGTCTCAACGCCGTACGACATCAGCATCTCCATCATGTCGCCACGGACGCCGCCACCACACTCCGCTGGTTACTGGCTGCTGCTGCTGCTGCTGCAGCTGATGATGACGACAAACAGGAGGCTAACGATAAATTGATAATGCAAAAAATGCAAGTGATGAAAAAAAGATTTTAAAACCAAGACCGATACTTTTTCTTTGTGGCATCAAATGTTTCAACGTATTCACTGATTAAGAACTATCGTTAAAGAATGCACATTGTATTTTTGGCAAAAATTCTTAATCGGTGATATAACATGTGACATAAGTTCTTAGTATACGATGCATGCTAATCGATGCCTGCAGTTGATATGGTAGCCACAATAACAATTATTATTTAACTAATTAACTAGCTAACTGCTGTCGGAATATTTAGTAGTAATTCTTAGCAGAAAGTTTTGTAATTTTCTATATTTTTGTCAATACTAAGATCATAAATAACTTTTGTATCCGAAACGCCTCTTGTCCAAGACCTTGGTCTCGAGGAAAGTACATTACTACTACTAGCCTACCACAACCACAAACTTGATGCAACACATACAAAAATTCGCGTTTGTTACCCTACATAAATGTAACGTGACGATCACAGAGCGGGTCATGCCAGTCATAGAAAGGGTGGTACCGTGGTAGGACTACAAGCGCAGCGCAAGATAGACCGTGTGCGGCCAATAGTCTTATATTGTGACTGGCAGGAATGTAATGAACAGCTTAAGGTCGTTTGTTACCGTCTAATTACCTTTGCTAGTCATGATTGGCATGACACTGACACATCATGTAGCCGGCTAAAAACTCGAACACACCTACGGATCCCACGCGCAGTATATAGCGTCACCAATGCACAACCGGAAACAAAAATAATGCAATAACCGAGTCGGGATTTCGAAAATGTTGCTATCTTTGGAGCATTGGTGTTGGCAGGCAACATCAAAACTTCAACGGTAAATTGGGATTAGCAATTTGGATTCAGCTCAATTATAGGATAACCGGCGATATTCTTGACAACCGAAAATGGCGATAAATTAGGCCTATTTATAACCTTTTTGACGGTTATAATCACAGGCTGAACGGTAGTTCAAGCCCTGTGTTAACGGCGACTATCTTTCTTATGGGAAAGCGAGAAATTCGACCCACCCACAGAATCAAAACCCCTGATCTGATTGAGATAAAATTTGGCATGGTTAATTATGTCGGCGAGATGACCCCTCATGCAAAATTTCATGTAAATCTGCACAAGGGGGCTTCTCGGCAAATAGGTGAAATATACGCAAAAATTTTTGTAGCCATATATCTTTTTTTCAGAAACTTACCTACAGGTCAGGCCCTTTGGCTGATTTTTGCGTGCGATGGCTCAAACGACGCGGTCTCGCGCAAGGATGTGCCTTTTGAAAATTAAAAAATTTGAAATTAATATTTAACGTATTTATTCAAAAAGTTCCAAAAAATTACAATTGAGCCTATGAGGAAAATTAAACAATTCTTAAAACGGTCATAACTTGGGCTGTGTATAAGATAAAGTCGTAATTTTTGGTTTTAGGGTATGGTTTTCAAAGATGGCCAATCTAATGGTGTCATTTAATTTTACCCTGAACCCTTCCTGGTTGCCATGGCAACGAAATTTGGGACAAAATGGGCTATAACTCGGCTTGCGTAGGAGATTTTTGCGAGATTTTTGCGCCTATAGGGAGGTTTTCGGGGATGGGCCATCGAATGCTGCCAACTGCATTTTTCCCCCGACCGACCCTGATGTGCGAGTTTTGTCAGGTATATACCGCATATGTGAAGAAATAAGCTGCCGCATTTCTTCATGCAATGCATACACAAATTCAGTGTGCTTGCATAAAGTTGCATTTGCGGTTAAAAGCGTAGGCCTTTACATGTATCCTACGTCTACAACAAAAGTTAACCTTTGTTCGCTATACGGCGATGAAGTCATCTTTAGCTCGTATATAGTAGGGTACCCTATAGCCCAAATCACGTGATGCCTTTATGCATGAGGCCGCCATTATTTAAGCTTTCTCGCTTTCGATTTATGGTTTAATAAACAGCTCGATATTACGAACCAAAGAAGATTTTATTGCCGTCTATGCAGTTCGTCTCGCGATGCAACCAACGCACAAAGAATAGATAGGTCTACACTTGAGTCAATGTTGGTCATTAATTTTTATTACCGTCTATCCAGCATTGTTATATCCAGCAGTTTGATTGTTTTTATTTGCCATATCTTCGTCTTATGCACTGCAGCGAGCAATTCATCTCTCTGCAGCTTGCATGTGGCCGTCATCGATTATTCGTGTTATTTCGATCATGCGGAACGATTAGTACGCATTCGAACTTCACGTACGCTAAATAAATACAGTGAGTGACACCAGTCTTTCTTGTCTTATGCTTATGAAACGTCAACTCAGATCCAAATTGTGTCAAGAATTCTTACTGCTGTTGTTGTATTTTAGTGTAAATTTTTCAGGAGTCTTGAGTCTTGAATATCTATTTTTTTTGTAGGCCTAGTATTTTGTAGACAGCAGATCGTAATTAATTAAGCCAGCTTTGTTTGTCGGCTGGCTGGCAGTACCGGTCTCGGCGAAAGTCAAAATTTCTGATCACCACAAAATCACGAAACTTTTAAACTTAGGCATTCTTCTATTTCTAAAGTGTTTCTTTTCCACCATCTGCTTACTTAAATCGTCCTGTTTTTGCTGAAACACTGGGCGTCGGGCGCTGTCTACTCCTTGCAATCATCAGTCACAGACTTGGCCTTCTCCCAGCTGACATCCATCGTTTGTAGGTCATCACGTAGCGTGTCCTGCCATGTCTTTCTGGCCTGCCTTTTTTGTTTCACCTTCTGGGGTCCACAGTGACTGTAGGAGACTGTTGCACTTACCTGTCTTGCAGCGATATTTTCCGAAATGTGTGCATTTGCAAGTTGTTAGACTTGGTAGTTTGAGCTGTTCTTTTTGTTGTTACGTGTTAAATTGTCATCGACAGAAAACAACTCATGCTGAAAATATGCAGATACGAGGAAAACAACAGCAGTTTTACAACTCACCATCTCACACTTCACTTCGCTGAGGAACGTTTCCTGTTTCAACCAAGTCAAGTTTATTTTGACAACGTAGTGTTTGCTGCACGGTATCGGTTTTCAAAACGGCAATCTTCACTGAGACTAGTCGATATATTCACCTGCATTACAGCGACTGTTTTAGGTCTTTTCTGTTCTATTTTTAAAGAGGTTGGTTGAGTTCATAATTCGTGTAACAATGCTACGGTGAAATCAATGAGCAATGCGCGCAGCACGCGAGAGCTGACACGCTAAGAAGTGTCTTTGTATACCTGAGGTTCCTAAAAATAAAGACCAAAAACCGTGCTCGCGCAAAGACAACTCGATGCTCCAATAGGCCAATAAACAAAATTTCGCTGCAGCGCATGAGTTATGACTCATGACACAATCACGTTATTGACGCGTTTTTATGACTTTATGTACAATGATAATTAATTCATTTGCCAGTCCCATTATGTGACTTGTGATATGTGTTTGCGAACATTGTTTAACGAACGTTTTTGCCGGGTCGCGAAGAACTCTATGCTGCTTGTAGGCCTATAGCGCTAAAATTGCATTGTAGTCAGCACGAACAAAAAAGTTTCTACGGTTTTTTGTACGAATTTTCGCCAAAGAGTTTACGTAAGCCGTAACTACTAGCCGGCTAGGCAACCGCAAAAGTCATAAGCCAGCAGCGTGAGTTTAGGGGTATGGTATAGGCCAGATCTAGGGCCAAATGCAGCTTACGGTGACGGTTGTACAACTGTTAGTGTTAACTTACTGTATAAAAAGACGCAACATATACTTTGTTTCTCTGCGCCAGTCTTCGGATGCTGGCGCTAATGTTCGCTAACGCACAACATTACACCAAGCACTTGATCCACGGTCCACCTGCTGCTGCATCAGCTGCTGCTGCTGCTGCTACACGTTGATGCTAAGGGCGATATACGCATATACCTGCACCGGCCTATAATGCAATCCTTTGATGCGACCGCGGTACTTGGGCGCACACACGGCTGTCCGACAAAAATGGTGCAATTAGCATGCACAGAATCGAGCAAGTGTATTCATAAACTTCGAGAGAATATTTTCTCTGATCTTTCAGTTACCTACTTACAATAATATCTTTCGTTGATGGCAAGGGTAGGTTTATTATATCACAGGCCTCAACTCACCAGATCTACGCGAATCTAAGAATCGAGTACTAAGATGGGACACACGGTTAGGGGTAACTAGAGAAAGTCGTGACGACGCTAATGATACTTTATGATCTTTGATTGCGTGATCAATTTCATTTGGTGTACGATTTGCCTCAAACACAGTAACCTGCTCTGCATCTCCAGTACATTTTTTCTAGCCTGTTTTACTAGTCTGTTTAATCGCCATCCGCATCGTTAAGCGCAAGTCGTCGGTTTTATTAAGCTAAGCGCGTGTCTTACTGTCTAGACCTTATCGTAAAATGAAAATGATGTCGACATTGAAAGCTCTAGATTAGAAAACAAAACAGATACGGTTGTACCGCATGTGTCGTCTTACTGTGCTTACGACGACGAATAATAGCTTACCTGGTAGTTCATTAGTTTCTCACAATTACAGGGTTGCCAATTGCCATATAAAACCGAACACAAAAATTATGACCGGTCACTTGGGTTACGGTTTATACAGAAGTGCATCTGGTACAAACAATACAACAAAAGCTTAGCTACTGCTTAGAGCAGAGTGGTCCAATCATTTAGTTGTTAAAACCCGGATCAAAACTCCGAAAACATCTGGCCGCTCACTAACGTTAGAGAAAGCACAAAACATTGAATAAATTGTAAAAGATAAACTAAAGAAAACGTACGCTTAGGAATTTAGCTGACTTTTGTACATGTGCAACGATTGATATATGTTTACAAAAAATAATAATGAATTGAATTGTGATGCATAAATAATCACTCAAAGCGTTCTCAATAATTCGTCATAAGCTCGCCATCATCTATGTTTAAAGCATCGGCATTTTAGACCGACATGCAAGGACAAAGTATGTTTTTGCAGTGATCACTGAACTACCTTACGCCAGAACAAGCAGATCTTTCGCTAGTTTATTGTGCGGCCGTTTTAATAGGCCACAATGCGTGTCTTGGTCGCCTGTCCGTTTGTCTGTTTTTCTGCCCGTCCGTCTATCCCGTACGGCATACGGGCTCCTGACTCGAGAACGAAGGCATTTGCATATAGCAAGCAATGCTGACATCCTGTAGAAAACTGAAGTTTGTAAATGCACAAAAGTATGGTGTTAGTTAATGACTCACAATATGACTACATCGTAATACTAAGAGCACTAGCAGACTGTTTCACCGTTATCACGCTATTGTTATATCGACCTGTAAAAGCCAAATTCTAATTACGCCGATTTTGCGACGAAGTCTGCGACAAAGTCGGCGACAAAGTCAGAGGATTTTGCCCTGGACTTTATCGCCAACTTTTTCCGTGCATTGTTACTAAATTCCATTAAAGCGACAAAACATATGTGTCGCCGACTTGTCACGGACTTTGTCGTAACTAATTCAATATCTCGAGATGGTTTGTGTCAGCGACTTTCCCCTCGGGAAATTTCGGTGAAAGTCGACGTAATGGAATTTAGGCATAACTGGGTTTGAGCACGATAAGTAAACACGCACCGCGATGATATTTACGACGACAAATAATAGAATGATGACGGAGAAGAGTTTACGTGACAGCAACCGCTGCAACTTTGCGCGCAGTTGGTTGCTGCCCGACGCAGTTGCACAGCGTCATGAGAGAACGGACAGCTATTTAGATAACGCACAGTGTAGGTCTGCTTGGCCATATCGTTCTCGTCTGTCTCCGAAGTCAGACGTAAAAATGCAGTTTCTCGCACAGCGATAACTTCGACTATATTAGCTTACCTGCACGAATAAGGACCGCCTTTTGCTTTCTCATTCTGTGCCGGTAAGTTACGGATAATGAGAATTCATTGTCATAACCAAGCGTGCTCTGATATCTGGCGTGCGGCAATTTTTTTTTAAATTGAGCAACAATTTGCAATTTCAGCGCAAAATTTTAAACACTTATTACCTGTTCTCGTCTGAATAAGTAGGCCAAGCTATAAATTCTTTTACTGTTGTACAGTAACAGTTAGTTTTGCGAGACAACACTCTGATCGTTTACATTCAAGAACTTAGTAGGCCCTAATGTAACGAGTAGATGACCGGTATTGAACAAACACCCAAGTCATTTTTTTTTGTTAGCGATGTTAAAGAAATCGAAAATTTTATAAGCGAAAACCGTGCATTTTTTATATTTAATATTCGTTGTTTCTGTTGACAATTTATCACCAAAACCGAAATCCGTCGCTAAATTCAAGCAGATGTTGAAGGTGGTTTAGGACAAATCGCTGCAAGAACTGACCAACAAGACTGTTAAAAATTTTTTTTATAAGAAATGCATGTGTATAGGCTGCTGGCGGTAGACATTTCAAGTACTCGCAGTAATTGGCAAACAGTATATTGTGTTGTTCAAATTACAATGTTACTTGCAGCACCAATGTGTTGCCTTTTTTGTTTTGCACACACATTCTGCTGCATGTGAACGTGAGAAATAGTAGACGTATTTACGGGAAAAATGCAATAACTTTATCCCAGTTAGTTACAGGCAGTCAAATATCCTTCAGCATTATTACGTGATTATAAATAACTGGTGAAAATGTAAAAAATCGCTTTTAATTTTTTGGCGATTGCTAAAAATGACAACAAACTTTAGAGGATATTTTTTGCCGCACCCAGTAGATCGAATATTGGCAGCTGTGTGCTGATACGAATCAATCAGCCAATCACAATGTATGTCGGGTAACGATGCCGCGGTGGAATCGCGTGTCGAGCGTATTGAGGCCGATCGTTTGTTGTAATGAGCAATGCGTGCAGCACGCGAGATCTGACACACTGAAAAAATGTCTTTCTATACATGTGGTTCCTAAAAAGTAACAAGAAATTTGAGCTAATGCTCACTAGACGCGGGAAAGCTGAAGTAGCAGTTCCTGTTCGCAAATTGTCTTAGTCTATCTCCAGGCATTTCGTCGCAATTCACTCTTGAAATGTGCGCCGCAGCCGATTATCGCAAAAAAAAACTATGAAATGTAATTTCAGGGTCTTTCAAAGTCATCCATGTTGATAGGACTAAAAAGCTCGTCACTATAGTGCTTGTTGCGACAGGCAGCATGTCCATGCCTATCTGCAACCGTTTTCACGCTAGACTGGCCAACATCGGTAAAATAGCGACTTTTAGGGGGTACTGCTCTTTGATGCCTTCGTGCGCAGGTTTTCTTGAGAGAGAGTATTTATTTGCCAAACACATTAACAATAGTAAAATACATTAATATGCACTGAAGGCGGGCTGCCAGAAAAGCAAGAGCTTATTAACGCTGGCCACCCATAAAACTATAAGTAATCACTACTCAAATTTTAACTGTGTCCAAAAATGTTTTAAAAATATAAAAAAAGCCGAGACTTGAACCGTTGAAATCTACGTTCAACGCCGAAAATTTCATACGCAGCTTGTCCTGATTAATTTTTAGTAATTTCGGCGCAATTCGCTCTTGAAATGTGTCTCGCAGCCCAAAATCAGTCAGTCGAAATGTATGTCACCGGTCTCGAGCGAATCAGAGCCGCACAGCAACTAATAGACATATATGCAACTTTTTACTCGAAAATTAGCTCCCGTTTTATTTAGAATAACGAGTTCACAAAAGCTGGCGACGACATTCGGTCATGACGCGAAGCACGATCTCACTGCTTTGCAGATGTCTTGATCATGATCTGAAACACATTTTAAGGAATAAAACGTTCCTGAGTCGCAGATGATGACAAGAAACTTCCGACACAAAATTGCGAGCTAAATTTTACTTCTAATACAGCAGGAAGTATTGCTGGTGCTTATTTGATTGATTTCAACGTTTGCTAAATTTCACTAGCGTCAACTGTCATTGTCATTAACTTTGCAAATCGATATGATTAGCAGACAGCGAACTTAATCGATTTGCTGGTTTTGGCTAATTTAAATGTGTCATGTGCACCAAATGAACTTATAACAGCGACAGACAGATTGCATTAAAGACTTTTATTTTATCAAGTCTGTACATTATTATGTCAGTAAGAATAAGCTGACAAAGCATATAATAATAGTAGTAGTAATATGTTTATGGTGCTGTCATCACTACTGCGACAGTTCACCCGGTTCATTTGACAAATGTAGTACGAGCGCCGGGAGGGCGCCAACCGTTGGACTAAGCCGATCGATCGGCTTGAGCCACAGATCTGCCAAAACTGATAGCTGTAAAACTTAGTACTACATTCACCGCCGCCGTTTATTACTACGCATTTCTTATACTTATTATAAACACGTCAGCTAGCAACAGTTATTATATCATGTATTGTTAGGCCTATATACAGCAACATTATTGTGCTAGCAAATAGCATTATTTATATGTAACGTTACTCGCATCGATGACGCCTCCTTAAGATCGCCTTGTACGGCGAGCTCGAACACGGCAATCGATCCCATGGTAGCCAGGGAGCGATACGTGCTGAAGTCAGACGTGAAAGCATGCGACATGCAGCACGAAGAGCTGGAGACTCGCCGCAGATAGATTATCGTGGCGGTCTCTGTTCAAGCAGCAGACATCAGTCTTTGAAGACCGACGTGTCGGCTTACTACAAGACAAGCGTACTCACGCAAGACACCGGCCGGCAATCAACCAGCACCTGAGCGAGGCTTCACGTGTGATGTCTGCAGCCCTGTGCGTCTGTGCGTCTTGAATCGGCGGCCTCATCTCTCATCGATGCACTCACCGTTGAGGAAGCGTTGTAAGCTTCAGAGCAGACGAAAATTAATTTGGCGCAGTTATAGCTTTACAGAACACCGGTTTACTTCTAGCAAAGCTATAGTTTAGACATCAAGCGAAAAAATTTTTCGGCCGCTTTGATGCGAATTTTAGTAAAAGGATTGCGACATTTATCTTAAGTATTTTGGCTGCACTACATGATATGCTCAAATATTTTTATTCTGTCGATCTTATACGACATGTGACTAACTGGATCACTTGTTCTGTCTTATTGTTTTATTTTTCGATTTTTATTTATCGGTTGTTATTATTGCATTTTAACCACCATTGTAACGTATTCTTGCAGTGCTTTTTGCACTTGCACCACGCTGATTTATTCGCCTTGATATGATATGATATGATTGGGGGCCCGGACCTTGGACACCCCGCTTCCCAGGAGTGACTCTCGTGACGTTCATTAAAAGACCGAAACCCATTATTCTCGGCACGAACGCGAGCCTGCGCTACTATGCACGCAAATGACGACTATAACGCATGCCACGTCGCCAGTCAGCACGGCGTTTCCTTATTGATCTCAAAACTATCGTATCGTTTCTATGGCTGTAAATAGTCTGCTACATACCGCGACGACGTCGTTCCAGGGGGAGATTGTTAAGGAACTGCCGTGCAAGCTGTCGTGGCCATATAGCTCCCACAGCTGCTGGCTTATAACGGCTACACGTGACGTACAGCGTATACGGCACCGTGGAGACGGCCCGTAGTCTTGATATTTCCGGAAACCCATTTCTTAGAAATAACATCTAATTATAACAAGCAGGAGTGGTTTGGAGCAAATAACTTAACACTTAACCCAGCGGAGACACGCGGCAGACAGTAAACGGATAGATCAAGCTATATCAGACGAGTACAATAATTATTCTGGAAATCGCGCGTGTCGCATCTGCTAAGATGGTTAGGCAGTCTCTAAGCACTTTAATAAGAGACCTCGTCCGTAAAGAATACTGCGTCTGCGAGAGATCGCCTGTGTACACGGTGTACATGTGAGCTGGTGCACGCTTTAAAAGTGCTTCGAGTCCTGTGTAAGGTAGCACGAAAATAAAAAGAAATCTTTCTAAAATTTTGGCGTACAACTTCTATTAAAAATTGCAAGTGTAAAATTTGAAAATCGCAGGCGAACGGTATTGCATTAATTATTGCACAGTTCGTTTTCAAATATTTGCATTTGTTTTATTTGTTCATGCATTTTTAGCTGTTTTGACTACAAGCGATGAGGAAATTTAGTAAATGATGTCACATCGCAGTCGTAGATACACTTTCTGCTTGTAGCCTAATTGCAGTAGGCCAGTTGACATTTTTTTCAAGTTTTGAGTAAACCTATAGTTAAAATTATAAAAAATAAATGAGAAATACACAACATATTACATAACATTAACATAACATAACATAAGATTACATAATGTACTTAGATGAATCATGTCACACAGAACAGAGAGAAAACATAAAAACGAAGGAAACTAAGTTTTTTTAAACGGCGTCAGAAATACAGATACTTCACAAATTCCGACTATTACCGGTAATTTCTGAAACTTTCAAACATGATATGTTTGCCGCCCATCTCTTCTTTGTAGCACTGCAGAGCGTGTTGTCGTAGTAATGCTATAAATTATATAGGCCTAGTGGCGGGCAATGCTTGGGGGCTGTTCGGCGACATCAGCAGATCGGCAGCGAATTGAATCTTTCGCTCGGCGGAGTATACCCGCCATGGCTCTTGCACGCCAAGCTAACTACAGCCAGCAATGCCACACAGCTCGTTGGCGATGCAGCACGTGTCGTGCCTGATAAACAGCCTCTGCAGCATAATATGGCGACAGCCGGCGCAATTTGGATGACAGCATCTGAGAGTACGCCGTCATGATAGAGTACTAATTTGGAAGTCCGGCTATTTGGCTGTCTGTAATTTTTCTCAATTACCTATACATAAAGTTGTTATGTTATCTTGATTTGTGAATTATGAATGTGCTGTGCTTAATACCATTATTTTTTGTGAGTTATAAAAACAATCGACATACAGATATAGGAAGTTTATTATTATTTTTATTTAATTTCGTAAAAAAATACACCCAAACGTAAAGATGCCCAAAGTTTAAAAATAAAAAAAAACATTATTAAAAAACGAGCACAGTAATGGCTAGCGATTCTTGTATTCGACGCATTATGATGTTCAGCCAACCGTACTTAAGTAGCGGTCGAGTTTATGGTACGGTTGTCTTCGTCGTCTGTAACGCATTAGGTCGTAAGGGAAAACTTTTTACAAGAATAATTAGCCATGCATCTTAAACATAGGCACGCAAAATTTTATCGATTTAGTGCAAGGAAAACTTTTTCAAATCGACGGGGATAAACATGTGCGTTTTTCAACAGGAGACCATATCTCGGTAATGGTGAAAGATATGGCCAAGGCTACTATCAATCTCTAATAGGAAGTGGCATATCGGTTTTCAAATGACATAAAAATCATCGACCTTAAATGATCTTAAAGATCACTAACAACCAGTACGATCGGCTATCCTATCGACTACTGGGCTTTTTGTTTTATAACTAAGTGTAGGCTTTATACAATATTTTTTTC
>Ga0209454_1002851_pt1 | contig 12031 bp, 8 predicted proteins | sample WorMetHERISLAND1_2_FD_187400 | JGI IMG/M metagenome (GOLD analysis project Ga0209454, IMG submission 187400) | Marine gutless worms symbiont microbial communities from Max Planck institute for Marine Microbiology, Germany - Olavius geniculatus... | ecosystem: Host-associated > Annelida >...
AGTGATGCTGAGATAGCGGCTGCTATCAGGCGCCTATATAGCGGCGCTAGCGCAGCAGCCGCTATCTCAGCATCACTGGCCGGCTGCCTCCTGCTGCTGCTGCTGCTAGTACTTATCAACTGATGTCGGCAGCCAGTCAGACTCAGTCCCAGTCTATTGCTGGCGGCGGAGGCTGGGTGTTGACTAGTTGCTAGGGAGAACCGTCAGCACCGTTATATATCGTACAGCAACTAGCTATGTGTTGCTGCCGCAGTGGAGTGGACAGACGAAATTCGCTGCGTATGACGATGATAGGAATTTTGACGTGTACGCCGCCGCCGTCGTATGTGTAGCGTGCACACAGCATTGCTGGCGTACATACTCTCGTGCTGAGTTAGATGAATTCTGTTCCGTTGCTTGATATCGCTGACCTCCTTCTTATCTATCGCCTGTGGGACCAGCGGCCGTCGCTTTCGGCATCAGCATCCCGACTATACCGTCGTAGGTACGCATAACAAGTTTCATCTATTTATGCGTTATTCTAAGGCATGTAAAGCACTAAAGCTGTGTTGACAGAAGAAGACCTAATTCTTTTGCTTAGCCGTTAAGTGGTACATCCGTTCCGAGGCGTGTTAAGCCGTGGTGGTTATATATAATGTGAAACATTTTTTGTAGTCTGGTTGGTGTTTTACTTTACTTGTAACTGTGGCTTTAACTTCGATAGATTGACTGATTGGTTGTAGCAGTTCCATCATTCTTGATCAATCATTAGTTAAGTATTCTTTTTAGTTTAGCCAGAGCAGTGGTTCTTGATGAAGTTTGTTCACTTGGTTTATGAATAAAGAATGACTGTAGCGCTGACGCGGCTGAAGTGAGAAGAAATGGATTTAAATGAATTTGTGCATCTGTATGGGTTAAAAAATTCGGTTCATCATGAGTGATGCTGGAGGTGGTGGTAAGATAACTAACTAATAACTATATACTATTTCCACCACTAACGCGGACGAAGCTACACGGACCATTTATCAGACATAGATCTGATGAGAGAATCGTCTGGTCCGTCGGGTCGATATTGCCGTGTGAACGGGACTGCCTCGGGCGCCGCCGTGTGTTCGCGCTAATAGCGATGGGAAAATTGGGAGAAACGTTTCCAGCATCCGCATCAGCGTCAGCAGCTGCGGTGGTGGTGGTGGCGGTGGAATTAACTGGACTGGCTGGAGTGAGTATGGAGTGTATGTAACTGGAGTAGTGCTGTTGTGGATCACTGCCTTCGTCGGTGCTGGCCCGCCGGAGGTCTCCAGGTGCAGCAACGCTCATACCCAGTGATTGGATGGCTAGCCACTACCACTACTGCTGGAGCTGGGCGATTAAAATTCTGTTTCGATTTCGTTGTTCTGTTCGATTCAGGGCACTGAGGTAGACAGGAGAGGGGCATGGGGTTCATGTTCTCCTCCCCCAGTTTTCCAGGCGGGACAAGCACAAACTGCTTTCAAACTGCAGTTAAAATTGGTCAGTTGATTCTTTAAAAAAATTGGTAAAATTGTTGCCACCGCATCTCATATTTTAAAGATATTATAATACACCAAATTCGATTTTGGCTGGGTCTCAGCTACTGGTTTTCAGGGTTGCAATAAACCTGTTTTTAACGTCTTACTGTCTATCTGTGCCGTGACTTATGACTCCAGACTTTGATAGTCACTTTTATCACTGGAGCTGGGAGTCCCGGTGATAAAAAGGACGATGTACAGTAGATAAGCCAAAAATGGTGTGAACGTTCCCCGGGATGCGAGTAACCGGTGTACCCGTTTTCAGGCCAGAACGTTAAGGGTCAAGGTCGTCAGACGCAAAATCTCAGGGTTAGCGGATCAGGCGTGCTGGACGACTCAGGCGCCGACTGCAAAATAGACGTAGCCCATCACTATAGGTCGTCAGTCGAACGGACATGTCGGGACTTGGCGTCCACGGTCTGTACGGCCCTAGGCTCTAGGTATATAGCAAGTTGGGTGCGTTCGTCTGTGGCGTGCGCGGTGTGGTTACGATTTGTTCGCTGATTGATTCGGGCGCTGATCGCCGACTTCGCCGTCCTGCTAAACTGTCTAATGACTTGCAGAGATCCTGCTAGGTGTAGCTAGCTAGCTCTGTGTATACATACAGTACAGTTCCAGTGCCGGTCGCTGGTAGGTCCACTAGGGTGGTGCTGTGTAGCCACGACTTCCACCGGCGTCCATTTACGGACTGATTGCGACCAAGTCCAGTGACTATATATGACCGTCTACCCCCTCACCCACTCTTTTCCCCACCCTGCACCTATTAACCCTTGCTCACAGTTACAACACAACTAATGATAGATGATGATCATGATCATCATGAAGTCATCTAATGTATAAGCCGCACAATGTCTGCAGAGCTGAATATGAGGCGACAGGATAGATACAAGCTGTCTCTAAGTAAGTAAGTAAGTAAAATGTAAATTTTTATATCGCATACATTAAGTAAACCTCTGATGCGCTAGATGCAATGAGCAGTACCCAGTAGCACCCCCTGCATGTATCAACGTATTGTAGCTTCAGCGTTGTCGCGTTATTCATCCCATTTGCTGTAAATAATTAACAGTTAGCTGTTCCTTTCGTATCCTAGTCTTGCCTCTAGAATGTACTTTTTTGTTGTGACCAGTTTCAGTACAGCACTTATGCCGCTGTCGTAATCTTGATTGATTTATGCTCGCCAGTGCGGCGGAGGGTTAATGTTAAGGACAAGCAGCGTTCGGTGCTGCTACGTATTACCACTAATCAGCTGTGGATATGACACGTACCCGGTCGTACAGTGCCGTGCGGTGCAGACTTCAGCCGTGTGCAGAGTGTGGCGACGGCGTCAGCAGCTGTTGCTAATCATAATTGCCGGGGTCTCTAGCGGCGATTGATTGACAGACAGACTGACGGACAGTGTGTGCTTCCGCAATCACGACCCACTGACAGATCATGGTTTGACTGACAATTTGACGGATGCTGCAAATAGATGTCCGTGGTCTGTCTCTCTGTGGCCGATAAAAGAACTGTTATGCTGCACAGTTGTCCGCCATAAAGTTAACACTTCACTTTTGTTGTTATGGTAATTTTTCAAAGAGCAGTGGTGTAACTGTTTTCATTTTTGTACTCTTACTGCAATGTAATAACGTACTCACATAATTATCTGAACTCTGGCGTAAAAACACATTCACACGCAGTAAACTAAAAAACCAATCACCTCGTTATACAGTCCTTGATATACTTTTTTGTGTAGACTTATCAGCGTGGACAATGCAGCGCTGCTGTCCTGCTATCAGTGTATTTTTCATCTCAACTGAAAAACTGCTTAGCACTGACTAAAAGACAGCGCATCCAGTCTGTTGCTTCTACCAAGTGTTGCTATCTGTGCGTCGATTGGCACTGCATGGTTGATGCTAATGTCTTATTATCAGAGACAGATTTGTCACTGATGCGTTGCTAAGGGATTGCATCATCATCTCTGCCTATTAACTGTACTGAATCGTGAACTTGAGTGATAAGTCGAGTGGCTCCCAGGGTTTGCATTGCCTTTTTATTAACAGAAGAAGACCATAGACCGAGCAAGCTCTGTTGCGGTGGGAGCTTATTTCTTTTGCAGAGTTTTGAGTTTGTGAGTGGGCGACGATTGAACTCAATTAAGCTAGCATAAAACCAGTGTTTGAACTGTGAAAAATTACCTGGGGAGTTGAACTTTTCGACGATCGGAGCCCAACAAAATTGTGATGTAAATTGTATGTCTACAGTAGCCTATATAGCTGACCCCCTGTACATAATTTGACAGTGTGTTAGGGGGTTGAGAAAACAGTTGGGGGTTCAACCTCCCTCCCACCAGTAATTCAAACTCTGCATACAACTCTGTTTGAGTCAGCCGGAGGCCTTCTCCGTTTGTTAACAGAGAGCGCTTTTAACTGACTTGGCCAGTATGCCAGCAGTTCTGGTAACAAACTTTGTATGGTTACCTGTCCGCAGACAGTGTCTGGTCAGTGGTCACTATAGTCTGAAAGGCCACTTGTCGGAAATTGGCCTGAAAATTGGCTATAACTCGGTCCGCCGTAGCCGGGATCTGCCATAGACAAACGGCTGTCATAGCGAAGGTCTGCCAAAGCCAAAGATACAATTTGTACTTATTTCTAACTCTGTCACTAACCCAGTCTTTCTCTGTAACCTTGGCGCTGTTCGGAGTAGTGCCCCTTCAGACTATCCCCCGTGGGCTCCGGCTCCACAGACAGCCATTCGGGCATATATACTAACCGGGCTCGGCGTAGTGTCACACTATTGTAGCATCAGTTGATGTTTGATTGACAGTCAGTGCTGTTAATTGTAGCTACTAAAAAGTGATGGACATCGAGGCAGGGTGATAAACAGATGCTGACTGCTGCTGATAGTGCTGCTGCGGCTACTGCTGCTGGTTGCCGTAGCAACGCGGCAATCATGAGCGAGTCGTCAGTTTCCCCTAGTATCAACAACAACAACGTTGCCACGGACTTGTCGTCGTCGTCAGCCGCAGCCGGTCACGACGACAACCGCCAGCGACCCATCGACAGATCTAAACCACGCAAAGGTTCGTCATATCTATCAATATCTTTATTAAACTATTATTTGTAATGTGTGAATTTTACGATCGAAGAATAAAGAGTCTGTCGGTCAATATGATGTGCACCGTCTGCCTATCTATACAACCATTACTATGAATGCTCTGTGAAACGTCCTCGGTTCATGCTGACTGTGGTGTTTCTATGCTCTCATCGTTCTCCAGTTTGAAGCCGTATACGGGAACGGGAGAGACGGACGGACGGATGGACGGACGGACGAGATTCGCAATGCGGCCTATTAGCCTTTGGACGGCCGCATGTAATGCCGCCATTACAGAGGAAGGCCACTGTGCATGCGTTGCAAAGATGAAAAAAGTCGTAGTGTCACGACTCACACCCTGTCATAATCAGCCTAGAAGCTAAGAAAATGTTAACAGTTGAAGGGTTATGCAGGAATGACTGATCGGCACCATAACTCTATAAAGAACCCATGATCTTTTATCACGTAATTGGGGCACTACAAAATTTTTATAGGATATGATTCCATATAGGCTGTATGATATGAACTTTGCTAAATGTTTTTTGGCGTCAAACATTTTTTGCAGCTGTATCTTTTATAGATCGTTTGAGTATAGGATGAAGGTATTGTACTATGCGCAGTTTGCGGCCGTGCAAGTTAGGAATAGTCTGTGCTGTACGCCGTACGGGAGGTAATAGCATGGCATGTTGATGATGCTGCATAGTGGCTATGGCTAGTGCATATAGGCGGCTTTGGCGCCGTGTTGACTTTAAACTGTCTGCAAGCAGCATCCATGCTTCATGTAGCAGTAGCAGTAAGATGAACGCTGTCTGTGGCGCCTTGCTGTGAGCCGCCTATCCAGTTACATTCACAGAGACCCTAGAAGCCAGCCAGCCATTGAGTGCTGAGATATGTGTATGGACTCCAGACCGACCCCCGCACACCGCTCTGCCATGCAGCTCAGTCTCTATATATATTATACCACGTGTGTTAATAACGAGCTTTCAGTTGGCTAAAAAAAAGGTGTGGACACTTACACTGGGTCTTGGATCTTGGACCGTTTGACTGTGGCTTTACAGGATCTGTCTGTGATACTGGGCATCAGTGGCGCGCCATATATTAGGGGATTAGGCCTACTCAGTACTGTACAACGTATATAGTAAGGTTGCATTTCCGGTTTTTGGTGCCAACGTGTGGAATGAGTTTCGACTTTTCTTTCCATCGGGCATTACATTTACCTTCGCACCATCACTGTTGGTCTTCAGCCAGCGTCTCATTCCCGAATCTACTCATTTGACACTTTACTGACGTGGTCTTTATGCTTATTATTTAGGCCACGTTGAGCCTCTCTGTGATGATGATGATGCTTTGAAGCTATAGAGATTGTGTGAAAATTTTAAATAAAATATCATTTGTTTGACATTCTGGCCAGAGATCATGTTTATCGGCGCCGGTTTTTGGCTATAAACGTATCACGGGCTTGACATCTATGTATAACTGTATATCCACACAAAACATTTTGTACGGTTGATGGCGAGTTCTAGTTGGTGTCCTCTTGAAATAGCGGAGTAGCAGTTTCCTTAGCTGAACTCTTTAGCTGAAGTCACTCTACATGTGCAGTTGCCTAGGTGTTGCTTGTTGCGGCATCTAATACAGGTACGGGTATCTGTAGGTGCCTAGGTGTGTCTGCCAGTCTGGTGATTGCTACGGTATACCAGTGCACGTTTGATGACGCCGTCTGGTTACTTATATCATGCAGCGGCAATACTACCCTAATCCATTGAAGATATACCTATTCCTCATTAGTGTCAAATTGCTCTGATTTGATGACTATGCGGATGGTTGGTTATATGTACTTGCATTCCGCCATATCTACCTGGGATTGTCTGGAATTGATTGGAAGTTGATAAAATCTAGGTAGGCTACGGTGGGAGTTGGTTGGATCTTATTATTGTAATGGAAATTATTGTATTGGAGATGTTTCAAGAATATCGATATTACAAAATTTTGTTCGATCGACATGAACATCAGCGCAAGAAGTATTCGTAGTTACTTCGCTCTATGGCAATAAAACACCATGTTGTACAATAAATGCACAGCAAATCTGAATTAAATGGAGTTGGGTTTATTTATTACGCGACCGTCTAAGTAGGTCGCATTACTGGTCTTGGTGCAGGATTGTACTCAAAGACAAAACGGTGTAGAGAAACCAAAATTGTTATGAACTTTTCTTTGAGCGGGGATGCCAGTTTTAGTTCAGTAGGTCAAAGGTCATGGTTATGGTTAGCTGTATGTGGACGGTCGCGTAATATGTCGGATTGTCTTGTCGGCACTGGGCCGACGTTTGTATGTCTAGTGGTCGCAGAATGCATACAGACCACCTGCAGAGCTACGGTAGGTGGTGTGTGCCAACTGGTGGTCATGGACTGATCTGAATGCTACAGTTAACTGGCTCTCTGGTGGCCATACGCTAGAGGCCAGTCTGATCATTCTACTACCACCATGTACATTGTAGGTCCTGTATAGCCTGGTACATTGTTAGCACTTAGCAGGTCGGTGTGGAATGTTAATGCTAGCACGCGGCTGGCATCTCTGTGACTATGCTTCGCTGACCTGGTAGCACTTAATGAGCTGTTCAGCTGGTGGACACGGTCAGCTATGTTTCCCAATGCCCAAGCTAGTTTCCACGGTTAAATTCTGTTGGTGACGTCACATTGTCATCTCCCCCCGAGAAAAGTCGACCTTTCTATCCCCCTAAGAATTGTGTTTAATTTTTAGGCTTTCTATATGGTAACTGCAGTTTGCATTGCAGTGGAAACTTTATGTATCTGAATCTGGATCGTGATACAGAAACTTTTAACTGGATTGCCACCAAATCTTGAGTAGCTTCTAGTCATTTACTTTTATTTTAAATTCATTTGTCTGCTCATGCGAATGCTTGAGATGAATTGTCGAGAAGCCTGTTGACTTCATTAGCAGTGCAGTATATCTCTGTTCACTTCAATCAAGTCTGTCGTTCATTGTGAATGAGTGGCTGTCACTGTGTCAGTATATAATATGTAATGTAATGTACTCGAGACACGCAGTCGTCGAAAACAGCAGGAAAGTGACGCATATTTTGCGTAGTTTTCATGGTGAACTAAGACGCTCGACGGGTGGACGGATGGCCGCATATAATGTCAACACTCGGCGCCGACATCACATTCTTGTTGCCTGGATTACCGTGCTGTGTCGGCAGCTTTTTGAGCATTACCCTATTAGCTTAAGCGGTTCAGTGCGCGACCATACGGTATACAACACCCAGGCAGTCAATAGCAGTGCTATATAGTGGCTTTATAGCGAGTAGGCCAATGATGTTGTCTGTCGATGCTCGCTATACGACTTAATACGTCGCACCGCTGACGTACCGGCGCCTCTACGCCTTGGCACCCTTTCATGATCCGTGCCTTGTGACGACTTTGGCACCTTTCTTTGTGAGTAGGGGTGCACCGGATCCAGATCCAGATCCGGATCCGGCCAGAAAAAAAGGATCCGGCCGGATCCGCTGGATCCAGGCCGAATCCCAGAGAGGTCATGTATCCAAATAATTTCATGGCATTGACTATCAATTACTTCAAGTTACTGGCAACATATATAGTCTCTGTTGCATAATGTCTGGTGTCCAGAATTCATTGTCATTGATGATTATGAATAAAAAAAGCTTACTGTCGGATTCACGGACTTTAGATTCGGCCAGATCCGAATATTCTGGATCTAGTGCAGCCCTATTTGTGACATTGATGATACGTTTAGGCAGCTGTTGATAACTTCTCAATAATACGAGTACTGGCATTTGGAGCGCAATAGAGATGTCTTCGTTTCCGCGCTATATAAATTTGCGTTTTACTAACTTGCTTGTCTTTTTCATTTCATTTATTTAGAACTATTGAGTATACAAGCCAAAGCTTGGACGTTAGCAGCCACATCGCGCAGTATCCGCAGTGTAACTAACTACACTGGGGGACGTGGGGTATAGCTGGGGCTAAGGAAAGATAGAAACGGGGATGAGCTCTGCCATCATGGCTTTGTGGCTTGGCCGCTTGGGAAGGACTTATGCTTTTTAAAACAATCATCCCTGTCTGAGTCCAGCCGTGGCTACCATTGCGTCGTGTCGTCACGGCGCCGGGTCCGGGGCAGCGCGGGGCACGGTGTGCTCTCTGTCGCCGGGCAGGCAAGCGGAACCACCGGATGACGCGACGACGACGACGACGACGAAAGCTGTGCACGTTTATTAGCGACGACATGCGAACGACTCCAGCCCTGCGCTTTGGCTATATAGTGCTGCAGCACACGCGCTCGCTCTAATATATATGTACAGTATACGTGCAGTGCTAGATCTCGGCCGGCCCCTGTTTTGTGTCAGTCGCTCGTCGTAAAGTAGCACAACAGTGGTGTCGGTTCACGGAAGAAACGGCTATATCTGTCGGACCGTATACAACGTATTGTCGGCAATCGGTTTATGTAGAAATAATGGCGCTGGCGTGCATGTCGTGACTGCATAGTGTACTTGCTACATGTATATGCCATCTCTCTCTGTCAACAAAGTGGGTCGGTCCTTTTTCCGATCAACCGCAGATGACGTTGCTGATGATCAGAAGTCGTGTGTCACTTGCCGTTCTGTTCGTCGAAGTCTGCCTGTCGCCGTCCACATGCGGTGGACTGAACTGACACTGGCTGGTGGTCGCCGCCGTGCATGCTGGGACGCACATTCAGTCGGCAGGGTGGTGCTTAATCATCTCGGTGATCTCGTGTGATCTGGCAGCTGTGCTTCATATCATATTATACGATGCTGCTGTAGAAATCCATTTCGTATCGTGCACTAGTGATTACGGTGTTATTTCTTCTACGGTTGATGCCGCACTGATGATGTACCTGGAATCTAACGGCAAAGGTATCGGCCGCAAGAGTCAGTCTGAAGAGGCACTAGTTCGAACAGAGCTAGGTGATGTTAGGGATAAGATTAGGGTCTGGGTTAGTGATAGGTTCTATATGCAATTTATCCTTATCCTTATTTAGGAATACTTACTTATATAGGAATAGGGATAAGTTGCATCTTTGGTTTTGGCGGCGCCTGGCTATATGGCGGAACGGAACCTGACCAAATTCGGACTAGTGCGCCTTTGGACTGTGACCAGTCATCTGCGACTGAAGTCGGTTGGGCTTACCACCATTGTGATCGCTGCAGTCGCATCTTTTTGTGTTGTCATCGTTAGGCTTATGCTATTCTATGAACTCTTGTCTGTGAACAGTTTAGTTCAGTTCATTTCTGTCGTTTTGTACACGCATGTACTTCTGTAGTTGAATACTAGTGATCGTTGATAGAGGCCAAAAGCCTCACATGCTACAAGCTCTGCAGTATGCATTCTGCACGGTCATCAACTGCTTCGTCTTGCTCTTCCTTTGAATTATCTCTTGATCGTACAGGTCTCTTACTTTGGTAAGATGTATAAGTATTTTTAACGTTTTCTTGATCAAGTCGTCTTCACATTTGTCTGCTACATCGTGAGTGAAAAAAATCACCAGACAGTTTTTGCTACTCGTGGATCATTGCATGTCGCGCGGTATAGCCCCGTAAATTGTCCGTTTCTCTCTGACTGTTTGTCTGCGCGTTTGTTGTGTCGTGTGCATATAGCTTACACTACACGATTTTTTGTATGAAGTCTGCTCCTCGAGGCTGTATAACATGGGCGAATTAACCCTAGGGATATGTCCTCAAATTTCGGCCGGAATAAGGGAGGGTGGGATGGCTGTTTTTAGTGGAATATCTCTGAAACGGCTCAAGATATAAACCCGTGATGTTAAAAAGTGCTGGCTCATTCATTCATGTGCGTTTGAGCTAACAGTTGATAAGATAGAGTTTGAAAAAGCCAGCTGATATGAAGTTCACTTGTCGGAGCGAAAGAGGCAGTAGTCCAAACAGCGTGGTGGTTAGGTGTAGAGTTAGGGTTAGTGATATGGTTAGGAGTAAAGGTGAAGGTAAAGGTCCGTATATAGCTCTTTAGAAGATTGAACTCCTCGCAGAGCTACGGAGCGTCACCTGCCATATGGGATCACACAGTGTTACCTGCCACCCGACACAGGTGAACGCGCCCCGCCTTAAACCCAGCCAGATAGGCCGGTACTCGATTTACCTACCCCGGAAGGATGGAAGGTTGAGTTGACCTAGAGAGCTGGTTACATACGGAGATGGTTTACCTGGCCGCAGGCAGTCACCTATCGCAGTACTAACCCGGCCAGGCGTGCAGTAACTTCGTTGATCGAATGAAACGCGTTACCCGCTACGCCAGGCCACCAGGAAATGAATAAATTGCACTTTTGGCTTTGGCGGATCTTGGACATGGCGACCCTTGGATGTGGCGGGATTGGCGGCCCCTGGCTATGGCGGACCGAGTTTCAGCCAATTTCGCACTATGTACCCCTTCGGACTAGCGACCAGGCACGACAAGGCCGAGGTCTGTTCTGCAACTGTGTCTGACGGCTGTCGTAATCTGGGAATACATCTGCAGCCGATGTCGTCGGTGCTGTACGTGGGCATGCATGCACCATTACGACTGGCACTGCAGACTTACTATAGCAGTGACCGGTGTGATTGGTTGGTTGGAAACTCGGAATTGTACCTGGTAATTATAGTACGGCATGCATTGCAAGGTCTATAGTGACATGACACACGGCACGGCTGGCTGTGTATATGACTGATGGTTGGTCAGCCGGTGCGCCCATATATATGTGTGTGTGGCGGCATCGGCATCGTCTTTGATCTCTCTCTCTCTCTCTGCAATGTCGGGCCGGGGTATATGGTGTGATCGTATTGCGTCATGTCAGCTGTATGTGTGTCTTTGACTGATTACCTGTTGACTGGCCGCCGTGGCCGGTGTTTGGTGCTGTTTAATGCCAGATTACCCACCACGATAATCACCACCGGAAGCACTCCGAGACCGTGAATTCTCGATCCAGATTGGTTATAATGGTTAAATGATATAGCACTTCACAGAAAACCCATCTCAGAGCTACTGAGCGTCACCTGCCATATGGGATCAGATCACAGTGTGAACGCGCCCCGTCCCACCATAACTTCAGTCAGACAGGCCGGTACTAGCCCTTAGGGATGAAAGGCTGAGTTGATTTTGGCTGACACCAGTCCAGAGTTGATGGATTGCAGATCGCCACCAAAATTTGGTCGATTGTTATTCAGACCACGCCCCACTTACCCTTTCATAAATTTTACCAGAAAGGTCCGTAACTTTTTGAAGTAACTGTTTGGAGTGAGTATGTTTTCCACGGTCTCTGTAAACCCGGTTATGTTCCGCCGTGGATTACCCTCTTCCTCCCGTTCTTTTTGACGTCGTCGACCCGGCATTGCTGAATGAATAGCAGATTGGTGCAACGTTTTTGCATGATGCACGCTTAATAACGCCCCG
>Ga0209454_1002853_pt1 | contig 12029 bp, 9 predicted proteins | sample WorMetHERISLAND1_2_FD_187400 | JGI IMG/M metagenome (GOLD analysis project Ga0209454, IMG submission 187400) | Marine gutless worms symbiont microbial communities from Max Planck institute for Marine Microbiology, Germany - Olavius geniculatus... | ecosystem: Host-associated > Annelida >...
TTTATAAAAAAAATCCTTTATCACTTTCATTAATGACATAAAAGTTTATCAAATATACACGTTGTTTCATAAAAAAGGACCCCTTTTTGTTTTTTTCATAATTCACTCAAATGATGAGCAATTTGCATGAAATTTTTACCAGTTGTAGCTGAAGAAATACTAATTCAAAATATTTTGATAAAATATGGCAGTTGATTAAATATTCTTTGCTAGTCGTGATGTAACGCTGATGTCATAAAGTGTCACGAGTACAAACTTGCTAGTCTCAACTGGTGCTGTCAGTTGCTACCCTGTATTGATGGTGGACTTAATCTGGTTCGCTAATGAAAAATGCTTATTGTGTCAGCACTGAGTAACATGGAAACATGAACTCAGGCATCTCGTGATCCAAAAACTCAAACATCTTGCAAGCTCGGTGTGCTAGTACACTGTCTTGCTCGAACATGTGAAAGATCAACTATCCCCACAGACACGTAAACTCGATCGCTTTGCACTTTTTCTGTGGCTGCAACTGAAAAACTTCAAATATTTGTCACCAACGAAGCAGATTTTTCACCATCGAAGCAGAGTAGCAACTGGCAGCACCAGTTCACCAGCACCAGTTCTTCAGCTACAACTGGTAAAAATTTCATCCATATTGCTCATCATTTGAGCAAATTATGAAAAAAAAACAAAAGAGGGATCCTTTTTTTATGAAACACCGCATATACTTTAATTTTACACCACGTTGTTTTCAGCTCAGTTCCGCTTTGAAATCATAAAGAACTCTCAGAGGCTGTAATAAAGCTCATGACTAAGAACGTCTCATTGCACTGACTACTATTACGCGACTTCACTGTTTAAACTTATTGTTACGTGTCCTTTTAGTCTTAGGACTTAACGCCACGCTAAAGTTAATTCGTCCTTCATCATCAACACTCACCCCGTACATGGAGCTAGTACGCATGAAGTCCTGATATTTCTCGCGAGCTGCTCTCTCAGCCATCCGCGCCACACTCAGCTCAGCTCTGAGCCGATTCCCTTCGTGCACCCTGACAGTTCACAGCAATCCCACAACCTCATCTCACAGCGACCGGCATATTTCAACCAATACATCATCATCATCATCATTTCTGGCAAGCACCACTAAGAGTGCATAGCGCCGAACGTAGACATCAATCTCCAGAGTGGACGGTTCTGCGCCAGGTCAACTGCGTCGTCCATATTGAGGTCGCTGGATTTCAGATCCTGCTGAATGGTTTTCATCCATGTAACACGAGGACGTCCCAGTGGTCTCCTCCAGTTTCCTGCGGGGGAAGCTGTTAAGATCTGTTTTGCATCTGTTTCATCAGGCATTCGTGCAATGTGTCCGAACAGGGACAAGCGCCTTGACTGGATTATGGCTGAGAGATGGGGTTGCTTGGTTAACCTTCTGACCACTACAGCTGGGGAAAAAACAAAATTATTCAGTCACTGGGCCACCGAGTCGAAACATGATTGAAAATCATTACCAGTTAATACAGTTACTACGGACGACGTTAATAACGCCATGCAGCAATGACGGACTCAAAGTTTTCAGTAACAAAAGAAAGGGCAACGTCAGCTGTGGATACCGTAGCTGCCTATTAAGGTAGACTTATGCCTAAACACTATTTTCAAATCAGCACACACACCATGCCTACCTACAGATGCAATCTCAAAGCTTTTTAGCTCGCTTATAATAATAATATTAATACATGTACATTGTATAGTCACTTGTAACATGCTCAACATCAGTGAGCTGAATCTGAGGCTTTCTACTAACACACTGAGTATGTACGAGGCTTTTTTCAACTGGCTAGAAATGATCCGTGATGTATTCATATTATTCAGACGTAAATGCTCAAACCTGTCTCCATTCACACTTGGCCTTGACATGTGACGAACAAATGTATAAACTAGAAAGCAGTCATAGCCTGCAGGTACCTCTGCCAAGGCAATGTTATTCGCCAGGTGGCGTCACCATATTCACTTTGCCAGCGGTTCCCTTATGCCCCCTTTAACGCAATGGTAACTAAAATTTCAAAGTGATCCAGAATCCAGGATTCCTGCCGGATCACCTCCAAAATTGAATCACTGGTAGTTTGTGCCACGCCCGACATACCCTCAAAATTTCAGAAAAATCTGTTCATAACTTTTTGAGTTATCTTGCTCACACACAGACACACGGACAGACAGACAGACAGACAGACAAACAAAGAATCATTACCTCCTTGGTGGAGGTAATGATGAATATTAATGAGATGTAAATGGTCAGACTTGCCGGCGTTCACACTCATCCACAATGCGGCTGGCGATGATCTCCGCTTCACGAGCTCTCTTCTCAATCAGCATCTTTTCTTCCTCGGTCTACAACACGTTTGAAAAGTATACATGTTTATAAGAAAAACATCTGAAAGTTACGAAGTATGGAGCATCACCTGCCATATGGAATCATACAGCGTTACCTGCTACCCGACACAGGTAAATGCACCCTTACTTAACCCCAGCCATATGGACCGTTACTCAATTTAGCTATCCCGGAAGGATAGTAGGCTGAGCTGACCTTAGTGTTGGTTATATACCGAGATGGTTTACCTGTTCGCAGACAGTCATCCATCCAAGTAGTAACCACTTGATAACAACATGACGGAAATCGAACCAATGACCTTGCAACTGCAAGTCCAATGTTCTAACCTCTATGCTACCAATCCACAGTAGTGTACAACCACCTTAAGCTTTGGCCACAATCTTAATATTTATTCATTAAGCGGTTTACACACACGTCACGTCATTCATGATAGTGAATCACGAGTGTGTAAGGGGGTACTGATGTCACCGTGGATTAGACAAGTGAAAAATGATGTTATCATTAATGATGATAAACAGCAAATATATTTCAACAAGCCTAGCCTCGAAATCGGGGCACGCACCACTGAAACAAGTCCGAACAAAAGCAAGTAAGACAGGAAATGAATAACCTGCCAAAAAATACAATTTTACATGTTATATTTTTGACGTTTTTTATGTTTTTCTCTTACACACAGAGGGTCAGACGACAACCCAGATTGTGTTCAATCAACAGAGTTACTCTAATGGATCTGAATGACTGTGAGTCTCAGACGTGTTTAAAAAATGATTTAAATTCATTCGAATCACAGGCTGCGCAGTAGCGCAGCACTGTTGTAAGGGTGACCAGCCATTTCAATGGGAAACTCCAAAATTTGACCCCTCCTATTTCCCAAACCCCTTAATTTTTCCACACCAAAATTTTCAGCTATTTTTTCACAAAAATATGAAAAATTACAATGGCGCCTATGGGGAAAATTAGACAATGCTTTAAACTGTCATAACTCCGGCTATGTATAAGATAAAGTCGTAATTTTTGGTTCTAGGGTATGGTTTTTGGGGTCGGCCAATTGAACGGTGTCATTTATATTTACCCCTGATCGACCCCCGTTGCCATGGCAACGAAATTTGGGACAAAATGGGCGATAACTCGGCCCCCTTAAAAGAAAATTGCATGCTGTTTGCACCTACCCCCTATTTTCGATGTCAGAAGAACTTTGCTGACTGTGTAATGGTAAAGTTTGAATTTTTAAATTGTGATTTGTGCTGTTTTATATCTACAACCATGATGTTACCCTTACACTGTATATAAACTGAACAGTTTTTTACATAAATTACTAGTCTCACTGGGTATCTGTCTCCCCATACAGGCACCGTCTCGCAAGCTGAACATTGAAACAAGCAATATATTAAGTGTTTCGACCTTGATGGCAGCTAGCTGTATTCTCTGTTTCTCCATTTCAGCCTCCGAAGCTTTCCTCATCAGCAGATGAGATTCTTCCTCTGCAACCCTCACCTTCTCCGCCAGCAAGTCAGCAGATTCCTCCGACCGAACCTGACCAATAAAACATCTCCGCCACTCATCATCATCATTATTTCAAGATTATTATATACTGCATTATAAAAAACCAAGCATTTTTTGCTTAGAACTTTGTCAATTTTCTACTAATTTTGATAATTTTTGGCACAAAGATGGCCAAGGTGATGACATTATGTAAGGTGCATTCATTTTCCACTGCACCTAATTTGTGTCAACACACTACAGTGTTTTCTTCTTTGCTTCCTCTGGTCAACTTAGCCTCCTACCCTAAGCGGGGTGAGAAATGAGTAGTAGCTTACAGGCTATGAAGTGAAGGCCTAGTGCTGCTGATTAAAGCGGTGATATGTCTGCTTGCTGCAAACTGTGGGTCCAATTGTTTGCTGACGCGGGCAATGGATGACCGCATAGTGTGCTGAGGTATCATTAGCTCATGCCAATCAGCTGCCACTTGCCCATAGATTGTAAAGCGCTTCTGTTTACAATTCTGTCTCATGTAAGAAGTGCTATAGCAAGTACCGGACCTTGCACCTTTTGCCTTTCTAGTGCTTCAATGCTGGCGATGGAGATAGCTGTTGGCCTGTAGGAATCCTAAAGCAGCAATTGTAAAAGATTCAAATTCTCCGCTTGGCTATACATCCAGCCAGGAGTGACCACAGACGTAGACCAGTCACAAAAAAACTAGAAAACACTCATTATTTAAAAGCTGATATGTATTCAGTACAAAGAAGTATACATTGTTGACTGGATTGTCTTTTCTACCGACTATTGTCCAGTCACACTGATATAAAATTTCCATAAAATGTCCGAGCTAAAAGATGCATAAGTTTGCAAGTCACTAGACAACTCCAATTCACCAGAAAAATGATCATTACTACAATATGCATCTATTAGGCATTTTTATCACCCAAAAATGCAATGAATGAAGACAAACAAATCCACAAAAGTAGCTTAATGCAATGCAATGAATGAAGTCTTAAATCCTAAACAATACAGATATTCCTATATGTATCTGGGTCACAAACTTAGACAATTTTGGTTAATTTAATACAGAAAAATGAGTCATTGTTAAAACAACTTTCTCAATTCTAAATGTTTCAATGACGATTTTGGTCAATTTAACTTAATAAAACTTCGATCAGGCATGTGACAGACCACTGCTTATTGTAACAGTACTACAAATAAAGTTGTTGTTAATACACTAATCCATAAATCCTGAGCAATACCAATATTCCTATCACTATATAGGTAGGGACCAACCGAATTCATGGAAAAAATGCATGATTTCACGGCAGAATTTTTAAAATGTGTCAAATTTTACGGAAAATTCACGGAAAGAGTTTCGCAAAATTCACAGAAAATTCACAAGCCTTACAGACGTTATTTCGAGGTGTTGCGCTAATCCAAACAAAGAAATTTCAGAACATCGAATATTTACTACACAAAGTCAAGACTCAAGACAGTCAATGTCAACTACTTAGTGCTAAAGTGCGACACGTGGGAAACAGCAACATCCGTACAAAAGCTGCTGATAAAACTCTGGAATTGTCATAAATTAAACTAAAAGCGCTAAAATTCATGAAAAATCACGGATTTCACGAAAATCGGCATTTTCCACGGAAGAAGCCCAATTTCACGGAAAATGTCACGGCCGTGAAATTAAGTTGGTCCCTATATATGGGTCACAAACTACAACAGTTTTGGTTAATTTAATAAAACTGTCAGTTAGGCACGTGACAGACCATAGCTTCTTGAGCGGCATGAAACTGTTCCTGCAACTCTTGCATCCGCTGCTGCAACTCTTCCTTTTCTTTCTGCGCCTCTTCGCGTAACTGCTTCTCGCGATGCAGCTGATCACGCTCCAACTGTCACACAAGACATCAACAGCGAGTGAGTGAGTAAGGCTTAATGTCCCGCCCGACACAGTATAAATCATTTCGAGGACAGCCTTTCCAGGCAATGCATACATAATGGAACAGAAAGTTGAACCTTTACAGAAATACCCGATACTAAACACAAGATAGAAAAAAAAATGACCTAAAATTGTAAGTACCTGCCATTAAAGTGTGCATATGTAACAGTTCTGGTAGCTCCCTCTTATCCTCGAGACAGTCATCAATCTCATAATGCTGTCTATCGAAAAACAAGGGGCTGTTACATAAGACATCATAAGATGTCATAAGATCATAAGATTTTCCTTATCCTGCGCCAAACTGATGGATGGCTGCTTGACCACTTTGTGGGTACAGCGTCCGCTATCAGTCAACCAACAAGGCCAACTCAGCCTGCCATCCCTCCGGGGTCAGTTAAATGAGTAGTAATCCATTATATGGGTTACGGAAGGTGGGGACCTTTGTACAGCTGACTGGGCTGCCTGGCCGGCCAGTGCGCCAGCCTGTGTTTGCGATCAGCAGCTCTGGTTAGTGACGAAAAGCGCATTAGAGGTGTGTATACATGACGATGCGCTATACAAATTGACAACCTTTACTTTACTTTACTTTACATCAACAAATAGCATCAGCCAATCGGAAAGGATGCACTTGGCACAAACAAAAGACTTAATAATACAGCTGCTTTATAACGTGCATGCTGCACGTGCCCCATCTGTCAGAGATGGCATCAAGAAATAGCATCACCCAATCTGAGTAAATGCTGCAATAAAAACAAGACTCAATACAACCAATTCTCACAATGCAGATTTTTGCCAGTTATTTCAGTTATTTTGCTGTCACAAATAAACAATTTATGTAAGCCAACTAGAAGCAAACAAATATCACAAAACCCGACTCCGAGGATAGTGCTGACACTTGACATATACAACGGACTTAACACAGTATAGGGATACTAGTTTACAGTGGAGAATTTTCTTAAAATATGCGGAAACTTCACGCAAAATATGTGGGAAAATATGCATAATTTGACGAAATATGTGGCGTATATATGCGGCATATGCCACATATATGCAAAATGTTTTTCTGCATATTTCCAGCATATGAAACTTTGAGTGACAGAGAATCATAATGATGATCATTAATAGGCTTATTCTGCACAGTTTTGACATTTTTTACTTAATTTATTTAACGTCTAATTGTAATTACCGGCAATCGTTTGCCACTGAAAATATTTAACGATCTTAAAACAACGTTGGACAAAAAAAAACGCTGAAAAAATGTGATCGCATATGCAGATTGCAGAAATATGTGGCATATGTGCAAATATATGTGAATTTTTGAATATTCAGCATATGCAGCATAATTTTTGCTTATGTGATTTTGAAAATGCGGAAAAATATGCAATACGCGGATTTTGGCAAAATATGCGATCGAATATTTGCATATAACCAGCATCCCTAACAGTAGCTGCAGCTGCTATCTCCCAGTGGTAAAGAATCCTGGGTAATGAATACAGGAAGCCCAACTGTCACTAGGACACCCGACCGTATTGGTTGACAGTGACCTTCAAGGTCATCCAAAGTCCATGATTTTCATCTCATCTGAAAGGGCATATGCGATTTCCTATTAGTGATCAATAGAAACCTTGGCCCTCTCTCTCACCATTTCCAAGATACAGCTACTTATATCTTGAAACTTTTTGTTAAAAATTGCAGCCAAACCACTGCAAACCACATTGTTACTACTGACAGCCTATAGGAAGTCACCAACGCCCTATGCAATGCCACCTTCGCCGACCCCTACGAACTACCATTAACCACACATGCCGATCAATTGGCATACCGTAGTGTGTTACAACCCTTCAAGGTCAGCCAAGGTCAATTTTCATGTCATTTGAAAGCCAATATGTGATTTCCTGTTAGTAATCAACAGCAACCTAGGCCCTATCTCACACCGTTTAGCCACAATACATCTGTGACAGATGAACAGACAATGATGGACAGATGGACGAACAGACGACAACCATGCCATAAGCTCGGCCATCACTTAAGTACAGTCGGCTAAATATAATCCACAAACAATCAGCAAACCATAAAAACCTAATTGCTTGCTCCTTGGACCATGACAAACCTGTCTATAAAACTTCACCAGAATCTGTTTCTAAGTTTTCGAGTGATACAACTGACCACAGCGATAAACAGTGCAACAGAACAGATCTCTTCAATCTGCTAATGAATGGTAATGCCTCTTGGCTAAAAAAAGACAAACTGCAGCACCTGTTTTCGTGATTTCTCTTCCCGTGCCTGAATCTTCATCTGCTGAACTTCCATCGAGTCGGGCTTTCGACGTTTCATATACATTGCGTGATTACCAACGCACAGCTCCAGTATCTGCAAACACAATCAAACAGCACAAGACGTTCCAAAAGTTCATTCAGATTCATTCATCATTACACCCTATAACAAAAACTAACAATAAAAAGTAAAAGTAGGAATAAAAACAATAAAAATAAGAGCAACAAACATGCACAGAAAAGAATAAAAAGTACTAAATAATCTGGAAAATAACTGCCAAAACCCAGACTATAAACACAATGAATTTATTTGCTAAGAACAGCATAACGTACAAACGTAACAGAGACAAAAAGAGTAAAGAGATAATAAATGACTAGTATTGTGCGACTTCCTATTAGTGTTGTGCGATACCTTCGATACCTCGATAAGTATCGTGAGTACCAACGTCTCGACACCAGTATCGAAGAGGTCTCGATATATCGCAATACCACGATACTACCACGTATCGTGATGATACCAGTTTCGATACTAGCAGTTTACGATTGAATCACTCTATTGTTGACAACTACCATGTGCTGCGTGACAAAAATGAAAAAAGATGTCACATTAAAGCTTGACAAACATATAGTAAACTGTAAACATATATTTTAAACGACGTCAGGGGGCCACCCAAACGTTGCCTGTCGATAAGCCTGTGGAATAATGTTTCACATGAACTTCCGGTATCGTGATAGTATTGCGATACTCGACACCTGAGATGGTATCGTTATCGTGGCTTCAATTTCAGGTATCGCACAACACTAGTAACAACCCTCACTACAGATGCCCTAATGAATAAAAATGTACAATATTTCACACAAAAAACACATAAAAACACAATCAGGCTGTGTATCTACACTAAACTTCAATGCATTTACACAAATGTCTACTGAAAAAAGTGCTGGTACAATTATACTTCATGGTACTTACCATTTTATTTATCTTCAGCTTTGGAGCTATGAAAATGAAATCGAGGGATTTCTTATCAATCATCTTTATCACAAACTGCAACACAACACAACCGCAAATACTATTCACTGACAAGCTCATGTGAAGAAACAACTGCTGCGGATTCAGATCCATGATTTCAAAAAGCTGCTATTTTGAACAATCCACTATTTGTCTAGTACAATGCAGTACATAAACCCTAACTCTAATCTTAATACTAACACTAAATCTAAGACAAGTAGACTTAGGAAATGTAGTTATTCAAACAAAGATAATAATAGCTACATGTGTTTTAAATGTACAAAAAACAGTGAATGTGAACAAAAGTCGCAAAAATTCAAGCATTCTATGGATAAATTATATAATAAATAGTCATCACTGTGTAGACAAATGTGGTCTACCAGCAAAATATCGGACCCATAACTGTCAGTCTCACTTAAAATCATTTGCAAGCAACCTGCGTGCTCAAGCCAACTCAGTCTCCTACCCTCAGCAGGATGGAAAATAGCTTACAGGCTACAAGATAAAGTTGTGGCTTGCCTGATTGGGGTAATGCTATTTCTGCTGCGAGTAAAATTGTTGGCTGATGCATGCAATGGATGGCCACATAACGTATCGCTAGCTCATGCTAATCAGATGCAACTTCAAAAACTTCAGAGATCATAGAGCTTATGGCATGGTTGTCGTATGTTCGTCCATCTGTCCGTCATTGTCTGTTCATCTGTCACGGATGTATTGTGGCTAAACGGTGTGAGATAGGGCCTAGGTTGCTGTTGATCACTAATAGGAAATCACATATTGGCTTTCAAATGACATGAAAATTGATGACCTTGGCTGACCTTGAAGAATTGTAGCACACTTCTGGCCAGGAGTTCTGTAACCAGTGCTATACAACAAGTATTGGATTTTTGCCTCTCATGTTCTTTCAACTGCCTGGCAAACCATGCTTTTTCAAGATCTTCTCAACACATGAAAGTAAGTTCTGTGTAATCTAACTTTCAATTAATTTAACTTCCAAACACCCAAAGAATACTATTCAAAGAACACTCTTCAAGGTATAATCAACAATAAATCAACAATACCATTTGTCAAAATTTACAATTCAAACCTTTTTGTCGTTGTACGATATGTTCTTAATCTCGTTCCATCGGAAAGAAACCTTTGGAGCAAGTCGATTGTCTTGATCATAGACAAATAGGCCGAGGGCCGACACGCCCAGCCACAGCTCCACATTACGCTTGTTCTATGGCAAAAAAAATCAAAACAACTCATTCAGTTTCTCACCACATTTGACTCTGAATTAAACAAAATATGTAAACTAATACAAGGATTCGACTCTAAATCGAAATAAATAAGTCAATTTATACATAAAAGCAAGACTACTTCATCTCTGGGGTGGGGCCCGCAGAGCAGCTGGGGCAGCATATATGACCACATGCTGAAAAATTATATGTTATCCCGAAATAACTATGCAATACTTTCATAATATAATTTTCAAAAAAAGTGTGCCATAAACCCTGACATAAATTTGTTAGTATAGTACATTAGCTAGTATGGTACATATACACCGTGGTCCACAAAAAAATGTGCCACATTTATTTTTTGAATAGCTTTGTAAAACACTCGCTAATCTTGATAATTTTCGGCATGCAACATCAAGAAAGAACTTGCCGCAAATGACTATAGTTTTGGCCGCATCACTTTAATACTGTCGCTACTCTACCTTGTGAAATGCAGAAGTTGTAGTTTGGTCATTTACAACAATGTATTCATACTCAATAGCACATGTGTCAACTCAGAAATGATTAACTGAAAAGTGACAAACACGACTGGCAACCATATTATCTTGAAAAGTCACATGTGTCACATCACATCCTCTTTATTACAGCATGTGCTCAAAATGTCCTCTTCCAGTGCGAATGCAAGTGGCAAATGTTGACATAACTCGCAAACAGCAGGGTCAGCAACCTACATTTCACAAAGTAGTGTAGCGACAGTATTAAAATGAGATGGCCAAAAGAAAGTCATTAGCGTCGAGTTTCTTCCTGATGTTGCATGCCAAAAATTATTAAAATCGGCCAATGCCACATGGAGCTATTCAAAAAAATAATAGTGGCACGTTTTTTACGGACCACGGTGTACATCAAACACGTTTATGGATTACTGATGATTTCCTGCCCCAAAAATTCACAGAACTACACTTTCAGGTAACATGGTGAAACTGTGAAAAAAAACTATGTTAGCAAAAATAACAAAACAAAAACAAATTAAAACTAAAAAGCAGTCCTAGCACGCATAAGGCAATGTTGTTCGCTAGGTGGCAGTACTATCTTCGGTTTGCCAGCGGTTCCCTTATGCCCCATTGAAAGCAATGGTAACAAAAATTTCAAAGTGATCCAGAATCCAGGATTCCTTCCGGATCACCCCCAAAATTGAATCACTGGTAGTGTGTGCCATTCCCGACATACCCTCAAAATTTCAGAAAGATCCGTCCATAACTTTTTGAGTTATCTTGCTGACACACAGACAAACAAACAGACAAACAAAAACCGGCAAAAAAATAACCTCCTTCGCGGAGATAATAAGTAAAATGCAGTGTTGGTATGCAGCAGCAGTATAACTTACTCTGATCTGAAAATAGCTGATTCCATACATTTCCAGGTCTTCCGCAATCTTCAAATATTCTAACTCAGCTTCGACGCTATACAGATAAACACTTTCTGATAGAACTATAGCAGAGGAAAATAGTCAATGTGCTAGACAGTAGGTAATTCCACTGTAAAGCTGTTTACAAGAAAATGTTCAAAGTATTACATTTCCATTTATATAGCAGTACCGAATGTTAAGTACCGCTATCCTACTGAAAATGCACCAAGACTGTGAAAATTGGGGAAAAAAACTTCAAAAAAGCAATCAGAAAATGACTTCACAATGTTATCAAAATCCACGAATAATTTGTGTAGACATTGGAGA
>Ga0209454_1002855_pt1 | contig 12025 bp, 9 predicted proteins | sample WorMetHERISLAND1_2_FD_187400 | JGI IMG/M metagenome (GOLD analysis project Ga0209454, IMG submission 187400) | Marine gutless worms symbiont microbial communities from Max Planck institute for Marine Microbiology, Germany - Olavius geniculatus... | ecosystem: Host-associated > Annelida >...
GTTAACCAGTGTATAAACTGATGTTTTGTACATTTATATGATTGAATGGCTTTTGACATTTGTAGACGTGCAAATGAGGAAGTGTGTGGTGAATTTTCGATGGAAGAAGATATAGTAGACAAACAGAAGCAGTGGATATCGGTTGCATTACGTACAACAGAGTCTGAGTTGCCACCCAGCAGGAAACATAATGGTAAATTCCAGCAGTCTCTCTTAACAGTATGAATACATTACCTAGTTATCAGCCAGCTACTGATTTATTGGCCTGCTTGAGTCTTTGGTATAGTTCAAGTATCAGGTTAGGTTACATATGTGATGAAGACTGCATATACACGGTGCTTCATAAAAAAGGTGCCTTTTTTCTTTCTTTCATAATTCACTCAAATGATAATCAGTTTACACAAGCCGGCAAAGAATATTTAACCAACCACCATATTTTGTCAAAATATTTTGAATTAGAATTTCTTCATTTATAACTGGTAAAAATTTTGTGTAAATTGATTATCATTTGAGTGAATTATGAAAGAAAGAAAAGGGGTGCCTTTTTATGAAACACTGTGTATATATCATATTGGGGACATCTAGGACATAGAAAGTGAGGGAAGTACACAGATTGGTCAAACAACTCATTTGTCTTAGATTTGGTTGGGTTGTGTCAAAGTGAATATGGATGGCAGAGTTTACATTAGCTCTGTGTGTGTGCACTGTGTAGTGTACATTTAGCTCAATTTAGCTGTGTAATAAGTTTTGTGTTTAATACATTTTGTGACTGCAGTTCATTTGCATGTGCATTTTGAATGCGGCATTATTCCAGCCCACGGTTGATGAGTGAATAATATCAATATATGTTTTGGCATATGTGCTGTCATAGGCATTTAAAGACATGGGAATGACTATCAGAGTTTGGGTGGAGGACACCAGAGACTCCCCGTCCCTAGAATCGCAAGCCCCTCCTCAGACCACATATTTTGTCGCTCTCTTTTTTCCCACAATGTTGAATATACACCCTGTCTCAAAAAATATGCCACTAGTTTTTGACTTTGGCATTTCACAAGGTAATGCAGCAGCAGTATTTTTGTGAGGTGGGCAAAACTAAAGTCATTTACATCAAGTTTTTCCATGATGTTGCATGCCAGAATTTATTAACTGTGGCCTATATTTCATGCTGTTATTTAGAAACTAAAAGTTGCATTTTTTTGAGACACAGTGTACATTGGTGCTGTATGTTGTGCAGTGTTGCCACTGGAACATGAATATATCGATGAGGAGGGTGTAAGATTCACGCTAGACCCACCGCCCATGTCCTCACGTGCTGTACCCATTGCCGGCTCATATAACTGTACCTGGAAACCACGCAGCAATCACTTTCAGAGTTACGCCGACTTCAAACCAAAAGGCATACACACTACACACTCTTTTGTTCACTTGATGTGTCCAAAAAAAAATCTGTCATATTAACGTTGTCTGCTCTTCTTTTGGTAACTGTTTCCCTGTTGCAGCTGCATTGGCTCGAAACAGTCACCTTTACCTATCTGCTACCTGCCACAGTTTGAGTTTCCGATTACAGACTTGCATTCTTGTAATACTAAACCTAGTTGTTTGAAAATGTATTGACTTAGGGGCTTTGTGATGGAAAAAATAGAGAATGCATTTCTTATGACAGTGACTTTTGTTGTGCTTTATTTTTAGCAGTATATATGCTGCCATTGCAGTAATCAGCTGAGTTGCATTTTTTGTTCATCGTTCAGTGTTCAGTTACATATCGAGTGTAGCAAACTGACAACCAGACTTGCCGTATTGCTCTTATTGCGTAATACTGAAATTGCCTTATTACTCATCTTAGGCCACTCCCACATGTGCATTAAGATAAAATAGAATAAAACGCCCATAAAACATCTCATGCGATGCCAATAAAACACACTTTCTCTGCAAGTTTATAGTCTTATTTTTTACGAGCGATAGCAGAATGCTTAGTGCGTCTTAGCCATCGTCTGGGCGTTTGTCCGCCTGTCCGGCCGTCACGCCCTGGCACTGTATCAAAACGGTTCAAGCTAAAATCACAAAATCTTTACCATGGGCTTTCTCAAGGTCTCTAGTTTTTCGTGACAAAATTTCGTGCTCCTGTTTGTGGGGGTTTCCCTCGAATGAGGGCGTCAAAGAGGGTATCCCCTAAAAAGACGTTATTTTGTAGTTATTGGCTCGTATAGTGTAAAAACTGTTGTAGATAGGTACAGACATGCTGTTTATCATAACAAGCACTGGTAAGAGGCTTTTTAGATTTATTAACATCGATGACCTTGAGCAACTTGAACCCCCAAAAAGGGGGTTTTAGTAAATTTTTCGTAATTTTCGGATGCAGCGCACATTTCAACACTGAATTGCGACGAGATGGCTGGAGGTAGACCAAGACAAACTGCATATGAAATTTTTAGCATTAAACGTAGATTTTAGCAGTTCAAGTCCCAACCCCTATGTTTAAGGAGGCCTGTGCATGCGGGCGTCAAAGATTGCTACCCTCATAGAAAGTGGTTGTTTTACCGCTGTTGTCTCGTGTAGCGTGAAAATGATTGCAGATAGGTACATACATGCTGCTTATCATAACAAGCAATAGTGACAAGCTTTTTTATTGCTGTCAACGTTGATGACCTTGAACCTTTAAAATAGAGGTTTTTAGTGATTTTTTTTTTGCGATTTCCGGCTGCGACACACATTTTAAGAGCGAATTGTGCCGAAATGGCTGGAGATGGACCTGGACAACCTGCGTATGACATTTTGAGCATAGAACGTACATTTTTAAGAATCTTAGTTTCGATCTCTTAAATTCAAGGAGTCTTTTGTACGGAGGCCTCAAATTTAAGTACTCTTTCAAGATGCATTAATATTTTATTGATGTACTTCTACACCGATTGCCAAAGTGGCAGGACTGCTGCTATTGTGCATCACATGAGCTTTGCTTAAATTACTTGTTTGCTTTGTGTTAAACAGCAAGCAGAGTCGATGGCAACCATCTCCAGTTGTTTTTTTATCGCGCATAGCAGTTCAGCAGAATCCTGTCCTACAAGGTGTCTCATTGTAAATAATTGTACTATTGCAGATGATCGAAGGCCAACGGTGAATGAGCTTGCTAATCAGAAGGGAGTCGGTCGGCGATCCAGTGGGTGGAAGCTCCAGCTGTTTGCTGCAGAGTTCGATGCTCTCGTACGTACTCTACTAATATGTCACTGTTCTTGTGCACATATTGTCCACGCTGCAACAGTACTGTTTCCAGTGGCTAATATTTTTAGCCTGCTTTTCTGCTGTGTATGAATGAATCGTGTGACTTATTTTTATTAACTCTTCTTTTTGCTCTTTTTCTGCACCTGCAATTTGTTATTTTAGTTGACATATATTACAAACTATGGTAATATAGTGTAATAACTTTTAAGATCTGTACTGTGCATATGATGGATTTTTACTACGAGAAATGGCAACTTTTAACATTTAACAGAATATATGTGTCTTTTTTTGTACTTTAACACTGTCGGTTTGTAGGACAGAAAGGGCATCTGATGTGCAGCAGCAGCAGCAAAATTTTGGTACCCTGCCTCACATGCAGTGATCACAAAAGTAGCTGGTTGAATAAAAACCACAATGGTGTTGACTATTTGATACAGTGTATTGTGTAGTCCCTATAGTGCATTCATAAATTATTTACAGCAATGAGTTTTTTATTATGCTATGCAGCTGTAGAAGCCGGGAGTATAAGGGTCAATAAGCTACCGTACATAAATATATCAAGTTACAATATTTATTTAATAATTTCTTCACGTTTTGGCAGCAGCTGCTGCTGCTTTCCTTGAAACTATTGATATTAGGTGCTAGATGAACACTTTGTCACAGATGCATGATGTGTAGCATAGTGACATCTAGCAGCAAAGAGATTGTTCCAATGAGAGGCAGTAGTGGTTGCTGGAACATCCAGAAATTGGTACACAAGTTGTAATTAGCTATATTTATATAGTTTACTGGTTACTGTTTCAGTCCTTGAGTTTATTCAAAGGTTGTAAAAGTTTCTGATGTTTGTCCCACGTCAGGCTGAAGCAGAACGTGCTTCATTGGAGGAAGTGTCTGCATTGCGTGAAATTTTCTCCGCACAGAAGTTGTCTGTGAGACATACATCCACGTCGCGTGATGATGACAACACCCGCATCATCAGCGAGCTTGTTGAGGTATTATTGCTTGTCGTAATTTCATTGAATTGACTGTTGTCCAGCTGAATGCATGTCATGAATAACAAGTGCGGCAGTTGTATGCTTATAGTGTGGTGGCATGAGATGCATTCAACTAATTGAAGCACACATGTTTGCACTACTTATTTGTGATACGTATTCGGTTAGACGTCTATGCATATCTAGATGACATGATATTCACAAGCAGTTAAATTGAGCTGATTGGATGGATGATGCTTGCGGGTAGTGTGAGTAGGCTACAGTGGAAAATTGGTGGTGTCCATTATGTGATATTCTTGGCTTGTTTCATCGAATTATATAAAAGTTTGTCAGTTTGTTTACTGTGTGTGCACTCCAGATGTAAAGATCTCGGGTTGTGGCTTAGCTAACATACACAGAAAACCAGTGCGCTCTTTGTTTGGGCTTTGGCAAACAATCACATGCATTTATGGCTAATGTGCATAAATTCAGAAAGTGCATACCCCTTATGAAAACATTATTTTTGCCATTCACTTTGTTCACTTGGTGGTGATAAATATTTCATTTGATATATCTAGAGATTTCTGTTTTTGTTGACTGTGTGCTGATGTACTGTTGATGTTATTGATATGTGTAGGGTAACATCCAGCGGTGTAGTCACTACGTCGATCAAGTGAATGACGTGAAGTCGTCGTTGGAACGGTTCATTGAAGAACGACGACCACAAGCTGTCGACATTATTTCATGTCACCAGAGCAAGCGTGCCGTTAGGAAGAAAGAGCGACTTTGATTAAGACCGTGTCCATCGTTCCTTGGAGCTTTCTTTATGCCGTTGGTCGATCGTCTGTGGTCTTCGTTTGTTGTTTGCTGTCGGCTTGGCAGTCGAATCATTTTGTTGTGGCCTTCAGTTTCTGTATCAGTGGTTTCGTTGGCTGTTAGAATGAACATTTTCTATGCGTGAGTGGAAGTTTTAACTACATTTCATGCTATGAATGATTGCAGACTGGAGCAAAAGTGATGGATTTCAGTCTAAATTATATCAGTCCATTATGTATTACTGCGATACTATTTCATAATTTTTATGTACATAATCCAAGCAGAATTTTTTGGCCAGCTTATCCATTAGTTTGTAGTACCATTTGTGCCAATAATCAACCCTGGGTAAACCATTTTAATAACCTTCGTGTTAAGTATTTTTGTGTGTAATTTGTTGAATTGTGGATTGTGGATTAACCTTAATTGATTCATTAGGTAATATGTGTAAAACAAATCTATGCATAGATTCAACAGTTATTCACAGTGTGTTGTGATCTCAGTATCATGGTGAAAATGTATCCATCAGCTGCTTAAACTGTTCAAAGTCAATGTCGGTTTGTTTCAGATGAACTGCAAGGCTGTTGTACGTTTTTCAGGCCTGCAAACACCCACCTCTTTAGTTGCTGTAGGTTCATATGACATCATTATTAAATATATTCTTGATGTGTGCACTGATACTGCATTTAGTACCCAGACGAAGTGAAAGTTGGTGCATAAAAGGTAAACGTAGTTTCTACACTGTGTCCAAAAAACATCCCGAACATTTTCAATTGTAAATTTAAGAAGGAATATTGGATTTAAATAATTTTTGGTACAAATACTCCTGTGACAGCTAGCCATCAAATATTTTTTCAGTTTCCACCCCACCCATTGTCTGTTTTTGCACTTCCTGGGGAAAACAGAACCAACGAAATATTGCTTACTTATCTATTGTGGTATGATTACTTAATCAACATAACAAATAAAAATACATTTTGTTCATATTTCTGACACTTTGGCTGACATTTTATACAGTTGTCCATTTTTCAATTGTCTACAGTAAAATTACTTGCAATGTTTGCCCATTATGCAAACACAGGCATGAACATGCTTTGTCCATTTATTGAGAGCAGTATTGATAATTTTCTGCTCCAGACCAATCCAGGCTTTACCAGTCGCTTCTTGAATTCATAAACATTCCTGAACGTCATCTGGTAGAGACACTGCTGCATGACAGTCAAACCTTGTAACAGATCTGGATAGATGAAATTTATTGACGTTTTTCTATTCATTTTAACATGCATTATGCTTTATCTGCTTCACCCAGGTAGTGCAGAAGCAGACGTTGGATGCAGTGGGAACTTAAACAATGATTTAATAGCCAGTTGTGTCAGAAATATTTTTGCCGAAAATTACTAAAATCTGCTAATCTTTCTTTGAGTTACAGTCGATGATGCCGGAGATTTTTTTTCAGGTTTTCTGTTTATTTTAAAGTATATTTCACTTGATCTGCTTTTTTAGGTAGTGCAGAAGCAGACAATGGGTGAGGTGGAAGACTGAATGGTCACTTCATTGCAAGTTGTGTCAGGAATATTATACCAAAAATTATGAAAATCTGACATCTGGTTTTTCAAGTGACAATCAAAGATAGTGTGTAAGGAAGTACTGATGCTTGAATATTTTTTGTTAGACAGATCCTGACTGAAATAGCAGGTCAATGGATGCAAGGCCTTGCTTGCTTATGGAGAATACCTTCAGGGCCGGATTAAGACCAAATTAGGCTGGATGCTGTTATTTATAAAAAGGGCCCAATTATTTGCTTCTGGCATTCAAGTGAGACTAAGAGGCCCAAGATCCCGATACCGCCAATGCGGGTGATAACTGATAATCACCTCTTTTCTCTTACCTCTTTCTCTCTTTTTGTTCTCTTTCTTTCCCTTCTTCTCCCTGTCTTTTTTTCTTTCTTTTCCCTTCCCTTGTCCAGGTTGCCCTTATCTATCTTGCCTTAGTAGTGAAACCCCTTACACCTGCGCTGCACTATGATGCTTAATGTGTCTGGGGCGGAGTCTCAGTCGAAGTCGAATTTGGTGCATTTTGGTTATCTGATGGCAATAATTTACATCATTTACATAAGAATCAACTGACGAAATTTAATGCAGTTTAAACAATAAAGACAGGTGGATTGACTTTGCGTGGGTGATGAGGTAAAATTGCGGGTGTTGCCCACTCAGAGCGGGTGACTTGGCAGGCCTGCGTGATCACATCAATCTTACATACAGGCTTAGACGTAGCCAGGAATTTGTTTTAGGGAAGGGTTGGAAAATTGGTGTGAAAAAAACTTAATTTTTCAGGATTTTTACAGAACGTAAAAACCTTTAAAGTCTAATTTTTAGGGTTTAAGGTTTTTGTTTGTCATGAAATTTATTCAATACATGTCATATTTTGTTTAATTTTTTCAAAGTGACTTTTAATTACTTTACCTTGCTACAATTTGTTGAAAACAATGTGATTATGTGAGGGACAGGGCGTATAAAATGTTATTCGTGGGTTGTAATTTTGTGCACGGTTTTATTGGACACTGAACCGAAAACTATTTTCAAAATTGTGAACAAACAATTAAAAGCATAAAACCTAAAAACGTTTTTTAAAAAAACTTGATTTTTTCAGCTTTGTTTTTTGGCACTTTCAAGTCTTTTTCCTTTTTACTTAAGTTCTCTCAGCGGAGTCCTGGGCAGAGCCCCGGCCGCAAATGCATTTTTATGCTATTAGAGCTCTCGAAACGTATCTCGTGGCAATATTTTAAGTCGTTTATGTGCCACGTAAATGGTTGTTATGAAAACAAAATTTCGTCCACTCTGTGGCCATGGGCCTATTTCACGAATGAGCCCGATGCTGCAGCATCCTCAGCACCCCCCTTAATCCTGCACTGAATACCTTAGCATTTTGTTCATACTGTTTCGAATATATTGCGACACTAAGGTTTAACAAAGGTTTGGTGCACATACGAGGAATTTTTGCATCTTTCAATCTGCACTTTGTTTTGGTTTTTAAAGTGATGCGAACATTTTATATATTGCCAGGTTGGTCAGTATTGATGACAGTTGTTTTTTTTGTTTTTGAAATACCATTATCGGTGGTCAGTAGTGGTCCTGCGCTTGTTGATTATGACTGGCATCATTGATTGAGACTTGAGTTTACGTAGCCCTAGTCTGTGGCTCTGTTTTTTAGCTAAGCTGATCTTTCAAGTGCTGTGTTTGGTGTATCAGTCTGAATTGTTGCTCCAGCTGGGATTGAGATTAAAGTCCCTGTTTATAAGCAATAGTTAGATTGCAGCATTAGCATGTTATGTAGTCTAAGCAGTAATCATGCCAGAGTATAATCAAAGGGGTTGCTGCAAATTGTTGTTTTAGTTAACTTGGTCTTCCATCTCAATCTAATTCAATGAATACTAGTAATGGTAATGTATAATGAATGTGGTCATGTTTGGCTTAGAAACACTGATATCTTCACTTTATCACTAGATTTGCTTGCTAATAACTGGGACAGCACATGTGTCAAATGAAGAAGTCTTGTGTCTAGTGCAAGAACAACGTTCTCTGGTCTACGTCATCAAGCAACGCCAAGCAAACTGGATAGGACATGTCTTAAGACATGACTGTCTTCTGAAGACTGTACTAGAGGGGAAGATGGAAGGGAGAGGGCCAAGAGGAAAACCAAGAAGGAAGATGCTGGATCTACTTGTGGAGCAAGAGGACAAGAAAATCAGTTACGAGGAGCTGAAGAGAGGAGCACAGAGTCGGGTCGGATGGCGCCATCGTCATTGGAACTTGCCTTAGTGCAGAGCACGCAAAGAAGAAGAACTGGGAGGAGTAAGTGAGTGAGTAGGGTTTAACGTCATGCCCGACACAGTAAAGGTCATTTCAGGGACGCCCTTTTTCTCAAACATATAATAATGGAACAGTAAGTTTAACCTTTACAGAAACACAAAACACAGAAAAAATGAGCTAAACTACTGGGGAGAACATTGGTTAAAGAGGAAATGTATAGACGAGGCAGCTGTAATTTTAGTTTTTTTGGGCCACATACTGGTGGTTGTAGATGACTTGTTGACAGATGAGGATTCCAATTGGTGGTCAGAGGGCCCAACTCCTTGTGTTTGACAGTATTGTATATCTTTTTGAAATGCAATTGCTAATGTTCCTGTTACTGAGTTTCCCTGCGTCTTTTGAAAATTTTGGTGGGGAAATTTTTCGGACTAAAAGCTTGTGGTGGAGATACTGCGCTTCCTTGCATGTCGTCTCACTGGCCACTGCTAGTATAATTAGTGACTGACATTTGTCTCTTAGCACTAATGATGCTGAAATAAATGCAAGTGATTGCGTGCTATTTTCGTAATGCGCTCTCCGATGTCTCCATTGATGGTCCACTTCACATTAGTTGACAGACGCTAGACTCCCGTCGGTATTTGTTGATAATGGGATCTGTGTGCTCGCAGTTTGCCTTCTATTGGCGTTTTTCTGTACAGGGTTTCAGACGTGTCATTTTGACTGCAGCACACCGTAGGCCTACTGTTAATATCAACTGTTGTACGTGTATTATACTTGAAGAGACAATTAATTCATTGTGTCATGACGAACAGTGTCAGCTTGTTATTTTAATACGTTATTATTTTTTAAAAAGACGTGCACAACTGGCTTAGTTTGCTGTGAATTATTGCATGTCTCCAGGTCTCGCATTTGTTGTATGTAATGGTAAATTATTGATTATTATGTATATTAAGCTAAATTCCGTCCTTTAATGCTTTTAGCCTGTTGATTTGGCAAAACATGAAGAAAGAGCACGTGGCCTCTTTTTGAACCGGCCTAACTGGGAGAAAAAAAGCAAACATTCAGAAAAGCAAAACACTGAATTACAGTAAAAAAAACTGCCTAAATACTCGCACACACAAGCATAATGACAAAAGATTCGCAAAATCTACATGGTGGACCAAAAATGGCACAATGTTTTATACGCCAATAACTTCATCAAATATTAACCGAGTTTCCAAATTTTTTACTGCCAAAATCAGGAGAAAATTTGTGGTAACACTATCACTAACACTATCACCACACCTCAAGTGTGTCGCTACACTACCTAGCGAAATATCGGTGTCTTAAAGCAACAATTGAAGACAAGACGATATCTGTAGCAACACGTAAGAAATTAACAACTGAAAACAACCTGTTGGTTGTCTCATTTATTGTCCAAAGTAACTGTCACGTCTCGCATTTTTACATCAATGTTCAATGTGTCCGCCTATGCTGCCTTGCTGCTGGATGACGCACTCAAGCCGGGGCCAACCAAATGCTGCGACTGCTCCACTCAAGTGACGATCGACTGCTTCAGCTGGTTGGTTGACGTGAATCGTCGACATTGATAGGCCGTTTTTTGAAGTGCACCCCAAACAGCATAATCGATCAGGTTTAAGTCCGGGTTGTTTGGGAGACACAGGTCAGGCTTGATCAATGTTGATCACGCAAGAGGTCAGTGTTATCGCCAGCTTGAGTTCATGCGATGTCTGACATTTCACCAGGTAGTGTAGCAACACACGCGAGGTGTGGTGTGATATTTAGTGATAGTGTTACTACACACTTTCTCCTGATTCCGACAGTGAAAATTTTAATATTTGATAAAGTTATTGGCCTATAAATACATTGTGCCATTTTATTGGCCCACCCTGTATGTGAATACAAAACTACGTTTTAGTAAAAGAATTGGATCTATTCTACATCGTGTCCCAAAAAGACCGCTTGCATTACTTAGCGTAGTTATTTTTTGCCAAATTAATCAATTTTCAAAATTCCTTTACAGATAAACTCGGGATAGAATTTGCCACAAAACTATCATTAAACTTTCCACCACGGTAGCCACACTTAAATGGTGTCGCTACTCCACTTTGGGAAATATTATTTTTATTGTTTCATGCCACACTGTGTACAACTCTCGGGAGTGTCGCGCGGTGGGATAGCAAAGAGAAGGCGACACTTACAGTGTTACAGTGTAATACGGTTTGCTTTTGCAATCGATTATTACTACTCAGCAGGCGGCAGGGAACGTGACCGCGGACTAGGCGAGCCTTCAAGCACTACTTATTCGGGCTTATTGCGTCCAATTTACCGTCGTCTCGTTGGTTGGCTATTAATCACCTGCGACACATGGAGAAATCGCTGACGACTGAGACTTGCTCGTTGCTGAGAAGATTTACGGCTGTCGACAGTTTGGCTAGACGGTCGGCACGTCGCCAATAAGAGCGGCATAAGTAAGTCTCCACGCGCGGCGAGAATAAGCATTCGCACACAGCCTGACAAATGAACCTAGCGCTAACCGTTTCTTTCACGCCGCGTGGTTCCGAGCAAACGGCCCGTGGCGCCACCCAATTCTGCTACTTTGCATATATTCATCAGCTTCGTTCTATACAGGCTGCCATTCTCGCTGTAGAATATCAATCACTGTCTGATTCTTTCACTACAGGCTCGGACCTTGGCTACTTTGGAAGCAAACTTTCTTCCGAACCTAGGCCTATAAACCCATCTGTCGGATTTTTCATGCATTCATTTTTTCATATCTCTGTTTCAGAGGCGTGCGGTATTTAGAAGTATGGAAAAAGACGAGGCCCACATCAATGCGCAATATTTACTTTCAGTTTCTTTTACCTATTTGTCTAAGTTGCATTTGTCAACTTTATTTAATCAACAAAGATGACGACCGACAGTCAGACAGACTGACGCCGTATACGTGCATCGCGCAGTAAAAACATTATTATAGGTTTTACTTCGTCAAGAGACGCACGCATTTATCTTTTGTCCACTCCACTTTCTACTTTCTCTTTAGCCCACTCGATGACAGCCATGCTATCATTTCGTATCGACGTCTCGAAAGATGTTGGCCGCGTGGAGGCGGGGTCAGCAATCAAACCGCAGATCGTTGGAAATCAGACGTCCGAGCCAGCCGCGGCGTCGTGGCTTAAAAATTAGGAATGGGGGCGCAAAGTTGCCATTTTCCGA
>Ga0209454_1002858_pt1 | contig 12023 bp, 3 predicted proteins | sample WorMetHERISLAND1_2_FD_187400 | JGI IMG/M metagenome (GOLD analysis project Ga0209454, IMG submission 187400) | Marine gutless worms symbiont microbial communities from Max Planck institute for Marine Microbiology, Germany - Olavius geniculatus... | ecosystem: Host-associated > Annelida >...
GCATCTAGTCATTATAGCGGGGGCGCCCACTAAAAATAGGCCTAGTCTCTGGCATATCGATTTTTTGTGCATGTTGATGTCAAAGAGTAGTGTGTTTATCTTTTTATTAGACTAGAGGGTCTTGTCTGAAAAAGTGTCTTAATTTTGCCTATAAACAGTTAGATAAATACGCTTTAGAACGCAAGTGGGATCAATTTAGCCAGATTATGATACTTAACGGCATATAGGCCTACGCAAGCCCAAAATAGTATAGCATGTTTGCACAAGTCGGAGCATTAGTCGCTGTAAGTCTAGAAGAGCGAATGTGCTATTGTTACATTTTGGCTAGGTGCGCAACAAGTTCTCAACAACTTCGATCTCACGTTTAACGCGTAGAAAGTTGAAAGTCGGCGAAACATATTGACTTAATTGTCGCGATACAAAGAACAAAGCCGGTTCATGACTCTTAAATGACGCCAGATGTCACTGGCGTCTATAGTAGGCCTAATTAAAAGTCATTTGATCATTTGACACATAGACACACGTCCTGTAAGCTCGTGTATATCCGGTATGGACCTCTTAAAATAAAGACTGACGGCGGCCGCTCTCGGGTTCGCGAATTTGGGTCCATCGGTATTTTTAGTTTTTTTTTACTGTAACTGTGTCAAACGTGGTCCGTTAACCCGTTTGCTACAAAATTTTTGTACACGTAATGCTGCAAATTTTGTGACTGTATGATTACTCCTTTTTGTGTGAGCTTATATTTTGGCTAAATCGTACGTCAGTATTTTTAACCATTTTTGCTATAACTTTTTCAAACGCGACCCTTTTGCTACAAACTTTGCCACAGACAAAGTAAACAATTGTTGCAAATTTGGTTACTGTATGATTTTTAATTTTTCGTGTATGCATATATTGTGGCTAAACGGTACGTACCGACTTACGGTTTAACCACAATATATGTACACACGTAAAAGCAAAAACCATACAGCTACCAAATTTGCAGAATTTGTTCACTTTGTTTGTGGCACTACGTGTACAAAATTTTGTAGCGAACGGACCACGTTTGACAAGGTTATAATAAAAAATACTAAAAATACCGATGGACCCAAGTTCGCGGACCTGAGCATGGCCACCGTCAGTCCTTATTTTAAGAGTTCTATGATATCCGGTATGAGACTGAACTTGTTGCCGCCTGATTGGTACCAGAAATGGAAGATTAGTAGAACTAGCTGTCCTAATTCGAAGCAGGTGCTTTGCGCAAGCGCACAATACGTTCTTGCGTCAGGGTGTGCTATGATTGCCTTGAAGTTTCATGGCAGATCAGAAAACATTCTGTTGGTTTCAATTTGCTATCCAAACTCTATATAGTAGCTATTCGTATAGGTGTGATCACTGATCTGTGATAACAAAGCATCTGTCTCGCACGTTGACTGGATATGATCAGTGTGAAAAATTACCCGGGGGTTGAACTTTTCGAAGGTCGGAGACAGAACAAAATTGTGATGTAAATTGTATGCATACAGTAGATAGCTGATCCCCTGTACAAGGCTGTACATAATTTGACAGTGTAGGCCTATTAGAGGAATAAAGTTGAGAAAACAGTTGGGTGGTTCATCTCCCCAACCCCCGGCAATTCAAACACTGGAAATGATAGCTAGTTATTTTACCGTCGAATCTTCGGAGGGGTATCAGAAAAAAAGCTGAATTCTAATGTACCTTGTACCTCTTTATAGGCATGCCGAAGCATCTGTGACGAACCTACTTTGTAATAACTTACGTGTTGTGTGTAAGCTTAGTTTAAGACTGTATGTTTATTATCACCGTGCTCGCAAGATAAACACACTATTTCACGGCAGGATTTAATCCAAAAATAAAACCACGAGCAACAAACTGCATTTAAGTGCGTCACCGTAAAGGCCTGTTCAAAGCGACAGAAATTAAACAAACTGCTGCAGCGGCTTTCGTTTCACACTACCGTAATACGGTAGACAAGAAATGAACAGCAAAGAAATAATAAAACTTAACTTTCGTTTCGTTTTTCCGGTTCAGTTCTGTCCCCTTGTACACCTTTTAAGCCACTCCTGCCGAATGTGTAATAATCCTTTCTGTGGCATGTCATTTGTAACCAAATACTTAACTGTAACTCAGTCGACCTCGTGTTGCGTGCTTCGATGATCGCCCAGCTGTAGCCGGTTTCAGTCTTGCAACTTTTAATGATAAAAAGACCAGACCAGGAACCTCTGAGACTGATTGGTTGAGTCACGTCGCGGTGGCATTATAACCATGCTATCATCCAGGACCGTTCTCGTTCAAGCCTGCAGACACTGATTGATCGTTGTCCTCCTCACTCTGTAGTCTGTAATGTAGTTCTGTAGGCCGAGAACCACGCGTGCATGCGGTAGGCCTACAATGGTGACTGCTAATGAGTAGCGGTAGCGGCCTTGCTATCTAGCACAGTCTGTGATCACAGGCGCTTACACCGCCGGAGGTGATCACCCCCATGACCTATTAGCGTTCGATTGATTTCTGACGATTTATTGGAAACAGTAGAATATGTCGATTTTCTGCGTCCCGGCCTCTTGTTTCAATCTTAATCCAAGCCTGAATTTTTTTACATCCAAACTGAGCTTGAGCTTAAACATACAAATGCGACATCGTGCAAGCGACAAAAAGGCACGGTTTTTGCCCCAGAATGTGTCAGCCCGACTGCGAAACGATTTGTACAATTGCATAGTTTGTGTGCGCTGCGGAAGGAAAACGTGAGCTCGACACAGCTTATTAGCGCTTCAGAAGACAAAGTGCTCTGGCATCGAAATGGGTGCCGTGCCATCGTCGAGAACGTTGGCGACCATTCGATCAACGTCAACGACGTCACGGCACCAAAACACAACAACACGATGAACTGACTCGTGTACTTTTACCCGGCTGTGAGAGCTAACCGCATTCATCCGTCCAGATGCCGTAGCTGGATAGAGAGAGCTGGGTGGACAGAAAAGGACAGTAAAATGGCAGAAAAAAATACAAGAGGGGAAAAGAAGAAGGGAAGGGCGAAGAGGAAAGTCGAGTTTGCTCCGCCCCTAAGAGTGACGTCTAAAAACTCGGTGCCTCTGTCTGCAGCAGCAGCAGCAGCAGCGACTATAGACTGGTTGGTTGGTCAGTAAGCAAGCAGCGCAGTAGGCTACTTGATGCGGTCCGCAGCGCCGCCTGTCGTCTGCAGTTGCTGCAACTGCTGCCTACGGTTGCACGATCAGACTGTCTGCTCTTAGCATCCTGCGGGTCGCACGTGCTACGTGACGTCACCGTCTCAGCAAGCTGTAAGTACCACTGACTATTATTGGTATATGTCTATTTATTCCGCTTTTGCAGTATCGCTGTGCTTTCTGCGAACGACTCCCAAGTTAAAGTTTGAACGCGATGTACGTTATCAGTTATGATCTGTGGGGTCGTCAGAAAAGGCTACTTAATTATTTTCAAAAAAATTGCTTACAAATAGAAATTCCGACAAAAAGTAGCTAGTTGTTGACAAGATAAAATGTTTGCTTAAAATTTCAATTTTACATCAAAATTTTTTCATAATAAAGGCTTTTAGCCCCACATTTTGTACATTGGACCAAAACTTTGTGACAAAAACAATTTCCAACAATTTTCCGACAACCAAAATTTAGGAGAGGGGATTTTTTTCTTGCTATGACGTCACTGTTTGCGGTCGTCTGCCTTTTGGCGTACGTTAATGCCTAATGACATCTAAAAGTCCATCGAACGGTTTAAGCAGGACGTAGAAACGTGACAGACGACAGACAGACAGACCACACTAGTGAGAAATGTGTAGTTATAATATAGGGGCAATTGCTAGCGCTGTATGAGAGAGGTTTTGCAGCAAAATGAACATCTTTATTCACCACAACAGATGGTAGCAATTACAACGTATTTACAATACAAACAATGAGAGAAAAAAAGAAAAAAAGAACACATATCAATAAACTGACAAATAGCCAAGTGTGCACAAAATCAAATATTTTAGCGTTCGCGCTGCGTGCTAATGCATGGGACATTATGACACAACATCGTGATGTTGCTCTGTGTGTCGCGCAGATACATTTGTCGTTGGTTTGGTCATTGCCGGCGTTTAGACTAGACGCAACAGTCGCTGTGACGTCATCAATCGATGGACAGTTTTGGACACTCGGTATTTATAACATGATTTACCGTGGTCCATCCCATCGCTCATCGTCACGTCTGCGCATGCGTGCAAACCTACTAGCCATGTGACGTCATCGCCGACGTCATAGCCTGGTGGACCACGTGACATTGCGATGGATCACAGATAGCAGCGTTCAATTCTTCATTTTCGCATTTCGTCTCGTGCTTTTACCGTCCCGACGATGCTCATCTCTCGTACGCGGTTTTTAATATGTCAACGGTGATGCATCGCCTGCAGTGATAGAGGCCTATATCAGCTGCTGTATCTAACGCTATGCGGCTCTAGATGATGCATTTTTGGAGTGGGCGTGGCTTCCTCGTCGCCGTGCTGCGATTGGTTCTTGTCGTCGTGACGTCATCATCGATTTCTGCATCTGCATCTAATGGTGTGTTCATTTATTTATGAATCATTTATTTTTTTTGCTGCACGTGTACCACGCATGGGGAAAAGTGCCCTAATATGGCATGCTCCTAATGTGGGCACCTGCTGTAAAAAAATTTACTAACTACTGAATCAAGCCGCCACCTGGCGAATACAACAGAAGAACTTGTTATTATTAATTTTTATTATTTTTGTACTACCAATATTTCGTAAATAATAGCTGTGTAAAATCATGCACAAACAGAAAAACCACCAAAATGTGCACATCTCATTTTCCACGTTACGTCGTTATAACCATTGAAGAAGTATTCTTGTATTGTAGTTATAATCTGTATTGCGCTTTACTATACGAATCGCATAGCAGTCATACTGCTTGGTAACAGAGATGCGTGTCCTTCTTTAACCGTGCAAATGTCACTCGGTGTCTACTCCGTCGTCACTTTTCAGCCTTGCAGCATTTTCAGCTAGTCGCCCCACGTGTGTCCGTGTGAACAACTTTTCCAGTCATGTGATTATGATACGACGTGACAGTGAAATGGCCAGAAGTCGAACCTCAACCTCACGATTGCAATTCCAACACACGCCACGTCTAAGCGACATCTAAGTACGTAATTAAGTCAGTAAAATGCCAATATAGGACTATATAACGCATCAACGCCAGAAAAGCCCCTGTTTTGCTGTTTACTTTTACTGTTTAATGTTAACTGTTTACTGTCTTCTCAAGTATGATAATCCTCAAAAGACGGAAATGGTATGAGCAGCTGTCTCGGCACTAAGTTCTATGTCATCGTTTCGGCGACAGAGAAAGCCCGACGTCCGTATGAACTTAGTAGATAAATGATAGAAATCTCAAATCTGAAAATTGCTTTGGTGTAATAGTATTAGATACTTAGGTGTGTACATGACATCTTCAGCTGTATTCACTTGCTCCTTTAGCAATTCTAAAAAAATCTACTTTTCAGGCTTTTAATGCGCTTTTTGGTCGTGTTGGCCGTGCCACTTCACCCGACGTTATTGTACACCTGTTTAAAGCGAAATGTCTGCCGGCGTTATACTATTTTTCTGAAGCTTGTCCTGTGAATAAAACCGTGACTAAGTTTTTGCAGTATGTCATGAAGAGTTGTTTCAGCAAAATATTTCAGACAAGGTCTGATGACGTTATTGCTGAATGTATGAATATGTTCAATTGTTCACCTGTAGCTGATGCAATTTCTAGACGTAAAAGAAATTTTTTGTTATGGTTCAGCCAGTGTAATAACTTTTTATGTCATCTCTGCTGTCTTGCTGCATCAATTAGGTTCTGACTATGGACATAATATTACATTTTAGTTAAGTCTTAGTTAAGTTCTAGTTAAGTTTTTTTTTATTTTTTTGTTTATTCCTTGTTTATTTCTTGTCTACCGAATACGGTGAATAAAGATGTGTGTGAAAATATTGCCGTCTGCGTGCACTGAGAGATTTACCGTCGATGCGTGTTGACAAAAGCTAGCCCATGGCCTATCCAAGCTGCTGCTGCTGCTGATGATGATGGTGATGATGACAGCTGTGTGTGTGTGCGTGCATCGGCTGCTTAACAACGTCATGTGCGTGAACTGCTCACCAACTAGAACTGGGAGGCAAGATAAAAGAGTCAGTCGCCGGCACCCGCACCTGCTCGGGTCAAATAGCGGATGTCTGCAGTTTAACGCTACTGACTGATTGTGTTCGCTCACTCGACTAATGCCCTCGCTCCAGTTCGCTTCGGTTCATGCCGCTGTTTAGTATTCCCGCCACTGCTGGGGCGGCGCGGCGCGGCGCGCGTTGGCTGACGGGACGGCGTCTGAGTGACCACGTGTGCGGTGACTTATCACGGCCTGACCGGCACGTGTGCTAAGCCGCCTTCAGATCGCCCGCTTGATAATATTTCCGTAGTGTGGGCGGGTACGACTGTTCACCACCAGGGTGGTCTGCGGACAGTCAGTGGCAAAACACCTATGCCGGCTTTTTTTAGACGGAGGTCCATGAAAAGGCCTTAAATGTAGACGTGCTAAGACAATTTTGATACTTGAGCTGGTCTGTTAACTCTTGTGAATAAGTTAATATGTATAGAAGCCGTGTGTCACGAAACACTAGTTAAATGGCTTCCGCGCTTCTGTATTTCTGTGGTCTGGCAGCGTAAGGAGACAGCCGGACCTGCCAAACTGGTTCTGCTAGAATTCTTTGCTTTCGGCCACTAGGCATAGAGACAACCAGTAAATTTTAATCATGTCGCATGAAGCGAAGTGCATTAAACGATGGATTATGCCGACGAGCTTCGTATTGCAGAGCATCGAACAAATTGTGATTTATTTCTGACGTAATCGTTCATTTTATGGACGAAGCCAAATGAATGAACTGCTACAATCAACCTAATGATTATCTATAAGATAGGCCCATGTCGTACTTCGTCGTCATTCAGTGTTGTGCTGATTTTTATCGCTGAAGCAAATTTTCCGTCGCCTGCGCCGGACAAATGGAACAGAAGATAGCCAGTAACTTTAGTCCTTATACTTGTAGACCTCCTCAGTTCAAGTCGCATTTAGTGGATGCATTGGGCTACACGTTAACGCCTTTTTCTTTCTCTGTCGTTACTTTTTAGGCTTCGTCCGAGGCAGTATGACAGGCGATTGGTTGTTGAACAAAATACTGGTATGCAAATTGATAATGAGATCATTACATTCTCGTTAGAAATACAACGTGCAAAGTATACGAACTGCGTACAGTTTAGCTAAAATACTTTGACGATATGCAGAATAACTGCCAGGATTGTTTTTAATAAACCACATTATGTTTATCTTGTGTAATGCTATGCGTCGGCGTTCTTTATAAGCGTAATGTTAGTGCTATAGCTAGTGTTATAAGCATATTAAGTAGAAGTACCGTATGGAGAGTTGAGTAGGCCCATATGTGGGAAGAGGAATGCGACGGAAGATGATTGCAAACGCCGGCGAAGCGGAAAGCGTCGTGATTGTATACAGTACAGTACAACTGGCTATACTAGATGTAAGACGGGCGTATAAGGGTTACTGTTACATGCGCCGATCAATCATGAGTCTATGAGACGGCTTGACAAGTGCGTGTAGGACGCACCTGTTGGTCACGTGACCGAGGTCAATAGGTCAAGCCGCCGCTGCTAATGCTGCTGCTACTGCTGCAGGCGTCGATGTTTGACGTTTATAATGATGTCAAAACCGTGTCCCGCCTTCTCTCTGAGCGCCGCCCCGGCGCGGTGAATAAGTCGCTCAGCTGTCCACTCTGAGGTCATATTTTGTTTCGGTTCGTATTTCTGCCGTCGTCTTGCGTCGGCTACTTAACAGTTCGTCCAGTTCTTTGTGGTTTTGTAGGTCGGCAAGGCTGCACGCGATGTCGCCGCATCTCTGAAAGCATACGGTGGCCATAATTATAATTTATAACCACTGATTGCTGCGTTAATAACGTCCTTTCGTCATTAAACTTAAACCCACGGAAGTCGTTTAGGACTCATGTATATGCAAAAAGTTACACAATTATTAGCATAAGCCTACTATATTGCATAATTGTTCCGGTACCGTTTGAATTTTTGTAAAATGTGTGCGATTGTCGTGAGTTCGTTAAAGGCTACTTGACAACGGAATAGTCTCGTCTGATAGTACACATCACCACATCTGTTGTTGCTCATTTAGTTACTAACTAACTGGGTCTTATTTCACTTTTAGCGTTTTAACAATAAACATGGAATAAGTATAGACTTGAGCTTAACATTATTTTGTAAACGACGTTTATATGACAGATATTACAGCGGTACGCCGACTGCAAAATGATATTTTTCAATGACATTGGCCGAAAAGTAAGCTGACGTTCAAGCTTCATTTTGATCGGTCACGTCGTCATAGGCACAGTTCAGTTTTCAGAACAATATGCAGCACTTCTCCTGAGCAAAAATAGGAAAACACATGATTGTGCTTTGTTGTGGGTCACGATGTCATTGTCCGGTATACAGTACACACGGTTCAGCGGCTCAATGACAGACGCTTCGATCCAGTTGTAACGCCTGATCGCTCCATTGCCGTCTAACCACTGACAGTCCACTCACTTCAGCGTTCAGTGTGCAGTGCGATGTCGGTGACTGATGACCAGTGACGTCACGCTACTATGAACAAAAACAACGGACTGTCATGGCGGCTCGTCTGTCACGTGACTGTGTCGCTAACCAATCACTGCAAGCAGTCGCTACACGATCTCTCTATACAGCTGTCGCACTAGCATGCAAGCAGCAAAAAACAACAAGGTAGGCCTACTAATGAGAAATGAATCTAAGTCACGAAGATAAATATTGGCTTTACATTTAAAAATTCAATGTTCGTGACGAGGCGTCAGTCCTATTAATCAGCTCTGTCAGAACTCGGGACGTCTTGAGTGTAGATAGCGTTCGATCTGACAGCGTGGTCGATCGTTGCGTGGTCATGTCACGACGACATCAGTTGACGCAGCGCCGACAGCAGCAGCAGCAGCAGGCATGAGGCGACAAATCCTTTGATACACAAGACCGCCGAAAGCCGCATTGAACATTTTCCCTACTTCTCAGGGTTGTAGTAGAATGAAACGCACTGGGGGTGCCGACATCCACTTTTTCCACGCTGAGAGTGGACGCGTTTCCACTAATTTGCTAAGAATGATATTAAAAACATGATGGTATAATGTGTTTGTAGCATTTTAGTGACGGTCTATAAATTTCTTTGTTGTCTCATTATCTGTCATTTTCTGTAGTTTCTATTTAGTATTTACGTAATAGGCCCATATAGTTTCCGTAGCTATGAAAGTTACTCCAAATTTCAGTAACGTTTAAAACATGTAGGCCTATAGGTTTATAAGGCCTGCAATAACAGTAGGCCTATTGCATTTTGGTGCATACCATTTACAATTTTATGCAGACATACACAAATTTAGGCAATGTTCTGCTATACGCGGTCGAATTCCAGGCATCCCTCCACATTTTTCTAGGACTATACGCTCCTGCTATTCATGCCCTTACACACGGAGATGGACAGACAGGCGAAGAGACAGGCACCGCCCTATTTTCTATGTCCGTATTTGTTCGTTTATCTCTTTTTCGTTGTTTGCGGGTTTGATGCATAGTGACGTGGAGTTTTAAAAAAGTAAAGTCCAGTACTTGCTATAGCGCTTCTTACATGAGACGGACTCAAGACCAGAAGAAGTGGCAGCTGATTGGCATGAGCTAATGATATCGCGGCGCACTATGCGGCTATCCATTGCCCGCGTCAGCGAACAACTGGACCCGCGGTTTGCAGCAAGCAGACATACCACCGCCCCAATCAGCCACACTAGGACTTCACCCCGTAGCCCGTAAGCTACTACTCATTTCCCGTCCCATGGACGGTAGAAGGCTGAGTTGGCCTGAGCACATAGTAAATTAACAACTTGCTCAAGGTTGCTTGCAAATGATGGCAATAGTGCTTGTGAAAATTTGTGTGCTCTACAGTGTGCCGCTTTCTCTCTCTCAGGGTGTGTATGTTTGTGTGTCACTGTGAGTGTCTGTGTGTCTATATCCGTGACGAGTAGCAAGTGCCCCGTGTATACACATACGCCACACAGGTCGATGGGCGCTAATAAAGCATCCCGTGAACGACACTACTGAGATTTCGCGCCATCTAGCCGCTGTAATGGATAGAAACTATGCTGTAGGCTATACTATTGATCAGTATTTGCAGACTGAAAGTTCACATCGGATTTGCTTGTATTTTGTCATGCAGATATTATCTGATATTGTGGCATTTTGAACTGTATCATTGTGCTATTCGTGCATTAATTTATCCGTGCTAACGGCAGAATCAATACAGAATATATTATTATAATTATTATGCTAAAGTTCTGCGCCGTATCGTGAAATTCTCACCATTGTGCGAGTTATTTTTACAACTTTTGGATTAAAAATACTCTTAAAACAACTAAGCATAGAGTTATCGTCCATAAAACCACTGCAGACATAGTGTTAGAGATAGGCGGCATATGAGTGTGTGCGATCGTGAAATAAGGTAAACTCAGAATACATCTTGGGCTTGTACAGCAGCAGTGCCGACGGCGTCTCAACAATGGTCAGCTGAGCTGTGAAGACTGGACAGTGGTCAGTTATGGTCACACGGCGTGACAACAACGCCATGTGCTCAATCCGGCGTGAGAAATTAATCTCCGCCTACCGCAAGCAGCAATCAGGATGAAAGGAAAACTAGTAAAGCACGTGACGTCATTGGAATGACGTCACCCACCTCCATCTCACCCTTCTCCACCCCTCCCCGCCATTTCCGCCAGCAGATGTCACATAACGTACGACATTGAGTATGGTCGCTGTTTAGCGCCGGTGGCAGGTTATTGACCTGAATGATCGCCTATAAACATGCTCCGCAGTGCACACTGCACATGCTCAGTCGCCGCTAAGAGAAGAGACAAACCAGTAACCTCTATTTCACAACGCCGTACACGCAGCGTCCACAGCAGCAGCAGCAGCGGCACCGGAGAAGACAGTTGTCGTCGCCAATAAACACTGACCGCGACGATGAGACCGCGAGCTTACACTTTAACGACCTAGAATCACTTCACTTACTCCGTGATCGTTCTGGGTATATAGCGTAGTAGTAACTGTCATCAATCACAAAGTTCACTGATAGCTTTGACAGTGTAATATATATTTATATTTATTATTTCATCGTACACGAAGTACAGAAAAAAAGAAAAGAAACGACAATAGAACACAAAAGGTAACACAAACGGAGCAACAAATAGACTACAAAGTACGGCTTGATGCTAGATATAAAATAGGGCTGTCCAATGGTAAATGATAAACTGGTAATGGTAAACTTTTCGCCTTTTGCGTTGATGCGTTTGACGTTCTGATCGCTTCTTGCTGCAGCTCAATCTGAGCTCATCTCATATTGTTAGTAATTTGCTTCGAAAACAGATGATTATTTGCATAATATAATGGCTCGTATTGACATGTCATTATTCAGCCATTGCTTGGTTGTTTTGCAGTTTTAATTTAGACATGTTTAATTATACTGAAGTCAAAGAGAGGCGTTCACTTGAAAGTAACGCATCAAAACGAAAGCTCGCGCAACTGATGCAAGCTTTCGTAATGCTCCACCTATCTCGTTCTGCACGTAGCAAATTGTCTTTTTAATAATCGCTAAAGCTTTCTTACAAAACTGCTGAACCGTTTCGGAGATATTAAACTTTCTGTAGAGAGAGGTCTTTGTGTTGCCACAGTAGACTACATGGCGGCACGCGCGGCTGCAGAGTCTGCAAAGCCGCGCGACTCGTCCGCTCCGCATCCGCATGACATCGAGCTGATTTATTATTCGTGCGAAATCTTAACCGAATGAATTTGCTCAGCGGCGCGTCACAAATAGTCGGCGACAATATTGGCACAGGGCGGGCGTCGAAGGAGAAC
>Ga0209454_1002862_pt1 | contig 12021 bp, 7 predicted proteins | sample WorMetHERISLAND1_2_FD_187400 | JGI IMG/M metagenome (GOLD analysis project Ga0209454, IMG submission 187400) | Marine gutless worms symbiont microbial communities from Max Planck institute for Marine Microbiology, Germany - Olavius geniculatus... | ecosystem: Host-associated > Annelida >...
GAATAATCTTGAAGGTCACTGACAACCAGTAAGGTCGGCTATTTTAGCGACAGTTGGGCTTCTTGTTTTCTGTTATGTGTGCCAGGTGCAGAAACTATAATTGACAGAGGTTTGCCCTGGGCCTATCTTGTAACGGCAAATAATTTTTAAATCCTATCCGGAATCAGTTGCAGATCCGGATCACCGCCAAAATCTAATCACCTCCAAGTTAGACCAAAAAATCCAAAAAATCAGCCTAAGTCGCCTGTAATCTTTTGTGCAGTCCTCCTGCTAACAATTAGCCAACAGTTGGAAACAGATGGCACTAAATAGTGGCCTAAATAAATAAACGCCGGGTATTCACATAACTTCTTTGGCGGTGGCAAAGATAAAACTACACGTACGGCTGGACAATGGTTTCGATTCACGGCGCGTGCAATGTGAAGAACTCGACATCGTGAACGACGTACAGACAGTCACGGGCCGCTGACGCCGCGTTCTGGTTGGTTCGCGTCTCCTCCGCGTCTCTCCTTGTCCCCCCACTCGCTTCGCCGCGATCTGTCTAGATCTCTGCACATGAAAATGCTCGCCGTCATAATATTATAGCAGGCTGCTGAACGCCAGTCAGTGCTTACAGAAGATCGGTCCGTGGAGGTGGTAGTTGACTGTCGTGGACTGGCAGTGCCACGTCTGGTGCTGTGCGACGGGACGGCGTCAGGCGTACGGTGCTGTCCAGCTGGTGGCTCGTATGACGCAGTGACATCGACGATGTCGTTTCTGCCGAGCGGACAGATCTTCCGCGAACTGCAAGTCGTCCACGAGACGGGCTACTTCTCCGCCATCACGTCACTCGAAGACCACTGGCAGGAGGTCAGCCTACATCATCGCATGCAGTTCGCTTATTTTAGTTCTCGTTATTCGGGCCCGTTTTTAAAGTCTTTTTAAAGTTTTAAGCTTCTTTCTATCCCATGTTTTGTCTATTTCTTGGCGTTTTTTCAAAAATACGGAATCGCTCTTGCAGTGCAAGCGATTTCGCTTATTTCTACACTTTTCTCCATAACGCGGTCGTCTGTCGTTTTTTGTCTGTTGTTCCTCTGCCTTTTCAGTTGGACGGATATGGATGCCATTTGCCAGGCACACTTGACGCATTAGCTGCGTTTTGGATCACCTAACAAATTAGGTGTACCATAGATGAATATATTATAAATATGCTAATGAGAATAATACTTTTAATAGTTTTAATACTTTTAGCTAATAGTTTTAATTTCTGCTGATGGCACGGCAGACGAAAAATTCGAAAGAATTTCGTTTTGTTGTATTGAAGCAATATACTAATAAATTTTTTTTATGCTCTGGCATAGACTATTTAATTTGACACCTAACATGGTAGAAGTAGGCCACCCAAAACGCAGCTGTGTCAGATGTTGTCTCTGATCACCAAAGAAAGGGAGAGTTGGTGTGGAACTCTTATCCAACGAAAACATAATGCGTTTGCTGGTTTTGTAGGCTAATAAATGTAACGCGAAAAAAAGTTCTTCGTGTACAAAAAACGAATCTAGCATTGAATTGTGTGTGTTTTTGTGTTTTGAAAACTTTCGCTGTGTAGAATTTCAGTAGCCAAACGTTTCTCCAACTTTTATGCCTTTGTCACCGTTTAATTACGTATTGACGTATGGACGTTGCCTTTACTGGTCGTGTGTCCGTGAGTAAAAAAGTCATGAGCACAATATTTCAGAATTCACACTGAAGGGAATTTCACAAATTTTGGCTGATGATGTAGGCCTAGTTGGAGGCCAAAAATGAACAGTTTATGTTTTGATGCCGATAGGTCAAGCCTCAAGGCTAAGGTCACAGCTGCGTGAGTAAGCTATCACGAATTACTGCGTTCTTTTTTACTTTGAATTTTCATTATAACTCAGTCAAAATCGTAGTGTCTATCCAACGCAACGTATGCAACGTAACGGACATAACGCAGCCGACGTAGCTGGCGCAACTTCCGTTTCCATCCTTACGTTTTGGTCGTTGCATCAGCTAGGGCCTACGTCTTGCGTTGTTGCGCACTTTCTTGCGTTTGCTGCGTACGTTGCGTGCGTTGCCTTGGATGAATACCACGCTTAAGTGTGTGATGTTACATGACCTTAACAACGCGCAGCATGTTCGCTACGTGACGCCACTGTCGGTGCACTTCATTGTGTCCCCCTGCGCTTAATCTGCTTCAAGAGTAACTGCAAATCGTTAAATAAATAAGCACGACAACGACGACAAGTCGTCTTTCGGGCTCAAACTCCATCTGCTTCAATTTGTTGCGGGTGTGTTGTAAACATGCTCTGGGCCTACAACAACTTCTATAGCAAGACTGAGCAATTTCCCAACAAGTTTACTGCAAATCGAAATAGTGGCATTAGAGCCTTAGCAATTACGTCGGACGGTGTGCAGCGTCACGAATGTTGGTGGCCGGCGTAATGAAAGAGTTGCACATGCCCGTTAAATGCGTGGTTTTATTCATCAAAAAATCAGACTTCCAGGGAGTGCAACGTTTGACCTTCGTCGTGTCGATTTGCCCTAAAGCTAAAGCGATCGTGACGGAGTGTAAAAATTATTGAAATTACAGGCAGGCGGACACATACAAATAAAAAAACTACCGATCGAAACATTGGCTATCGATTATTATCATAGCAGCCAAAACGCAAAAACTGGCATTAATAATTCACCAGAAAGTGCCGCAGAGTTTGACTTTAATTTCCAATAACTACGTCGAGCGCGACGGTGAAAAAAAGAAAATCGGTCAATATCCAACGCACTCATTACCAAAAAAAATCGGCACCTCGTTTTTCTTTACTTTCGCTGGGCCCACACTGTGTGGTCTTAGACCTACAGATTCAATCTGACTGCGTGAGGCCTTATGTTTGAGTACAACTTTATCATCGCTAAACACCCCAAAAGCGCATGATGAACTCGGTGCATATATAATTTTCGTACAGTAAGAAAAACTGGCAAAGAATACCGGCGTGATAGACGTCGAGACGAGACAGAGTCAAAGACGTTTATGGCAGAGGCGGATTTAGGCATGCTCATCATGTTCGACCGAAACTACGGTATCCACAGAAAGGGGCCCCAACAGGCTGAGAAAAAGTGAGAATGTTGGACATTGCAGCAGTGCGACATTTTCCGCCGTGTGGGGCCTCTTTATGACCTGTCGCGACATGGAAAAGTTTACTTGGTGCAGCACGACGTTCTCTGCTTGGTGTGGGGACTCTGTACGCCGTATTGCGAAATCTTGAATTCACTACGTTTCTTACTTATTTCATCCACGGTATTTTTTTCGCACATTAACGTCGGAACATTTACTTGTGAGCCCCATGCACATTTTCACCAAGGAGGGTGTAACCCGTTTTAAATCGGACCATGATCATCGGCTGCGGTTGCATGTAAAACAAAAACATTCTAAAAGCAGTTTTATGCTTACTTTTAAATGTAGGTCTAACCACATCTTAAAGATTGAGCACGAACGTTTAACTTTTGAGCTAGACAGTTATAATCTCAAAAGCGCCGTCGTCGGTGTGCCTCTGTCGTCAGCGCGCCGGAGTCGTGGGTTAAAAAAGTATCTTTTTAGTAGGCAAGGCAGGAAGTTGCACTTTTTCGACAAGCAGCTGCAAATTTCTGGCAGAAGAGGTTATGCATGCTCAACATTTTAAATTTTATTTCTGAATTTTCTCAAAATGGGGGTTTATTAGCTCAGGTTTTTTTCATTTTAAATAAAACTTTTCCGACAAGAAGATTTTCCCACAATTTTTCGACAGCCCAAAATTTTTGGAGAGGAATTGCCCCTAATCCCTGATAAGACGCCACTGCAATCTGTCGTTTATGTTAATAAGTTTACTCTTAAAATTTGTCTCAACTACTGAGATCAAATGAAAGTATAGCAGGTGTACCACACGCTATACTGACTTATACAGAAGCCTCGTGGCGGGAGCGTAACGCGATATAGAGCTATACAACGGTCTATAGTGCTTGCAACAAATTGTCTGCGCCGCTGCTACAATAATATTAACATTTCTAAAGTCGTGTCGAATTTCTCTTTGATGGTGTTAAGATTTTTCATTTTTGCAATTTTTTTCTCGACGCTCTGGTAGGCTAAGTGTCTCAGAAACAATGAGGATATGGCAGAGGTTGCTATTGAACACTAATAGAAAGTCGCATAACCTTTGGGATGAGACGAAAATCATCGACCTTGGATGATCTCGAAAGGTCATTACGCAATGTTGTAGGTAAACGTTTCTATTTGCAGCAGTATGGCCGCAATTTTGGACGCAAAGTTGCTGCTTGCAGCCATCATCATGTGCGTCGAATTACCGTATCGCATCCTAGCGTTAACTGTAGCGTTCGATATATCAGCGTCACCATAGCGTGTATAGCACTGTAGTCAGTCTGCGAAATCGTTTTTTTTTTGCGGCCGCAAACAACAGACGGCAGACAGACACTTCGTAGCAAAGGGCCGGACCTTTAAACTTGTGCGTTTCGTTACTTACTTACAGCGGCTTGTCTGGTGTAATTCAGAACTGTGCTGAGATGGAGCGGTACTTGGAGAATGAGCAGCTGATGACCAGTGGTTCGGAGCGCAAATCATCTCGGTCATGGACGAACTTTCTGTCCAGCGTCAAGCCTCGACCTTCATCGTTGCCTCTTCGGACAACTGCAATTGGTGTCGGTCCTTCGTCCGGTCTGGCGTCTCTGCCGCTACAGCAGCAGGTGACTGATGCCGTCTAATATCCAATTCACACCACGCGACTCGAAATTGAATATTGAAAATTTGGAAACTGAAAAAGTATAGAATTTATCCAGTTTGACCGCGTGCGACAACTGTCGTGACCCAGTTTCTAGTTTTACCTGTTTAGTGAGTAGTGCTAAAACAATACTGGGTCAGGACTGTTTTGACTCACTGTGTTGAGTTCCGCAGCGTCGTCAATTCCATTCATACCCGCGACGCGATTCAGCTCGACAGTTGAGTCGCGTCGGCGTCGCAAATGTAAATTGGGCAGAAAATCCAATTACCACTTGCTTCGATTGATGTGGATTTGTAGCACAATATGCTGTAGAACGAAAAATACACAACAAGCCGATGTAGTGGCCGCCTTAGTGTGCTTTTTTATCGCCGTTATTGCCTTAACTTTCTTTATTGCATAACAGTAGATGATTTTTCCACGTGATGGCTTTCAGCTCAAGCAATGTTTGTTTTTTTCTTCAATTAAAAACTTACCGAAGAACGGAATATTTAGTTGTTTTTCTGGTACGGTTGTATAGGCGGCGCCCGCAGTGCTACCGTCGAGTTTCACGTTTCATCGTCACAGTTCGACGCCGTCACCCACCACCTTGTCCTCGTCGCCGTTCCCCCTCGCCTCTCCGGCATCACTCGGTGCGACCACGCCGGACGACGACGGAACGAACCCCGTCGACATACTGTGCTTCCTCAACATCGATAGCGAGGGCGGGGTGGCTGTCGTCGGTCAGCCGCTGGGTGGTGGAGGGGAGTGCTGCGTCGTCAGTGCGGGTGATTTGGTTCCGTCGTCCTCTTCGTCGACCACGTCGTGGGACTCGACCCGAAGCGAGCCCGATTTACCCATACCAAGACCACCGCCCCCGCCGCCGTCCATGCCGTCTCCGCGGGGATCTGAAGGGTTGCCGGTCCACCAGCGCTACGTGCGTCGACCGACCGAGCTCCGTCCGACTCCTGGCGGCAAGCCAGGAGTCCGCCGTGCAACCGCGGCTGGCCCCTGGACGTCATCTCCTGGGGTCCTGGTCGATCCTCCGTCGTCGGGTGGCGTTAGTGCCGCCGCGGTGTCGAGCAAGCACGCGGCGGCGTGCGTCCGACGCATCGCCAAGAGACGCTGGCGCGTCACACCTCCCGCGGGTGCTGACCGTGACAATGCGGCAGCGGCGTCAGAACCAACATCTGCGGCCGTCATCCAGCGCCATCATCCTGCAGCGGCAGCAGTCTCTCCGCCGTCCCGAGCCGCTACGTCGATGCCGGTGTCGGCGCGGCACCGCTGGACGAACAACCACTCGCCGCCCCCGCCGCTCTCGCAGCACCCCAGCACCAAGTTGCCGTCGCTGCCATCGCCCGCTGAGCTGGCTTACCTCCGCTCACTCACCGGCTGCGTGCTCAGTGTTGGTGGTGGCGATGGTGGAGGTCGTTGTGGCCTAGACGCTGAGCTCGCAAAATGCGGCGGTCTGACGGAGGCGATCTCTGCCGGGGAACGCAGCGACCGCCAGCGGGTAGCGACGACGTCAGTCGGCCGCCTCTGTCCACCGCCATCGTCAACGTCAGAGAACTCGCGTCTGGACTCTTCCTCCACCACGATGACGACGACGATCAGTGGTGAAGTTGCGACTACTAGCGGCGCCGACGTCAACAAGAAGCAGTCTCTGCGCATCTACGGTTGCTCGGTGCGCGAGTGCGGCAAACTGTACAGCAAGAGTTCACACCTCAAGGCGCACATGCGCTCACACACAGGTATAATACGACTGCACTCTCGTCTAAATCCACGAATTAACTGTTCTTCTAACTGGTTTATCGGACGGAGACCTGTTTCGGATCAGTTGGCATATATGTGGGGTGGGAAATTAGTTATTTAGAAACCCATTTCTGCGGTCCGCATTTCTATACATAACGCATAATACAACGCTTAATTATTTTAGGACATTTCAGTTTAATGTCCATTTTCTCATTAACTGATGTCGCGGTGAATTAAGTCAAGTCGTGTATAGGCCTATGCGTAAGATTTGCGTCATTTTTAAAGATGTTTGACGTCCCGTAAACTTGATCTTTGATATTTTGAGCCAAAAATTTGAATTCCGATTATTCCTGCCGCCAGAAGAACGTTTACAATTTTGGTTTTATACGCGTTTTGTTTTTAATTCTGAAGCCCGTACACTCCGTACAGTTAGAGACTGACGGAAGGGGGAGATCTGTATTGCGGCCTATTAGCACGGCCGCATAACAGTGTTCGTCAGTAAGTAAGTAAGAAGGTAATACATGTTGCGCGTTAACTGTAAAAAAACTCGAACGCGCTTGCGCTCGATGTGCTAGTAAAAAAAGCAAAATGTTTGTGTCAGTAGCATGTGCATTATCGAGGCCACGCGGCCAAGGTGCGCAAAAACGAGGCCACAGCATCGTGACTGAGGCCAAGGTCAAGAACAAGGCCTTAAGATTCGACTTTGGGGCCACGTTGGTCTCGAGTGAACTTAAATTTCCGGCAGGCAACAGAGCCTAAATAAAGCAACAAAAATATTAGACGGCGCAAATCTGTCTGCGCAAGTTAGAGCGAATGTCAACAGTGAAAATGTCGTGGGTATAAATTCATTCACAGCAAGTCATCAACCACTTCTACATGACTGACAGCTTGACCTCTCGACTATACATTCACGGCCGAATTAATGTCCGTGGTTCAGGTTTATGGCAGCACAAATCAATTTAGAGCTGAAATTAAATATTATCAGCTGATGATTGACGGATGGTACATTTGCACATAGTATAGTTTTATGACCGCTGGACGACGACCTTCTTTGCATGAACGAATTCGGACAACAACAGCGAGCGATGTTGGCATTCCTCACTGTCATCATCGCTATAGAGCTCGTATAAGCCTATGTTATAGGCCTGTGAATAATGATGCGGTCGCTGTGGCCACCCACAAGCACTAACCGGTCCACGATGGGTAGGCCTAAGCATTGTAAGGCTTTGGGGCAGGCTTTGATAGTCCAGTGTTATAGGCCCGAGTTAGGGTGGGCCAAAAAACTGGCACAATGTTTTATACGCCAATAATTTCATCACATATTAACTGATTTACAAAATTCTTTCACTGTCAAAATTAGGAGAAAATTTGTACTAACATTATCACTAAAGATTACTTAAAGTGTGTCGCACTGTTGCTACACTATCTGGCGAAATATCGGCGTCAGTCTCAGCAACAATTGAAAACAATACGATATTTGTAACAACACATTGTAAGAAATTAACAATAGGAAACAACCTGTTTATTACGCGCGACAGCAGAATGCTTCGCGCGTTTTAGCCATGGTCTAGCCGTCCGTTCGTCTGTCCGTCTGTCTGACACACTCGTAATCTGTATCAAAACGGTGCAAGCTAGTATCACTAAATCTTCACTATAAGCTGCTTCAAAGACTCTAGGTTATAGTGACAAAATTTCATGCCCGTGGATGCTGGAGTTCCCCTCGAACGAGGGCGTCAAAAAGGGGTACCCCTCCCCATAAAAGACATTATTTTGTCTTTATTGGCTCGTATAGTGTGCATGTACAGACATGCTGCTTATCATAACAAGCACTGGTAACAGGCTCTTTAGATTTATCAAATCGATGACCTTAAACGAGCTTGAACCCCTCCCCCCACAAAAAAGAGGGGGAGTGAATTTTTTGCAATTTTTGGATGCAGCTCATATATCAACACTGAATTGCGATGAAATGGCTGGAGATAGACCAAGACAACCTCCATATGAAATTTTTAGTATTAAACGTAAATTTTAGCAGTGCAAATTCCGACCCCTTATGTTTAAGGAGGCCGGCGCAGGCAGGCGTCAAAGACAGCTATCCCCCCCTAAAAGTGGCTATTTTACCGCAAGTATCTCGTGTAGCATGAAAAGGGTTGCAGATAGACACAGACATGATGCATATCATAACAAGCACTGGTGACGGGCTTTTTAGATTTGTCAGCATCGATGACCTTGAACGATCTTGAACCCCTAAAAAGGTGGTTTTGGTGAATTTTGTTTGCAATTTTTGGCTGCAGCGCACATTTCAACAGTAAATTGCAACGAAATGGTTAGAGATAGACCAAGACAACCTGCATGTGAAATTTTAGCATTAAACGTAGATTTTAGCAGTTCAAGTCCCGACCCCCTGGGTTCAAGGAGGCCAGTGTAGCCGGGCGTCGAAGATGGCTATTCCCCCCAAAGTGGTTGTTTTACCGCTATTGGTGTGTGTAGCGTGAAAACGGTTGCAGATAGGCAAAGACATGCTGCTTATCGTAACAAGCAACAGTGACAAGCTTTTTATTGGTGTGAACATCGATGATTTTGAATTACCTTAAATTTGTGAAATAGAAGTTTTAGTGTTTTTTGCAATTTGCGGCTGCGGCATAGATTTCAGAAATGAATTGCGTCGAAATGGATAGAGATAGATTAGAACAATCTGCGAATAGGAACTGCTAAGGCTGTCGCCGTCTCATGAGCTTTGTTTAAATTACTTGTTGTATCAGTTGTCCAAAGTAACTCACATCTTGCAGTATTTACATCAAATGTTCAATGTGTCCGCCTTGCTGCTGGACGACGTACTCAAGCCGGCGATGCCACTGACTAATGGCGGGATCAACCAAACTCTGCGACAGTTTGCCCCACTCACTGACGATCGCCTGTTTCAGCTGGCTGATTGTCGTTGTCGAAAAAGATAGACCATCTGTTGAAGGGCCCCCCAAACAGCATAATCGATCGAATTATTTCAAGTCCGGGCTCTTTGGAGCCACATGTTAAGCTCGATCAACGTTGATCACGCAATTGGTAAGTGTCGTCGCCCGCTTGAGTGCGATGTCTGACATTTCACAAGGTAGTGTAGCGACACATATGTGGTGTGATGGGATCTTTAGTAATATTGTTACTACAAACCTTTCTGATTCCGACAGTGAAAGAATTTTAAAAATTTGTTAATATTTGACGAAGTTATTGGCGTGTAAAACATTGTGCCACTTTTATGGCCCACCCTGTATGTACAGTGTGAGCTATGTAGGTACAATTTCAGCTATAATACACTTTGTAGAATATACTTTTGACGATACTTTCAGAGTTGACTTTGCATACTTGTCGCTGCCAGTGGAACATAATCCACAGACCACTTCATCCAGCTCTGTCTTATGCTGCCGCCTCCATTTTGTTTCAGCTGTATTTGTATTTGAAACTTGCCATCCACACTGTTTCTTGATTATGTTCCAGATAATCTTTGGTGTGTTTTTTTCTCTGTATGTCTACTGTAGTTTAGATCAGTTTTTTTGGCATTGCCAACATTGTTTTACGCGCGAAAGCAGCACCAAACTTTTACTGTCGGCTGCCTGAAACACTCTGGTTTCAGGAACCGCAAAGCTATAGAATAAATTCGGAGGGGGTCACCCCGAACGAGAGCGCTAAATGAGAGGGGTAGAAAAAATTTGCGATTTTTAGCCAATATGTCGCTGTATCTCAATAACGGTGCAAGATAGGGCTTAGGTTACTATTAATCACTAATAGAAAATCGTACACTGGCTTTCGATTACCACTAAATTCAATGACCTTGGATGACCTTGAACGCCAAAATAGGGATTTTTATGGATTTTTGGCAATTTCGGGCTGCGAGGCACATTTCAAGAGCGAATTGCGCTGAAATCAATTAAGATAGACGTGGACAAGCTGCGTATGGAATTGAATTAAATTTCGATGGTCTAAGTCTCGATTTTCTAGGTTCAAAGAAATCTGCGCACGAGGGCATCAAAGAGCGGTAACCCAATAAAAGTCGTTATTTTACTGTTGTTGGCCAGTCTTTCGTGAAAACGGTTGCAGATAGGCATGGACATGCTGCCTATCACAACAAGCACTAGTGACGAGCTTTTCAGTCGTATCAACGTCGATGACTTTGAAAGATCCCGAACTTTCAAAATAAAAGGTTTTTATTGATTTTTTGCGATTTTCGGCTGCAGCGCACACTCCAAGAATGAACTGCGACGAAATGGCTGGAGATAGACGGACAGTTTGCGAACAGGAACTGCTATAGGCTTTCGCGCATCTCGTGAGCATTAGCTCAAATTTCTTGTTTTCTCTGTCGACCAGATGCAACAGGAAGGTACGTAGCCTCGTGGCACTTGACCTGACATGATTCTGAAAAGTGATTCGGTCATCGGTTGGTAGGCCTACTGCCAAGTCTAAGACGGCTCCAAAGCACACATTCCAAGAGAAGCGTTAGGCGAAGTTTACACCAAATTGTCTAAACGTAATTAGGACCAGTTGATAGAAGATAGTGACCAATGAATCATGAATGACTCTGAGCCCGTAAAGTGTGGTTTTCGTCCAACACAACGCACGCAGCGCATATTACGCAATGGACGCCGTTTTATCCTTGTGTTTTGACTCTTTCATCGCTTTCATCAGCTGCGTCTCTTGCGTTTGTTGCGTGCACTTTGGCGTTTATTGCATATTTGTTTTAGTACTTTTTGCATAGCCTGCAGTACGGAAGGACCTTGCGTTGTGTTGCGTGCATTGCATTGCGTTGAAACCAAGCTGAAGTCGTTCTCACAGCGCCTAAAACCAACATCCTATAAAACCGGAGCTTTTATCACTTCACAAGCACATATAGGCAGGCCTGTGGTGCACCTTGGGCGGTCGTGGCGGCGGCGAACTGCATGTATTGTAATTCGGGTTGCTTTATGATTTATGTTCGGCTGTTGTGTCGTTTTGTTCTCGTCCGGTCCATTCACAAGATGTCGCTTCTGTCTGTATGATACTTCTGCCATTCATACGCGCGCGACGACTTATGTCGTTATCTATACGTCACGACGTCCACTGTCGTCTTCGTGTCGAAATCGCAAAGGCAAGAGAGCGTTTACTAGCGTTGACCTCTGCCTCGCTCGAGTAGCGGACACAAGCACCCGCAGTGACTTACTTACTTACGAACTTTTTAAAGTTTTTTATTTGTTGTTAAATTTATTACACTTAATAATAATAATAATAACTAGAAAGCAGTCAGAGCCCGCAGACCTTCGCCAAGGCCATGTTTTTCGCCAGGTGGCAGCACCATATTCGGTTTGGCAGCAGTTTCCCTTATGCACCATTGAAAGCAATGTTAACGAAAATTTCAAAGTGATCTAGAATCCAGGATTCTTTCCGGATCACCCCCAAAATGAAATCACTGGTAGTTTTTGCCATTCCCGACATTCCCAGAAAATTTCAGAAAGATCCGTCCATAACTTTTTGAGTTATCTTGCTGACACACAGACAGACAGACAGACAA
>Ga0209454_1002863_pt1 | contig 12020 bp, 9 predicted proteins | sample WorMetHERISLAND1_2_FD_187400 | JGI IMG/M metagenome (GOLD analysis project Ga0209454, IMG submission 187400) | Marine gutless worms symbiont microbial communities from Max Planck institute for Marine Microbiology, Germany - Olavius geniculatus... | ecosystem: Host-associated > Annelida >...
AATGTTTGACTTTTGTGTCATAATTTATGCTATCCCTGGTATTTAACAGTCGTCTGTCATACTGTGTCAGTAGAAGTATATATAAACTGTAATTTTTTGGCTTTTTTCACATTTTCTCTATTTTTATCATTAATGCGTGTTGTTCTAGCTCATCAAGAAGACACCAAACCAAATCCTACAAATGGACATTTCTAAGCTGCCGGTATATTATAATATGCTTTTGGTTCTGTGCTCAGAATGTAATAAACATTGCCAGTGTAAAATGCCGAGTATTATATCACATGGCCAGTTGACGCACTGCTTTGATCCTGAAAAGTCTGTCTAACAGAATGCTAAATTTGACTTCGTTCTACGCGGTCGTAGTTCCGGACTGTATGTGTAGCTCTGAAGCAGTTTTGATCAGATGCCATTATTGATTACACCAATGAATAGCTGTTGTAATGTAGAAGTGAGATTATGCTATCACAGCGGCTCACTTTCATTCAGATCCAGGCTCGGTAGTCTAATGTTAGTGTGTCAGACTGGTGATTGTGAGGTTGCTGGTTCGACTCTCGCCTGGTGCACTGCCAGTAACGGCTGTCGGCAAATTGTTTGTACAAATGTTCCTCTGTCACCAAGCAGTATAATCTTATATTTGCCTAACTGTTGGAAACATAATGTCAATATATAGGTGATATATTGGCCTACCACCTATGTATCTGATGCAGCATGTGAACATTATGGGGCAAGTAGTAATCTAGTTAGGTTAGGTCAGATCAGGTATTCATTTTCCAGTTGCTTTCAGCTATAGACGCCAGTGCTACCAACTCCCCGTGCTGTTATCTGTGCTCTGCAATGTCACTCGGTGTGATTATTGTCTTTTTGGTATTTTTTCAAATTTTTATCCATCTCTCTCCAGCACAGGTGATTTACGGCCTTTCTGCCTTTTTTACTTCACTGTTCTGACAAACTGTTAAGCCGATGTCGTGTGATCAGTACCATTGACTGATTTAATTATTTAAAATCTGTCATCTGATGTACAAAATTGGGCAATTTTTTTCATCAGCTAGTTTTATTGTCTAAAATAGAATGTGCTGTATTTCAAACAATAAAATCTGATGATACTTTTACTATTCACTGAGCTAGATTTGGTCTGTCTTGAACATGATGTTCTATGAAACTGACATTTGTTTGCAAATTGGATTGATCTAGAGAAGTGTTTCTTTCAGTTATTTTTTTTCATTTATTTGATGAATTGTTTTTTAAGTAAGTTATTCTGTAATATCTAGTAGGACAGTAATGTACAGAGTGTGCCAAAAAATAGCCCGACTTGTTTTTGTCAGAACTTCGTAAAATCTCTATCAAATTTTATAATTCTTGGCACACGGATAGCTAAGATGATAGAATAATGTGAGGTATACTCATTGTCCACCTCACCTACTTTATGTCAATGCACTACCGTGTAAAACGCAGATGCTCCAAATTGTTGCATAATGTTAGTTGTTGTCGCTGTAAAAGTTTTAAGAACTTAATTAAGCACATGATAAACTAAAATGTGATTTATTTTGTAGAATTATAAGTTTGTGTAACAACATGTTTACATTTTTTAGAATTTATGCCCAAAATGTACACAATGGCTTATGTGTGATGCTATGGCTGATAGCGGCATTAACGATCAACTGATCAGTATCACAGCGTTCATTCATGGATTAGATGTGTTTTGAGCTCATATGTCTGCCATTTTGTTGTCTGCTATTTTCAGCATAAAATATTTAATACCACAAAATTATTTAGTCACGTGACACTCACTGTTGAATTGATAATGAAAAAGTGAGCAATCTGATACTGATAATCACTGCGTCGTGTAACAATTTGGAGCATCTGTTTTTACACGGTAGTGCATTGACATAAATTCATATGAGGTGGACATTGAGTGCACCTCACATAATTCTATTGTCTTGGTTATCTCTGTGTCAAAAACTATCAAACTTGGGGGAGATTTGACGAAGTTCTGACAAAGACAAGTTTGGTCATTTTTTGGCCCACCCTGTAGAGTCAGTTGTTGATCTGGTGTGTATATGTTGCGGTGGTGATACAGTCTGTGGATGTGAGCGGACTTCACTTGGCGCTGGTCGAACGTCAGTCCGAAATGCCGGCGCAGAGCAAGGCTGCCATACCGTGTGTCATATCAGACCCTGACCTACGCCCAACCAGGTCAGTTTCTATCTCTGCTCAATACTGTACTGCTTTATGTTACACTTTTTATCCGGCCCTTTTAGTCAGGTTTTCAATTCTCTATAATTTCTTCATTTAGCAGTTTTACGACAGTCTTGTCTTAACATTTGACAAATACTCCTATCTTCAGCTGTTTTCTTATCTTGATCGACATAAATGGTGTTTTATCACTATGCCATCTGCCATCCCATATACTATGCTGTTACACGTGTCATGATATACTCTTACCAGTAGTGCTAAAAATTGCATGATTACTAGAGCTGTTGAAGCATTAATTTTTTGATGTGTTAATTTTTTCTACTGCATGCTTTAACATGTTAATAACGTATCGCATCAACAGTAATGTTAGGGGTGCTGAATTTGCAAAACCTGAAAATGACGGACTGTGAAAAAATGACTGAAAATTGCAATACCTGGAAAATGAAAGACCAAATCACACTTTGTCATTTGAATATTATTATTATTTACTTAGTGATGGAATGGCAACAACAGTTTAATTACTCATATTTATTCGATCGTCAAATGGCCTCAGTTTAACAGAATATCGGAACTAATGCTACACAGAATTTAATAAATGTAGTTATTGTTATGTATGTGCATTAATTTTAATGTGCGAGAGCTAGCATAGCTAGCTATAGCGCGTATTAGCTATATGGTGGTTCTGTCCTGGTGTCTTGGTGTCTGTCATGTCCCGCTACCGTTCCAAGACCAGATGAGATAGAGACTTCGGGTTTTCACCATATGGTAGCTTAGGGTCTCTAGTATTTTGTGACAAAATTTCACACTGCTTGGTTTAGAGGGTTCCCATGAACGAGGAGCCGAAAGAGGGGCACCCACCTTAAAAAATGTTATTTTGCTGCTATTGGCTCGTCTGCCGTAAAAATGGTTGCAGATAGGCACAGACATGCTGCTCATCATAACAAACACTGGTGACGAGCTTCTTAGAAATGTCAAGATCGATGACCTTGAATCCCCAAAGTAAGGAGTTTTAGTGAATTTCTCACGATTTTGGACTGTGACCCACATTTCAAGAGTGAAGTGCATCGAAATGGCGAGAGATAGACCAAGACAACCTGCATATGAAATTTTCAGCACTGAACGTAGATTTTAGCGGTCTGGGTCCCAATTTTTTTGCGTTCAATGAGGCTGGTGCACGCGGATGTCAAAGACGGGTACCCCTTAAAATCTGGTGATTTTTGCGCTATTCGCTTGTCTAGCGTGAAAACACACACATAGGCACAGACATGCTACTTATCGTAACAAGCACTGGTAACGTGCTTTTAGTGCTATTAACATTAGTAATCTTGGATGACATTCAACCCAAAAATAGGGGGGTTTTGGTGAATTTTTGTGATTTTTGGCTGCTGACTAGTGAACTGCGACAAAATGGATGGACATATACCAAAATTACCTGCCAACAGAAACTGCTGTTTGCATTTCATGAGCATTATCTCAGATTTCTTGTTTTTAATGCACTGAGTTAACGCATTAATTTGACAGCTCTAATGATTACCTTTTCTGAAGATAGGGCAAATTATATTTTTAGTGTCAACAAAGGTTTCTGCTGTCGCTGCATATATTGCTAGTGAATGGTAGTTGACATGTAATAGTGTAGTTGTGTCAGTTTTGAGGGGTTCAGCAAACCGGGATGCATTAATCCGGACATACAGCGTCAGACTATTGAAGCTCTGCTGGCCTCGACTGACGTGCCTTCAAGTCGGTTTCTGCGTCCAGAGTTCATCAGACTCGCACCACCGCTGCATACCTCTGACGACGAGGCAAGTCCATTGCATTGTCATTAGAACAACACATACATGTGTGTGCTTCGTGCATGAGACACACGTGTGCTGTTGTCTGTTTAAATTTACTGTTTTTTTCGCGGTTCTGTTTATAAAAAGTTGCTCATGTTGCGACAATCATGTGTGTAACAGTTCAGGGATTGCGTATGATTGCTCTGGTGTACTTTCTGACTCTGATTAGCCATGTTCTGTGGTGAATTGAAACATTTTCGAAGATGTATCGATGTAGGTGGCCAGATTGGACTTTGACTTGCCAGCCATATTTCAGCCGGTCAAGGCTATTGACGTTCAGTGCCAATGACCCAGTGACGAGCTGTTGGCAGATCGTCGATATGCCATCCAGTGTGGTCGAAGAAGGTTATTTTTAACCTGCCTGTAAATGACGGCCGGTTCGTCGGCGACGCTATAGTACTGGTGGCAGAAGAGTGCATCCTCTTGCGCTGGGCCCATCTGCACCAAACAGTCTTCCTGCACATTAATGAACTAAAACGATTGTGATGCTTATATTGGACTTCTTAGCATTCGTCGTCATTTCCTGTTTTATCCACGGACACAGCGCACCGAGCGCATTAGAGATTACTTTGTCTGCTATGATAGTGCACTATATAAATGTTCAATTAATAATAATAATAATAACACAAATGTCAATGCTTGGGATGTTTTTGAGACACAGTGTAGTACTTTATATCCAGGTTAGGCTGGATTATTGCAGAAAATGTTTAGTAGAATTTTTACACTCTGGTGCTTTTTTCCGATACCTGTTTGTGTTAAACATGTCAACTCTACTGCGTGTTGTGCAATTGGTATAACATGGGCCTGCTGAGGTAGAATACCCCTTTGCTGTGAGACACAAGCCCATTGGCTGATGATGAGTTAGTAGTGTTAGGCAGAATTGGTCTTTCAACACACGGTGTTCTATTTTTTCCTGCAGTGTGGTCTGTTTGTTGTCTGACATATTTGTGCACCCTGCTTAAATCACCTGCTTCAAGGTCCATGGCCACGGTCAAACTCACTCGCGCAATCTATGTAGATCTAAATTAGATATCTAAGCTTGCATATATAATATGTTGATTTGAGCTTCATAAATATACAAAATTAATGTGCAATTTCAAGCGAAATGCGGCATTATGTTATGTCAGGCGAAAAATTCTAATTTACCATCAGTTTCCCTGGTGACATCATGAGCCTAACTCAGAGACATCATGAATATTAATGGCCTAGCTGGTAACATCATCAGTCTAGGCTAGGCCATTAATATTCATGATGTCTATTGGCTAGCATGATGACGTCACTGGGGGCACCTATGTGCCAATATGGCGGCACATTTTTCTATGTCATTTTGGTGGAACGTTGATTTCAAAGGTAAATTTCTCCGTGTTGACAATACGCTAGGCGCCGACATTACTTTGAAAGTTATCACAACATTGTGCACTTTTAGCAAAATGGATAAAATATATATACGTTAATTTTGGTGTCCGTGGACCTTTAAATTAATGGATTCAGATGCCAGCATGCAAGTACACTTGCTGGTTCAAACAATGCGTTGTGTTAGTAGGGGAAAAGAGATTTGGAGTGTCATGCTTTCAGTCAAATCACCAAACTGTCAGTTTATGCTGCCATCTATCGAATACATGAGGAGTTGTGTGGACTAGCAACATTGATTCTGCATTTTGCCAAATTACTCTGGTGCTTTATGTTGTTAGCCAACCGTACTAATCGTTGTGTTGATGGTACAAGATTCCGTCTCTCAGTTGTCTGTAACATTCGTTTTGTAGCTAAATGGTGCATCCTGCCAAAGCACTGTCTGAATAAGTAAATAAACTTCCCAACCACTGTGCTACCCTGTGGTACAAAGTAGAACCCCTTACAGACCCAATTTCTGCAAATGGGGGTAATGACTGCACCCAGATACTAGCATTACAATTTGTCCATCAGTATGTTTGATTATGTGGCCGGAAGTTTACATTCGCAAGTAGTGTAAGTAAGCTTGTAAGTTTACATTGCTTTCCTTCGAGTGCAGGCAGGTACAGTCAGCTACCGTAGCAACAACTGGGCTTCTTGTAATTATTGTTGTTATTTTGTGCAGTTGGTGTGGCTTGGGCCAGTAGAACCCGAGTACCCGGTGCTGTGGGACCCCAGTGCCTGCACCGGCAACTCCGTGGGTACGGAGGCGAGGCGACTCATGGTGAAAGCTTTCAAAGGTCCACTTGTACTGCAGCAGCAGCAGCAGCTTTCAGCAGAACTGGAAAAGGACTCGAAACTAGTTTATCACGTTGGACTCACTCCGGCAAAGGCATGACTCACTATTATTGCTGATTTTATTATTTATATGTATATTATTTTATTATTTATTTATATGTTGTTTTACTGAAAATGAACATTGGCACTCTGCGTATTGCAGCCATTTGGAACGTTTGCACTAATTATGGTTTATTTCTGCCCTTTCTATATTGTTTTTGTACCACTTTCTTATGTTTCTTTCGTTCACAACAAATCAGCATAAATATTTATATTCAATATTTAGAGGTAGTTAGTTTACTTTGGATGAAATTCAACATTGGCAGTTGGGCACCCTCTGCATACATAACCATCGTCAGTGTTTTTGGCAACTGATCAATTGCTGGAGTCAACGTGTTCAGAATCAGCGGAGCCCAGCATTCGATTAGCACACGTTTTAGCTGGTCAGTTACTGAAATTTTGTGACCATGCCATCTGCTGCAATGCCGCCACAGCGCATAATCCACAGAATTAAAATCTGGACTATTGGGCAGCGAGTTTTTGAGTTTAATGAACTCGGGCACATGGGAGTGCAGGCAAATGCCTAATTTCAGGGGTAATAATGATTTATGCAAATCAGGCAAAGAATATTTAAATGGTCGGCTATGCAAGTTAGGCGCTTTATCTCTAGAGTATTCTGAAACTTCTGACATATCACACGCCTTTATACCACTCATCATCATAAAGTTATCAACGCTCAAACAGATTTGGTTCTTTGGACCACTCTGTACACGTTATTACTCAGGCAGGCAGGTGCAAAATTTTTGGAGAATTTTTTGTCCAGAATTTTTGGTGCTAGGAAGTCAAACAGATTGGTAGGAAACATTGCCAGTAAATTCTCATTACAATGCATTTGATTTGGTGTAGAAAATTTGTGAACCATTTTTGTCAAGAATTGCTGCTAATTTATTTTTGCTCTGCATTCACTGTTTTGTTTTGTTACGCGCGACAGCGTGAAATGCTTCGCGCGTCTTAGCCAACTTCGAGGTGTCTGTCCATCCATCCGTCTGTCTGTCTGTTTGTCACACCCTTGAGCCCTATCAAAATGGTGCAAGCTAGGATCACAAAATCTTCACTGTGTGCTGCCACAAGGACTCTAGTTTGTCGTGACAAAATTTCGTGTTTCTGGGTAAGGGGTTTCCCCTCGAACTAGGGTGTCAAACAGCGGTACCCCCTAAAAAGACGTTATTTTGCTGCTATTGGCTCTTATAGTGTGAAAACGGTTGCAGATAGGTACAGACTTGCTGCATATCATAACTAGCATCGGTGATGGCCTTTTTAGATTTGTCAACATCGACGACCTTGAACTCCCAAAAGAGAGGTTTTGGTTAATTTTCTTGCAATTTTTGGCTGCAGCACACATTTCAACAGTGAATTGCATCAAAATGGCTGAAGATAGACCAATACAACCTGCATACGAATTTTCAGCATCGAACATTGATTTTAGCAGTTTAAGTCCGGACCCTCTAGGTTTAAAGAGGCCTGCACAGGTGGGCGTCAAAGACAGCTACCCCCTAATAAGTGGTTATTTTACTGCTATTGGCTCATGTAGCATGAAAACGGTTGCAGATAGGCACAGACATGCTGCTTATCTTTGCAAGCAATAGTGACGAGCTTCTTAGTGGTGGGAACATTAATGACCTTAAACCCTCTGAATAGGGGATTTTAGCATTTTATTGCAATTTGTGGCTGCACTGTAGCGCAGATTTTAAGAGTAATTTGTGACAAAATGAACGGAGATAGATCAAGACAACTTGCAAACAGGAACTGCTAGGCTGTCACGTGTCTCATGAGCTTTGCTCAAATTACTTGTAATAGTTACTGCCTATGTCATCATCGTACTATACAATACCTGGCTTCAGCAAGTTTTATAACATTGATCAAATGCCTTCAAGAAGCCAACACTATGCATGTAAATGTGTTCCACTGTTGCGCTATCGGTTGCTCTGATTGTTAGGACTGAATGCTGATACATGACAGTATGTTCAAAACGTTGTGAAATATGTTTTGTAGCTTCCTGACTTGGTGGAGAATAACCCACTAGTTGCAATTGAAGTTTTGCTAAAGCTGATGCAGTCAAACCAGATTACGGAGTCAGTCTCTTCACATGTTTGGCATATTTGGAAAAATTTGGTAGAAAACAGCCGACAAATTTGCCTTTTTTGCTGTGTTGAATTTGCTGTGTGTAAACTGTCACAGGCTGAACGGTAGTTCAAGCCATGTGTTAACGGTGACTTATCTTTCCTATGGGAAAGCCAAAAATTTAACCCCCCACAGAATCAAAACCCCTGATCGGATTGAGATAAAATTTGGCACGGTTGATTATGTTAGCTAGGTGACCCATCATGCAAAATTTCGTGTAAATCTGCCCAAGAGGGGCTTCTCAGCAAATCACAGGCTGAACAGTAGTCAGTGTAATGTGGGCAATATCACCTTTTGTAATTTTTGCTGTTTTCGATGTGCAAGTCCTTAAATGTTGCCGTTAACAAGTGTATAAACTGATGTTTTGTACATTTATTAAGTCTCACTTTTAAGCACTTATTTAATTTGTGCTGTCTATAGGAATCATAATATTGAATGCAAGATATATATAAAACATAAATAAAAATTACCAAATAAAGAATTGGTGATCTAGGTAAAGAAATAAGTTACATTTTTACCTATGTTTATCAGTCTGTCTGTTCATGAGAATACACAAATGGCTTTGATCAGATTTGAGATAAAGTTTTGGAGGAGTGGGTCATGGTCATTTGCCAGTCGATTAGATTGTTTTTTAGTAATCTGGATCATGTTCTTCATCAAGAAATTTTGTTGGATGATTTTTTGTATACTATTTTAATTTATTGTGACTCTGTTAATTATGCACAATAATAATATGCAGTCATTTGCTGTGTTTTACAATTCTGGTGATTTCAATGCAGGTATTTTTCGGTACTTGTCAACATGGAAATGTCTCTACATTCTATGGAGGTCGTCAACAGACTAACAACGGTCAGTATTCAAACATAAGTTCTTGCAAATTTTTTGTTAAATTAATTTTGTTTTATGCTAGTGCTCCGTTCTTTAAAAAAATAATGACTACATTTTTTCCGATTGTTGATTGAATTTAGTTCCTTAGGCCATGATTCCAGAAAGTTTGCTTTTGGAAGGACGTTCTAAGTTAGAATATCTCTGTGAAAGTGACTGTGTAGTTAGAATTGAAGACTACTGTTAATATTTGTTTGAAGTTTGTGTTTGTACACCGATATATGGACTTGGGCTAGTTCTGGAAAAGTGGCTAATTGGAGAAAAATTGAAAAAAAATTTAATATGTTAAGAGTATTTTTTGTTTTATTTGGAATGTTTTCTGTTTGTGCTCGTTGACTGGCTATGTGTGTATCTAGTCAGCTTTTGGCTTGATCTGTAGTAAGTTGCTGGAAAGTGGCTATTTATGCAGAAAAATAATGTCGAATTAATGCATTAACTTATTTTGTTTATGCATTAAAGAATTAACCTGGGTTAAAAAATTAATGCACATATGTAAGTTCACCAAATTCTGTGAAGCACGAGTTTAAATATTCCATTAAACTGTGGTTATTTGACAAACGAGTTATATTCAAGTGATGAAAAATTTTTTTGTTATCGTTTCGTCGCTACTGTCACAGTCCTGCAATACAGCCACGAGTTCATCAGTCGTCATTCCTGTCACCCTTTCAATGTAGTCCGCCTACAACATCAGCAATATACAATGATGCGTTAATTATCTCATTAACGCATGCGTTGAAAAAATTAACACGTGCATTAACGCTGTTAAAAAATCAACGCCGTGACAGCATTAGTATATTATTTGTTTTATTTCAGAAGTCTGTTGTGTATGCTTGTGCGTCTATAGTCAGTGGACTTGCCGTCGGAGTTCATTCACCTGTACATCTCGAACTGCATCTCGACGTGTGAGACCATCAAAGACCGATACATGCAGAACCGGCTTGTACGACTTGTCTGCGTCTTCCTGCAGTCTCTTATTCGTAACAAGATCATTGACGTTAAGGTCTGCCATGATGAGTGGTTTTCTTTTTTTGCTTTTTGTTTATTTGCTGCATTACTGTTGTGTCATAGGAGGACGATCCATCAATCTGAATGTTTCTTTGTGTAGAATGCCTATAGCACGTGGACAAACATGCTCACGACATTTGACGTTTGTAAATTGTCAGTGCTGTATCTGTATCTTTATGTCACAGTCACACTTCACACCAGCACATACCTGCTGCCACCTGGCGAATATAGTGGACTACATTATAATCTGCTACATAGTGTCCTGATCGAAACCAGAATCTAATCACTAGGGCCCACAGTTTTCTGCGGTAAATTTTGCCAAATTCCGCGGGCCGGTTCGCAAAATTTCGCGGCTCACCATGGCAGAATTGTCCAAATTTTGCGGCTTACCGCGGCCTTCCATTTGTGCATAAGCTAAGCTTTATTCTGTTTAAAAGAACTTCGGTTTTTGAATGCTAGCATGGCGTTCAGTTATGTTAGCAACATACAAAGGAAATTATCGTTTTTTTTCTTTTCAAAAGTGCAATTTGTCAATTAATTGCATTGTGTTAATTTATGATTGTGCCGTATGCGATAGTAATTATTAGTAGTCACACAGTTTTAGGCAGTTTAGTTTGTTTTTTTTGTGACATACTTAGTCTAAAGCCGACGATCGTACTAATCATCGGTCATTTCTTAACTTTTGTAAAATTCAAAAAAAATTCTGCAGCAATATCAAAATTCTGAGGAAAAGGGCAAATTCCACGGCTCAGCTTGAAATTTTGCGGCCCGGGAAAAACTGGGCCCTAAAACACTCACTTTGTCCTTGGGCATGCCCCATTCCTTTACAGAATGCATCTTGGTTATTTTGTAAGTTGGTAAGTAATTACAAACAGACAGATAGGTCTGTGAAAATATAACTTGCATTTATTGGCAGCTTGGCAGAGGTGGTTATTAGCTACATATTTATGTGATATTTTGTTGTGTAGTTCTTTTTATTGTTAGTAGTTGTCTTTTGTTGACTGTATATTCTGATAGTAATTTTTTTTCTGACATTATATTGTGATTATGATATCGAATATATTGAGCAGTAGGAGATGCCAGGGTGGCCAGCCCCCCTTCCCCCTCTCCCTATTTTTGGACATGTCCTGCTGTGTAGCCAAGGCAGCCGGGATGAATGAGTCCATCCTTTCACTGTGAATCATATCAGGGAAAATCAGAAAAAAGCCCGAAATTTCTCACTTGTTATTTAACTATGCTATTATTCCGCCGGAAGTGCTCTATGTGGTTGTTTTGGAGTTTGCTAGGGGAGTTTATGACGCTCCCTCGGTAGCCGGCTTAGCTAGTGACATTGTTGGTTGCACGAACGATGTTGCTCGACGTTGGACTGTGTTAGTACTTAGGCAAAATCAGTAGTGGTGATGGTCACGGCCACCGCTAAGGAAGAAATGGCAGTTCGGCATGACAGTAGGCCCTCTAGCAAGGACTGCTGGTATACTGACTCAGTTGGTTGAAGTTGCTGCTGACTGTTAATAGAGCTGACCATTTGGCCGACTTGCATTACAGGGTGGGCCAAAAGAAAGTAAGCTATTGCACTTTGTCCATATCTTGCTAAATATTAATCAATTTTCACAATTTTTTTACTAGTGGACTCTGTAAGAAATTTGCTACTCAGGTGCATGCATACCACACTTATTATGTTGCTACACTACCTTGTAA
>Ga0209454_1002865_pt1 | contig 12020 bp, 6 predicted proteins | sample WorMetHERISLAND1_2_FD_187400 | JGI IMG/M metagenome (GOLD analysis project Ga0209454, IMG submission 187400) | Marine gutless worms symbiont microbial communities from Max Planck institute for Marine Microbiology, Germany - Olavius geniculatus... | ecosystem: Host-associated > Annelida >...
GTGTTAACGCAAGTACGAAATTTGGGGGCACCGCCCCCTTAAAATTTGGGAGGGCAAAAAACGTCCAAAATTTAGTACGTTTTACGACAACTTTCGAGTTTGACCGCGAATATCTCTGAAAACGATGAAGATAGCGACAAAATCTAAACGGCGTTGACAAGTACGATCCTTTGGGCGTTGAACAAAAAAAATTGTGAAATTCCGTCCACTACGAACAAAGTTAAAGCGCTCATTTTGACCTACCCTAAGTCGCATTTTTCGGAAAACCATATTTCGGCCCCTAGGGGGTGCTGCGCTTCCAAATTTTTACACGCGCTAGAGAATGACCAAGTCTTACTAGCGCACCCCCCACCGGGGGCGGGGCCCCCCTTACAACTTTTTTCAAAGGGGAGTCAAAAATTGGCTTAAAATGAAATAAAGGAGCGCTTATAACTTCTGAGTTAAGAACTTTTGCACTTGACGCGCCTCTAGGTTGGGGTGTTAACGCATGTACGAAGTTTGGGGGCACCATCCCCTTAAAATTTGGGAAAGCAAAAAATGTCCAAAATTTAGTACGTTTTACGACAACTTTCGAGTTTGACCGCAAATGTCTCTGGAATCGATGAAGACAGCGACAAAATCTAAAGGGCGTTGACGAGAAGGATCCTTTCGGCGTTGAACAAAAAAAATTTGTGAAATTCAGTCCACTACGAACAAAGTTATAAGCGCTCAAGTCGACCTACCCTAAGTCGACAATGCGCGTTCGGCGTATGCCAATGCATTTGAGTTCGGGCCACATGACTTTGATGCCGGGAAAATTCCCCCCCCTTCCCCCTCTAATTTCCCCTAATCGGACTTAGGGCGCCGGGCGGACTCACGTTGGGCTTTGCCCCAAATTTCTAGTTTATACTGTTGGCTGTTGCAGGGCCGTGACTTCCAGAGCGTGTACACGAACTACCGCTACACGCCACGTGAACTGAGCATCTTAGCGAGTCACGACAGCTTCGACTACCTGCCCGGTCACAGCGACGTCTACAAGCAGTGGCTTCAGCGGCAGCCGGCCAGGCTGGACTGGGACCGCTGGCTTGTCATGGCGCTCATTGGTATCACTGTTGGTCTGCTTGGCTTTCTACTGCAGCAGATCATTCATACGATCAGTCACGTCAAGTGGCAGCGCGCGCAACAACTCATACAGGTAACTGTAATGCACTGAATACACGCGGCGATCGTCGCCGCGACGATCGCTCGTGTATTCACTGCGTAATTATTAGATGCTCTGTTCAGTGTTCAATGCAACGCTGGCCAAATGTTACCAAATTTTACTTTGTTTTTTCGATGTCTCCGGCCACGTTCAGAACAGTCCAGAAATCGTACACTTTCCGACAATTTAGGCACTTGTTTTTTTCGAGAAGATTTTAGAAAAAAAATTTTATCTTAGAAGAAACATAGTGGGAAATAATGGGAAATACTTAAGCACCTAACGTAGTAAGATTTTAAGAAAAATATTTGGAAAGTTTCGAGATGTGGCCTCCGGTTTCCAGAAAGAAAAACGTAGACGATAAAATGAACAAGTTTAGTTACATTAGTTATACAACGTGTCGTAGCTGACAAATCATTGAGTATTCGTACAAACTGTTGTAAACGATGAATGACTAGAAACCTGTCCAGTCCACAGCGCTATCGAGACGCCTTTTGGGTCTGCCGTCGATATGGGGCCATTGTTTCGAATGTCGCTAAACAAACAGGCAATCGGACAACACAGATAGCGAATTTGGCTGGGGATGAGCTAAAAGGTTGTTCTGTCTTGTATCTGCTATCGGTTATTTCAAGAAACAGGTCGCAATATGGTAATAGATGTAAGTTATCGCGTTCCGTATGATGTATGATGGCACCGCAACTGTGGTCGGTATAGCCTTCAGCATCGGAAAAGTCTGTGTTGCTGTCATTTCTTTAAAGAACAACACGATTCATATGTTGCTGCCGTTAGCTGTATGTTGCTAACATTAATCTCTCTTTCCATGCACATCAACTCTGCCCGCCCCAACTTTGCCTGTAGTTCCGCAGCAAACTTGAACAAGACAGTAAAACATTGTAGCCGAACGGCAGTCAGGCAGCTGGTCATGTTTGTCTCAGGCGCAAGAATAGAAAAGTCTCTGGGGCCGGGGCGGCCAGGGTTCGCCGTCGTCCAGCAGTAAGTGGTTGCGTTGCCTGCCTCGAGGCGTGCACAAGACGCCATTCAGCGGCACAAACGATTTGTTTGGCAGCTTAAACGTCGCTTTCCGTCAGTCCGGTGGTAGCTTACGACGTTCAGTGGTGGCAGCTGGCTATTGATCTGAACCGCCCGACCACGCTCTCAAACTAACCGACTGGCTGATGAAGCTGCTGTAGGAAGGTCCCGACGGCTGGCTGCTACCAGCTACCGACAAGTTTTATGGTGGTTTGACATTTGGTCGGCTAAGCCGAAGTGCTTACATCTGGATGCCAGCGGCGCCGTTGTAGGCTTGATTGACAGCAGCCACAGGTTCATCTCGCACCTGTTCGATTACCGTCAATGATTGGTCTGTCCGTGGCCGGCGCCGCTACTCAATCAGCAATCAGGCCAGGTTGCAAGGTAACAAGAGAATGCCACAGCTAGAACGGATTATATTCGTTCAATCCTCGCGTAGCCTATGCTTCATGTCGAGTGCGAAACTGTACCACAACAAACGATAACAAAGTACGAGTACATGTTCGTGAATCAGACATTGTTACGAGACCTGTCTAAGAATAGCAATTCGGTTATGAAGATTTATTGTTAATAATATTTTATTGATACTGCATTTATTAATTTACATTTATTATTATTTATAGAAGTACAAACAGTAGGGTTATTTAAAAGTAAAGATGGAAGTAACATTTGGCTGGGTTAGTTCGACCCATATTTATAATTACTGTAGGCTAAAGTATATTACGCACTATGCTGCATGGCTCTGTGACTTCAAACCTTCATCATGTATGATTTATTGATAGATTTTTTCAGCTGTACATTTGCTATGCGACGGTTATTAAAAAGTCCACTGACTCTTTCGTGCGTCGACTTGTAAATATTAGCATTCAATCAAGTCTGACAATAATATTCTATACTCTGATGGTAGTTGGGCCTATAGTGATGCGTTTTACGTGTGGTGGAATCTTTTGTTGGCGCTGAAACTGAATATTTGTGTGTTGATGAAAGATCTTCGACAGTCGGTCAATATTTGTAACTGTTATACGAAAAACTTGGAGGCTTTCCTTACTGAACCTCTTAGGACATTTGTTACAGATGGTAGATTACTGTCAGTAAATGTAATAATTAAATTACATGATAATTGGTAATCACGCAATGAACGTGGTCAGACTATAGGGTAATTGTAAGAGCTTTTGTCGTCAAAAGAATCGACGGGGATAAATGACGCGTATTTTTCAGTGCTTGCAAAGCGCATCATAAAATTTACACATTTATGCGGTTACTAGTTAACTCTCAGTCACTCGTCATTGAACATATGCGTCTGTTATATACAACAGTTATATTCTGTCATTTTCTTGTTTTCAAAAATTTCTAGCAATAATAAGGGAGGTGTTTTAATGCTGAAAGTGGGTTATTGTGGCAATGGCACACACGCAGCATTTTTAGCACCAAGGTTTATTGTAAACAAAACGCAGTGGTCGTGTGCCTGTAATGAGCGGCCAAGCTTGCAGCTTGCTAGCTGCTGACGCTGTAAATCGCGACCGAATGACGACACGTCGTACACACTGCTCGTCGGATGACACGACGCCAAGCGGCGGCGGCTGCTGCGGATGCCGTTGCTTCTGCAGCTAGCCGCACATTGCAGTAGACAGTGACCGTAAAGATGCGAACCGTTTAATAAACCTCTCGTAGATATATAAATCAGCCGACAATGTTTGCCTTCATGCTAGCTTGCTTTTGCCGACAAGATGGTCTTGTCTATACCTCTATAGCAGTACGTCGTTGATGTCTTTTTTACTATTGCGAACGTTGCATGATGGACATTGTCTCTGCAATGTTTGCGATCTCAGACTGCTCGCAGTAGCCTCTGTCATTCGATAGCTTCGTCCAGTCTATGATGATGTCGTTCACGCAGAATTAGCACGATGGTCTTGCTCAGCGTCTGTTGTCTTAGCTTTTGCTCTTCTCTAGAAAAGTCTTTTAGTTTTTCTCTGCTTTTCTCGTCATACGGCAATATGCCGTGTCTATCTGACCTGCAGTATCTTACAGTATGTCATCATGCATTGTTTGCTTTCTAGTTCACAAAAACTCGCAGTAACCGTCTGTAACAATTCAACTGTAGTTTAAACTTGCTGATCAAGTGATCTTTGTGTTTTTCTAATTTGGCGATAAAAATGATTGTTGTAGATACACATAGTAATTAAATCGCGTGACTGCTGGCTGCGTCTATTTCGGCTTGTTCCTCGCTTGAACTTTTACGACCTATTGTCTACCATAATGTATGCAGTGGGATAATAACAATGTGTCAATAGCCCACCGGTGCAGTCATGCGTGACCAAACGAACGTCACTGTATGCTGCACGATCAACTGTCGGCGAGCGTGGAATAAATATGTTAAACAACTGTCTGAAATGTATAACTTCGTTTAACACTCACATTGCCCACTTCGTGCAGACTGTTGCTTTAACATGCACTTAGCTGTTATTTGTTGTCTTGACTCTTCAGCGTTCGAATTAAATTCAGCTTTCTGTCCTACGTGTGTGTGACATGAAACTCTTGAACCATCAACCATCCCAACTCGGACTTTCGTCTTCCTTGACGTAATTGCCACATATTCTGTGATAGATAGCACTCGCTAAATGTTCAGTGCTGCATTAGAAAACGTATCATAGACGCCATCCGTTGTTTAGTGCATGGCGTATTCCCCCTCTAGAGCGTGCTATGTTTGCGCATATTTTAGACACACAAAGTTCGTAAACTGCATAGCGAGATCTTACTACTGTTGATAGGCATTTATATAAGCCTATTTGCGATTTTGCGTCACTGTCAAATTGTCTAGCTTAGCACTAAAGTTTTACAGTTGTATATTCAAATTGCATAACGAATTTAAAGTTGGGTAGCGTATTTTAATACCAGCATTGCTTTTTTCGGCAGTTGTTTTTAAAAAATTTTCCCCCTTTTTCTTCCTTTTTTTCTCTTTCCCTTTTCTAGTCCTATTCCTATCCCTTTATGTTTTTCCCTTCTTTTGAATCCAGCTAGGCAGTTTAGGGAACTTATTATGATCGATCCGCATTTGCCAAAGTTATCGCAAAAACAGTGTAATATTTCTGTGGGACAGTGAACGTGGTACATTTGGGTCACATTATTGTGGACTTTATAATAGCTGTGGTAGTACATTTTCCTGTTAGGTGTTGTGTGCACGAAATAGCTGCCTGCGTGTTTAAATTGAGATATAGCGAGCTTGAGCGCCGCACACGACGGTCTGCTGTGATGTAAGGTCGTGTCAAGCGACGGCGAATGACAGTGCACTGACAACGAACTGACATCATGAATATGTTATATTAAGCACTCTGCGCTCCGGTCAAGACGCTGGCTGCGGTGTACTCTTAAAGTAGCAAGAAAGGATATTCTGTCAACCTCGTCTGCATGTAATGGCTCTGCCGGTGCTGTAAATTATTAATTTTTCGTGTTGCGACGCTGCTAACCTTTGTACAGAATCGCACCCTATTGTCAGATCTGTGTACTGTTTCTTCCGTAATAATTTGTCGTTTTGTGTTTATCTTTTAAATAGTTGTCATTGTACGATTAAATAAGTATTTTCTTAGGGTAGACCAACAATGTAGTTTTCAAGACCAAGTTCTTGGTTTCGAGGTGCCTGCAGGACAAAATAATAAAGTTTTGGTTTTGGTCATTACAAAAAAAGTTTTGAGAATTTTTTCAGACTTTTTGCTAGCAATTGAATATTTCGACAACGGTTAACTAGTAACGAAATCAAACTAGCATCAAGTAGCATGCACTGCATACTGCGAATTTGCATCACTTTCGAATCGCTTAGTTTATACTTTGACGAAAGTGTACTTAGTGCCATTAATACGCTGAAATATTTTGTGTCTTGGTATCGATCTTGAAGAAGTCTTGCTTACACCACTGGCGTATATGCCAGCTGTCACAAACAAACTTGCAGGCGACGATTTCGAATGGTAACTTTATGCACGCACACGCATTTTCATAACGCGTACCAGTAAAAATGTGTCGCTAGATCGCTGGGTTGTAGTTAGACGCGAAATATTCAACATACGACTTTCACGTAGAATTTTGCTGTCCGTGGTAGCGATAACAGTATTGCTTTTACGCGCGAAAGCAGCTACTGCTTTCAGCGCGTCTTAGCCATCGCAATTCTGTCCGTCTCTCTGTCTGCCTGTTCGTCCGTCTGTCACACGGGTGGATTACTCAAAAACGGTGCAAGCTAGAATTACCAAATTTTTACCGTCGGCTGCAAGGAAGACTTTAGTTTTAGGAACCATATTTATAAATTCGAAGGGAGTCACCTTGAACGAGAACGCTAAGTGAGAAGGGGATGGAAAAATTTTGCGATTTTTAGCCAAGTCGCTGTATCTCAATAACGGTGCAAGATATGACCTAAGTTATTATTAATCACTAATAAAAAGTCGTATACTGACTCCTGATTGTTACTGAATTCAATAACCTTGGATGATCTTGAACGCAAAGTGGGGGGTTTTATGGATTTTTTTGGCGATTTCGGGCTGCGAGACACATTTCAAAAGCAAATTGCGCCGAAACCAATTGAGATAGACATGGACAAGCTGCATATAAAATTCCTGTTATTGAACATAGATTTCGACGGTCTAAATCTCAATTTTCTAGGTTCAAGAAAACCTGGGCACGAGAACATCAAAGAGCCGTACCCCCGTATAAAAATCGTTATTTTACCGTTGTTGGTCAGTCTTTCGTGAACGGTCGTGAAAACGGTTGCAGATAAACATGGGCATGCTGCCTGTCACAACAAGCACTAGTGGCAAGCTTTTCAGTCGTATTAACATTGATGATTTTGAAAGACCCTAAACTTTTAAAATAAGTGTTTTTTATTGATTTTTGCGATTTTCGGCTGCAGCGCATAATCCAAGAATGAACTGCGACGAAATGGCTGGAGATAAACTGACAGTTTGCGAACAGGAACTGCTATAGGATTTCGCGCGTCTCGTGAGCATCATCTCAAATTTCTTGTTTTTCCAGCACTGTCAGTACGTTTTTTGTATGTTCATCTGTTACCAGAATAACTCATGGAAGTTATAAACCGCTGCACTTAACTTAATAATATTTTGCGTGAACGTATACTTCAACAACTTTTAGTGCCCTATTGGATTTCAGAGTCATAATAAAAGTTAAAGTTACATCGATTTTTGTGCGCTTCTGTGTGCATAATACTGCGGCTACCCGTGGACAGTACTTAGGCTTGAGTAAAGTTTGACGATTTTGCTGTTTAAGATTTTACACCAAATGTTTGTAATAAAGACTGATAATGTGCATTATCGTGCAGGAAAACAGTCTTGGAATAGCTTGGTTGTGGGCCGTCGGTTTCAGCCTGTTGTTTACTGCAGCCAGCGCCGCATCCGTCGTCGTTAGTATCAATATGCACTAATTAATATTCACTGTATGTATACTGCATGCTGTGTACCGTATACTATTCTGCGGAGGATGGATGTAGCAAATCCGCGGAATGTGGATACACCATTTTCTCCGCCATTGGCGCACCGTTTCTTGCAGTATTTATCAGCTTTAAGTACCGCAGTGCACAGGTTTAAGTAAGTAATTTAGTGGATAAGTAATTAAAACGTGAATAGTTTATATAGCGCATAACGTTAAAAAAACCTTAATGTTCTGAGTTTATTTGGACTTTCTGCATATTGTAAATGTTGTTGTCAACACGCAGTGTCTGTTACTTAATACAGAAAATACAGACATGGCAAATGATACGGCCAGCCTTATGTTACCGAGTGGGAAAACTTGTTGAACGCCGCTCGTATGACCAAAATAAAACGTTGGGTATAGAATATAGGAATGAGTATCGTGAGTCTGTCTGCATTGAGGCTTAGAGTGGTTATGACAGAAAATGGATTTGACACATATCTTAACTCCAGGTCACATTTTGAGAAGCAGTTCTCAGAGTTCTGTCAGGGTGCATTTGCATGATTTTTCAAAACGTCCGAGTACTTGCTTAAGATGTTGGTTTAGGGTTTAGGGTTAGGGTCGATCCAAATCGACGAGCCAGGTTCGTAGGGTTTAGTGTAATATTCTAAGATCTTAGTCAACAATGTTGCTCTGTTCAAGGCCTGACTGTTACTTAGATGACTGACAGTCTGCAGACAACAAAATTATATTGGTTTTAATAAAATAAAATTTTATTTTTAGTTTTGACAAACAGTCTTGAAAATTTTAACATTGTTTTCCAGCAATTACTATTAAATATTTCGAATTTTCGATTGCAGTTAACTAGTTGTGGAGAGTTACTATGTAAAGACCAACCGAATTTCGTTTTTCGTTTTTGGCCGAAAAGGATTTTGCAAAATATTACAAACCATCGATGTCAACTTGTTTTATTTCTTTGGGATAGATAAATCGGGTGCCGGGCTGTCCGGCTGGGGTTAAGACGGGACGCGTTTACATGTACACGTTTGTTGGGCGCATGGCAGACAGGTCGGTGTGATCTTAAATGACTAGTGATGCTTTAATTTTTTAACTTGCTCCACACACGATACGTCACGGATCATCAAATACTCGTAGGTTGGAAATATTAGCATTAATAATTACATTGCTAACATTGCTAGTTGATGATTGATTATCTATTGTGTTTTGTGCAGTTTATCTGCCAAGAGGCGGGCGGGTCGGGTATTCCCGAGGTGATCGGTTTCCTCAACGGGACGGTGATGCGGCATGTGCTCAACCTGCCAGCAATCTGTGTCAAGTTCTTCTCCTGCTCCTGTGCAGTCGGCGCTGGTCTGCCTGTGGGTCCAGAGGGTCCGATGATTCACATCGGGTAAGCTGCACGGTGTTCGTACATTTGCGGTGTACTCTTTATCTTTGAAAGGTGGCGGCTTAGCCTAGCGGTAACGTCATTGGTCGCGTCAACGAAGTTGCTCGACGTTGATCCGGGTTAGTACCGGGATGGGCGACTGTTTGCGGGTATACCGTCTTCGTATTCAACCAAGCCACCCAGACCAACTCAGCCTGTCCATTCCTCCGTGGGTAAGCAAAATGAGTACTGGCGAAAGTTACTGCTGCCGCCAAAATTAACGCCTAGTAGCCAATTGACATCTATGACGCTGACGCGACTCAACTGTCGGCGACTTGGCCATATTGATACATTATTCTGACTAATATGAAAAGATGCACAATTTAGCATTTAAATTTGACACGGTAATGCAGAGACAGATCTAAAGCCAGGCAGCCGGATTTATGCCGTTTTGTTTTGCAGTTTATCTCAGAATGTAATGGTAAACAAGAAAACCAGCTGTCGCTTTCTGGAAATCAACGAAAACAGTACGAACGGATCCGCCACTGTCTAATGCAGTCGCCCACGAGTGTAACAAGTTCACTAATGCATGAGTTGTCGATAGCTCTTTAAGCGCACCAAACTGGCGACGGTCAATCGTTGTCTCGATAATATTCAATATCCATTTGCCAACAAACGACTCAAACAGTTTGCTAAGTGTGGGAGTCAAAGATATCGGTCTTAGATCAGACTGCAGTGATCTTGGCGGATTAACTTTAAGAGCTGGGATAGTATCAGCTTGTTTCCAAATAGGTGGCACATAACCCTCACGAACAGATGCGTTATAAATAGCGCACAACGGTCCTCAAATGAACGGAGCCATGTCCCTCAAAATCCAGTTTGGGATTCCGTCCGGACCCGGGGCTTTGTTGACCTTGATGTTAGCTAATCACGTTTCTACTTCCTCCGGTGTAATTACATAATCAGTTGTATAATCACCAACCAGATTAAATGCCAATATTGGCTGTAATGGCTGGAGGTCTGTCGCGACATTAGCAAAAAATGTTTATTTCATTGGCAATGTGAAGTTTTTCCATGACAGACGACAAACGGACGTCAGCCATGACAACAGCTCGACAGTTATTAAATTACGCTCAGCTAAAAACAAATAAAAATTGGTCTATGTTTGCCAAAATTATCAGGAAAATGTAAATGGCTTAGTTTTTTAGGGGGGACACGTTGTGCAGCAAAAACAGACAGCAAAAAACAACTAATAACAGAAATTGAAAAACCATAAACAATTTAGTTCATTCACACTACCAGTCGTCATATTAGTCACACCACACACAATAGCCAATTACAGGCATATAGATAGCGTAAACGTGAATTAACCAAGCGAACCGCTCGTGATCAATCATGGTCCATTACAGCGATTAGTATTTTTTCGCCAATACAATACGCCAGCATGCTATGTGCAACTTGTGGTGCCGTCTGCAATACAGTCACTCCGTTAATAAGCCTATTGCTTATTGCCAGTTTTTTAGCGAAATGTTGCCAATAGTTCAGCTTATGCTTACTGTAATTTTCAGACGTGTTTTCCGAACCGCAATACTGCCATAGGCGATCAACGTAATTTCAACGCGTACTAGTTATACGAAAAATAGTAATTCTGGATAGTAGTATGGCAAAGTAGACTGATTTTAATGCTAGGCTTAGTTAAAATGAAGTTTTCGGTTTGTTTTTAGATTCTTGTGTATTGTGGGCCGCTCGTAATCTAGAAGAGCGTTGCGCTTATAGACCTATTACATTAAAGCCTAAGGTAGTGACATGATGGTGATGATGATGCTGAATATAGAGAGCCATTTTCTTCTTTGTGTGAAACATGGTCATCAATGTTTGCTGTAAAGCTGTCAAGAAGCACATGCTCATCTTCAGCTAAATGTAGCGTTGGAGACCACCAGTCTGTCGTTATGCGGCGTAGAACGTCACCATAAAGGAAATGTAGCACAAGCACGAACATGTACAACAGATAACTAAGGTCATAAAGGGCAACGGCGTTTAGGTCGAGTAGAGAATAAGTAAGTAAGTAAGGTCGAGTAGAGAGAACTGCAAATAGTGCATTCGTCGGAGCGAGTCGGACGCTCGACTGACCACTCACTCAATATGGCCGCACGATCGACGGTATTGTTTCGAAATGCAAGTTTCACGATGAAGTTGGTTCGAATCAGCTCATCAAGCTAGCTCGCCGAGCGCTTGTCGAGCCAACTGGCTGAGCCAGCTGAATGAATACTTGTAGTATCAAACATGTTTGATATTGCAATTTGCAAACATTCAAGCACACATAAAGCACTCATCACTTATCAAGGTAGCTTGATGTGTGTGCTTGATGATTGCTTGATGAATGCTCGACGTGCGCTCGAAAAGCGCTCATCGAGCTGGCTTGACGATCCAAATCGACGAGCCAGGTTTAGAGTCTAAACGAGGTATTACACTTCCTTGAGCTGTCACGAAATGTGTTTTGTGCCGCTCGTGTCTGACGCCCGCTGCGTGCGGACGTTGTATCGGAGCTTCGGTGACTAAAAGGCGAAAACAAGTGTTAAACATGTGTGCGTTAGCTTTTTCTATTTTTTGATTTATTTAATCTTTTTCTTTTTCACTATAGCGTTCAAAATGTTCTAAGTCTTATAGCCCTATAATCTCACTTCACTTAAGCGTGACGACTGATGGTGACGACGCGTTTATACACCGTGTCCGGAAAAAAGATCCCAAACATTATCGATTGTCACTTGAAGAAAGGATATCCAATTTTAATAATTTTTGGTACTTTTTTCTTGGCACAACTGGCCATCAAATTAGCGTTTAATATTTTACTTTATTTAATGTCTGCTTCTGCACTACCTGGGAAAAACAGAACCAACGACATATGAGTTGAAATGAACAGAAATACGTCAAAAAGCATTCCCAGACTTAATAATTGTGACTTAAAGAAAGATTGACAGATATTCGTAATTTTTAATGCAAACATTTTTTCGAGTTATAGTCAGT
>Ga0209454_1002871_pt1 | contig 12009 bp, 5 predicted proteins | sample WorMetHERISLAND1_2_FD_187400 | JGI IMG/M metagenome (GOLD analysis project Ga0209454, IMG submission 187400) | Marine gutless worms symbiont microbial communities from Max Planck institute for Marine Microbiology, Germany - Olavius geniculatus... | ecosystem: Host-associated > Annelida >...
GTGTACGTCAAATGTTAAAGCGAAACTGTTTCGGTCGTTCATCTTCTGCTTTTATGACATAGCACTGTGGAAAAACTTTCAGTTGGCCAGCCTTAAAAAGCTTGCTTCTGGTTATGTTAAAAACTTGCAACTTTTTTTGGATTTCCCAAATACAGCAGTGTCACTGCGATGTTAATGCAATTACGTCTGCCAAGCTTTGATACTGTATTGCATAATGCCAAAGTGGTATTTTGCGCCAGGCTGAAGTGTGTCAAGAATGTACTGTTTGATGCTCTAGGCTTGCATTACTGTAACTGTGTTCACTGTTTCCATGTTTCATTCTGTACTGCTTTAATGTCTGTCGGTCTGTATATCTGTGTATCTGTCTGTCTTTTTTTGTTGGTGTTTATCACAGACCTATAAATAAATAGGGTGTTTATGATGTTTATGGGCCTTGTTGCCTGATACAAATGAATAAATAAAAAAAAATTTAAAAAATTTGATTATTTATTGTTATTGTAAGGCCAAACCGGAAGTTACATTGTTGTTTGTTTACATGTTTGCCGCTTTATGTAAAAACTGTTCTCTTGTGGATCATAAATTACGTAGTAGATATCTGTGGTTGGATATAATAAACATTTTTACCATGGCAACGAAGAGAAAGGTGACGGCTTTTAGCATTCTACATTTATATTGATTAGAGGAGATTGTTTTTTTTCCAGATGTTATTTACATCAGCCATCTCGGATGAAATGATGTACACAAACTTTTCAGCACTTCGTTGTAAACGTTTGATGACAGATGTGTATGTATTTGCAGGCAGCTGATGCTGAAGATGTCGAACCTAAAGCAAAGATTACAAAGGTACAGACACTTTTTGTGATTTCAGTATTGTGTATACTCTTTTCGTTAAGCCTATTGTTCGAGTTCTAGTCTCTAAGCTGTGTTCAGACCAGAGTTGACACTCATAACTACAGTCAACTTCTGACACCATTGTGCTATACTTCACGTGTATGCACGTTCCCACCACTCACCCCTTACCTATACCCCTTACTGCCTAATACCGGTATGCGCAGTGTCATTGGAGATAGTGAAAGTTAGCTTCTATCAGACTGTCCTAAAACAGTCCTTTGAACTTTTTACTCTAAATAATTATAATATGACTAGAAACGTTTCTGAAACTAATGCGACGTAGAAAAAAATTGATGATGACGATGCTGACACACTACACAAATTAAGCCAGTTGAAGCTTACAAATTTAAAGCAGTATTTACCTGAACTGAGCAAGCGACTCGGTCTTTGCGCCGCGTCATCATTTGTGGATTAGATTTAGGTAATTGAGTTGACCTTGCATTCTTGTGTGATGTGACAGCTTATGCTCATGAGTTAACGGACCTGTTGTTGTTGTTGTTTTCTTCTGGCGCTCGGTCAGAGATCATATACAACCGGCTGCCAGCATCTCTCAGATAACTGAGTGCTACTTCGGTTCGTTGGACAGAAAAGTGATGGGATCATCCTCATCGAAATGGTGGCTGTGTGCATCGTCCAATACTGGACATTCAGTCATTAAGTGTACCAGCGTCTTCTCTGCCTGACCACATCACTGACATGTGGCTGGTTCAGGCTGGTTTTGGTTTCTCGTTATTCTGTTGCAGTACCATACCAACTCTGGTGTATGTCCTCCTGTACGAAGGTGTGAAAGCAGAGTTCTTTGTGAAGGTGTAAAGTCCTTTTCTTGATCTCTGTTCACATATGTGGCATGGGGTACTGCTGGCTTGGCCATACTACTCCATTTGCGGGCACAGTGATGACGGATAACTGTTTTAGCAGTGCTAAAGTCCACTGGTGCTGCTGTCTGTGGTAATGTGGAGGCATCCTTTGCAATACTGTCGGCCCACATGTTTCCCTCTATCCCGCAGTGACCAGGGATCCTCTGAAATGTCGTTTTTGCGTTACCACCTGCTGCTATTTGCTCAACCAGTGAAAGTACGTGGTGCACAATTTTTTCCTTTCCGGTGGCCTTTGCAAGCTTTTGGATAGCAGATCTAGAATCAGTATACAGATTGATGTTAGCCTCCTTGGGTACTAGGTTTTTCCTGAAGTTAACAACTTTCTGTAATGCGACACTGATTGCTACCATCTCAGCTCGGTATATACAGGGTGGTCCAAAAAAACAGCACAAAGTTTATGGCACCATAATTTTGCAACCGTACATCACAGAGCCATGCGATTTTCAGCAAAATGTTCGGAAAGAAATTTTAAAAAAAGTCAGCGTTTGAATACAGCAGTTAAGTATTTTTTGTTTGCCGCTGGCAAGTGAACTATTGAAAAACAGAATTACCTTCAATGTACCTTGGTCCATAAAAAACTTGCCACTATTATTTTTTCAATAGCTCCGTGAAACATTGGCCGATTTTAATAATTTTTGGCATGCGACATTAAGAAAAAACTTGACGAAGAATCTGTACTTTTGGTCACCTCACCTTAACGTTGTCGCTACACTACCGTGTGAAATGCAGAAGTTGTTGTTTGGCCATTGACAACAATGAATTCCTATTGGGTAGCATATGCGTTGGCTCAGAAATCATAAAGTGAATAGCGACAAACGCAATTAGCAATTATTATCACATAAAAAATCACACGTGTCACCTCACATCATCTTCATTTCAGCATGTGCTCAAAATGTTTTTCTGCAACACAAACACAAGCGGTGGATTTTGACACCATTTGCCAACGGCACGTTCAGTAACTGCATGACTCAAGCAGCCCACTCGCTGTTGATGTATCATTTCAGTTTGTCGACTTAGAATTTTAAAATAAAGACGAAGCAACAAATTTTCAATGATTTTGTGGTCTCAGTAATTTTCTGAGCTGGCGCATGCACTGCCCAGTATGAATTCATTGTTGTCAAATGTCAATGGTCAAAATACGACTTCTGCATTTCACAAGGTAGTGTAGCGACAACCTTAGAGCGAGGTGGCCAAAACTGCAGACGTTTACGTCAAGTTTCTTTTTAATGTCGCTTGCAAAAAATTATTAAAATTGGCCAATGTTTCACGGAGCTATTGAAAAAATAAAAGTGGCACGTTTTTATAGACCGTGGTGTCGAGGGTAATAGTGTTTTTGCATAGTTCAACTGCCAGCGGCAATAACAAAGAATATTTAACTGCTGTATTCAAATACTGACTTTAGTCATGTAAAGAATTTCTTTCGGAACATCTTGCTGAAAACCACACGACTCTATGACGTACGGTTGCAAAATTATGGTGTCATTAACTTTGTGCCGTTTTTTTTGGACCACCCTGTAGATGTAGTAGAACCGGCAGGTGCTTCCACTAAATGCTCTTTTTGGTTGTGGTTGTCAGTGATGTTGATGAGTGCACCTGCTCTGTCTTCTCGACATTTTCTGAATACAGATCCATCCATGTATATTTTAATAGCAGCAGGTCCCAGTTTGCTGATTGTCTCCTCAACTACTTCACGCTTGAATTCAGCTGTATCATCCTTGTGCACTTGCTAACTGAGCTCGGGATTGAATACAGCCTCCGAGAGAACGTTTCACGGTGCAGTGGGCCGTACCACTTTGAATCCCTCCCTTAGGAGTGACGCTAAACTGGTTCCCTGGATGGTGTCTAGAGCAGCTGTTAACGGACTTCAAGGCGTTTCAAGTGTTGAGTTGATTCGAGACTCAAATTATAAGCCTAAGCCTACGTGATATTGATTACTTGCTTTTATTTGAATTTTGTAGAATGCAGAAAAACTCTAAGATGTAATTTGCGGAACATTCCGCAGGTGAAATTCCGCAAAAGACGTCTTTCAAATTTCCACATTCCGCAAAATACACCTTCCCACGTCACACCATTGATAGCCAGTCAGATCGCAGCTTTCAAGTATCGGTACTTGATGGCACTTACGAGTGTCAAAACTAGAAAATCTTTTTAAAGTTGAATGATATGATAAATACATTAGAATTATAGCACTGTTATCTGATGTTGGTATTGATGTTAGACTAACAGGAAGAAAAAGGCAAAAGATATAGTTTCCGAGCCTGATAAGAAATCTGTGACGTCTGATGTTCCAGCAAGTATTGGGAAGAAATGTAACATGAAATTCACATCATGGAATGTTAATGGAGTGCGAGCATGGGTTGAGGTATTTTGTCACTATATATGTCACATCTAACATATGAAGTGCTGCAAAACAAAGCTTCAATTTTTTGGAATATAAGGATTTTAATTTGAGTATATCTGGTGTTTGCACATTTGAGCACTTAATGGGCTGTTTCTATGATGTGTATAATGTTGCTATCTATCAGTAACTCACTTAACTTGTGCCTGAGACATAGCAGCTGATAGCCATTAACCACTCAAAAAAAGGTTAAGAAAATAAGCATAGTATATATCTTATATAAAAAATGATTTCAGTAGAAGAAAATGTATTTAGTATTTTTGAGTTGACATTTCTTGTCCTTAAATTGGCAGAAATAGCATGTGAAGTGTGATTGGTTAAAAAATTGGTTAAATGCTATAGCTCTTCATAGGAAACCTATCTCAGAGCTACGGAGTGTCACCCACCGTAGGATCTCACAAGTGTAGGGTTCGAACGATACTAGCACCGGGAAAATTGGGTATTCGGCGATATTTACAAGTATCGGCAGTATCAAGTGGTCGATACTTTCATTGGCCATGAGACCCAATACCGAATCGCTCGGACAGCTGCGGGCACCGCGTCAAGTTGGCTAATCAGTGACTAAAAGCGATAGACTGACCGACCACGCAACACGCCAACCATTACCGGGCTTTGCAAGTGAAGCGCTGTTATGCTGCTGTTATGTAGTAATCCTCTAGCCTGTAGTCAGTGCGGGATGACCTCTGTTGTTGCCCTGTGGGCTGGGCGGTTTTACCAACACTGGCGCTGTGAAAGTTACCGGCGCCAGGAAGCACAAATGATCATGTGATGGTTTCTGTACCTCATTACGCGGCATTCAGTGTGTCCTTAACAGTACCTAGTGAGGGAGTGTGTAGCTGTTGCGATCATACCGTGATTGGATGCAGCATGTATGGTAACCCATAAACATAGTGGTAGATTTAACTGATAGTAAAAAACTGCTGGTTTTTGTTGTTGTATTAGAGCACATTACGGGTTAATTTTTAACGTTATGCACTATATAAATTCACGTTTCATTTACTTACTTGTATATCAGTCAATGTCAATCATTGATTCAAGCACAATCCAGGGTAGGCCTACTCCCATCACCTACAACCTAGGTTGAGACCACATCAGGCACTCCTGTATGTCTCACCTGTCTGTCCAGGCACATAGCACACAGTGTCCAGTGAGTGTGGGGTGGAGGAGTGAGGGTTGAGGGGAGTGGGCAGAGCATGCCACCAGGGCATGTGGGTGGTCATGCGTCCAGGGTTTAATTACCAGTGTCAGGTTGCATAATGCTTCACAGTCCACGTTTATACTGATCTGTGGATAGACTCTGTTGTTGGTTTAATTTAACACTTAGACATCATGTGCTGATTTAGCTTACAGCGGGCACGTGTAGGCATAGGAGTAAAGTGCAAGGCTATTTGCTAGCAAGTATACAATGATCCAAATATTCCAAACACATTATAGGCCTAGCGTATATACAAGTTAGTGCTGTCAGCCATATAGTTTGCTCAACAGTCAGCATACACACGCCACCTTGCCATCGCCCAGTCGCCGGTCACTATGGGACTCTCATGGCTGCCACCAGTATGACCGAGCGTGAGACAGACCGTGACTAGGGAGGGATGTGTGCTGCGTGATGTAATCTGACACCTCAAGTGCTACTGCCACTGTAGGGAGGATCATAGGTGACGGTGACCATGACCGTCTTAATTCCTGGTGTACACAGTGTCTGCAGGCCACCGCATGCACACATGCACACATGCATGCTTATAGTCTGAGAGGCAATGGACAGATTGAAGGGGCATTGCACATGGAATGGTGGGTGAGTGCAGGGGATGGCAGATCAAAGCACACGGATCCCAATGTTCATTGGGTTCACACACTGCACTTCACTTCCCATGTCTAACCCTGACAGCGTGGCCACGTTGCTCGACGCTGATGATTTGTCGAGTATTGGTATTGGTATTGGGTATTGGTATCGGCAGGATCCAATATTATTGGGTACTGGGTATCAGGTGGCTTTTTCGTATTGTTCTAACCCAACGTGACAAGTGTTACCTGCCACCTGACACAGGTGAACGTGCCCCACCTTAACCACAGCCAGATAGGCTGGTACTCGATTTACCTGTTTCGGAGGGATGGAAGGCTGAGTTGACCTAGGCAGCTAGTTACATACCGAGATGGTTTACCTGCTCGCAGGCAGTCACCCATCCAAGTACTGACCCGGTCCAGCATAGAGTAAATTCGTTGATTGAATGAAACGTGTTACCGCTACGCCAAGCCACCGACCTATGATGCATGTTTTATGGTTTTAGAAAAGTGCACATTCATTCATCACAGAGGAGAATCCTGATATCTTCTGTATTCAGGAAACCAAGTGTAGTCAGGCTAAATTGCCAGGCGAGCTGAAAAAAGTTGCTGGATACAAGACATATTGGCTGTCGGGTGAGAAAGAGGGTTATGCAGGCATGGCATTGTTCTCGAAGAAGGAGCCAATCAAAGTGTCATATGGCATCGGTAAAGTGTATTCTTTCGTTATTGTTAGTAAGCTGTGATGAACTTTCTGTAGACTGCATTTTGCACTTACACTCATCATATTCAGAAGCTATGGTCATATCTGATGGAATGCATACAGTTTTGAAGATTTTCAACCATGACCAATTTCACATCAACATCTGTTGTCATCTGTTGTCAAAAAAGAACAGACTGGCCAAAATTTAAGAAAAAAGCCAAAGTTAATGCAGCCTTTGCTACGGTCATGTTTGGGTACCCCCGGTATTTCACAAGTTCCCTGATTAGCAGGTCACTCAACAGTGTGTTTATATGCAGTGGGGCTTCATACCAGAGCTGGGTTGGACATGGACAAGGCCCACAGAGACTGCCAGCTCCTTCACACTGTGCTGTTCTTCACCAGAGACAGCTGCTGCATGAAGAAAAGTTTAATGTTGTAGATAGTTTTTTGTCATCCAGTGTGCATATTAGCTCCCACTGCCCCCAAAAAACTATGATTCCATGTACTCAAAGGCTGTCAGTGTGCGCATCAAACATACTGGCTGCAGCAACTTTGTCTCTCCTCAGTTGAGGTTGGCCACCTTTGCTGGAATCTCTTGAACATGGCAACTGCAGTTTGTGCAGTTGCTCTGGACATATTGTTGAAAACACTTCCAAGCGCCAGTTCCATGATGTGATGGCAGCAAGTCACCTGTGCTGGCTTTTCCCATTTCAGTTTTAGCTCAAGTTGGTAATATCTTAGTCACATCAGCGGAGTTACTAATCTGGTTAGTCACTGGATGGGTGACCGTCTGTAGATGGATTAACCATTCCAGTATGTAGCCAGCCACTCAGGTCAACTCAGCCTGCCCATTCCTCTTTGGGTAAGTGCAGTAAGTACCAGTGATAGCTGGGCCATAACAGGGCACTCCCTTCTCGCGATGCACTAGCTCCATATCCATGGGCTCGCAGTGTAAATTGGTCTCTGCTTAGGGCTAAGAAAACAGATCGGCACCACCCATGGGGCATATAGCTTGAAAAAAATTTTTCAACTTTACATTTTTATGTTTCTAAACCCCAAAATAGCTTAAAACTGATGCATTCTGCAAGTAATCAACACTGATCACTTTTTATAAGTGTTACAGCCAGCAATACTAGGGAGGTTATGTGGATTCTTGAGTGACTTCTAAACATGCTCCAAATTACAAAAGTTTTTCATTATAACTTCTTTAGGTAAGGTAGAACAAATTTAAACTTGTGGAGAGTTATTATCATTAACTTGAATTTTTACCATTATTTCATGGACCACCCTAGTGAACACACCTTTTTCTTAATGCAAGACTGCATGCTTATCATTCTGGGTTATATTGCTGTTGTACCCCAGTAAATAATTTGAAGAGATTTAAGAAAACATATGCCGTAGTTGTATCATAATATATATGGCATAGTTTGTACATCTTTAGCTGATTTTCAGCACATCTTTTCTCGATGAACTTACAAACATATATCCTTCAGGTATTTTTCTTATTTTATCACATTTTGTTTTGCTACTCTGTATAATATTTCAACAGTTATATATTGTGTCTTATTTTTAGGTCATCATGAGCATGATGCAGAAGGTCGTGTAATTACAGCAGAGTATGACAAGTTCTTCTTTGTGACAGCATGTAAGTTTATTTCTATTAATTCCAGCAAATATGTAATGGGTATTGTAAGTAATCCAGCCATACGCATACCAACGACTGGCTAGCAGATTTCTAATTTTCTATGCTACCTATGACATCAGTTATTGTTGATCATATGTTTAAAATGTCGCGGAGCCCGGGGTAACTCACTTTTTACTCTTCCTCTCTATGGGCCTGGGTGCATTAATAATGTGTTAAATTAATGTGTTAAAAAATTAACTCAGTACATTAATGCATTAAAAAATTAACGCTTCGACAGCTCTAGTTTTTCTTGTTTTTATGGTGCTGAAAAAGTCCTGAAAAAGACCTGAATTTTGATTCTGTCATTTGAATGGGAACCCTGTTCACAGTATGTCCTTCAAGCAGAAAGTCTGCAAGAACAACTCTCCGAGTGAACCAAAAACTGCTTTGCCTGCAGCTGACCATTTTTGCCGTATGCAGTGCTCCAACACGAACATCGTCACGAACTGACTGTTGACTGCTGCAAAAGCGGGCAAACTATTCCAATACTCTCAAATGTGATAGTGTCGCTGCTAAATACTACAAATAACCTGCAGTAATTTTCAGCACTTGCTATGTCTTCTGCGACTAGAATATTTTATGATTATTCTCTGTGACAGCCAAATGTCAACATCCATCATTTATATCTTAATAATAATGATGTCACGGTTGTGATGTCATAAATGAAACTGCAGGTGATGTACAGTAGTGGTCCTACAACTTCATAATAGTTTTGGTTTTCAACTGTCACTGTTTACTTACTGAGAAGAACAGTCCTGGAATTTATTGAACGCCGCTCATATTTTATCGTCACTTTATTTGCTGAAGTATTTGTATTTTCGAGCTACATGAATCTTGTATTGTTGTGCATTAGTTCGACTCATAGTTTGTGCACTGAATTCATCCACTACTAGCAATTGCTGTCTCGATCTGCTGTTAGATGTCCCAAACTCTGGCCGTGGCCTGCCACGTCTGGCTTACCGGACAAAAGAGTGGGATGTTGACTTCCGGAACTACTTGAAGAAACTGGATTCCACCAAGCCCGTAATACTCTGTGGTGACTTGAACGTGGCTCATCGTGAAATTGGTAAATTGTAATCATGATGTTTACTACATTGCAGTTTAAACTAACTTATAGACAGTAGAATTTTTTTATATTTTACAGTGTTCTTGCCGTACATAATAGGTGCACTTGGCATAAACTGGAGTAAGTCGGAAAAGATGCTCGTGTAACACAAACTCAAAGTACTAGTAGTATAGTAAGTCACATTACTACTGTCATAGCCTTTTCACCTTTACTCCTGTTATTATAGTTTATTTGTGTACCATAAAAGTTTGAATAGAAGCCATGTCCCGAATAAATGCTCTCCCATATACAGGCCATGGGTCAGTGTAACTTGTACTAATAGAAGCTGGATCCTGGTTACACATCAGGGGCCAAATTTACAAAACATCGTAAGACATATGTTATGACATACGGAAAGTTTACGACAGATTTATGATAAAACACAATTTGCACAAAATTGTACGAGAAAGTTATGACAAAGTTACGAGAAAACGTACGACAGCTCATTAGCTGTCATACAAAAGCATCAAGCTCGCATGCAGTACCGGTAGTCATTTAAATTTTTCATTAGTATATACTTTTCACATAGTGCTGTAATACGTATAAATTTCGTTTGCGGTAACTTTAGGCTGCAAAATTGCCGCGAAGTCAGTTCATTTCCTGTTGTTTACATTGGTTACTGTTGGCAATGGCGGAAGCAGACCATCAGAGTGCAACGCTGTGCGCCGCCATGCTCAGTGATACGATTGGTTGAGATTAATGTAACAGCGGCTGATTGGCTGGCTAGGTTTACAGTTACAAAGTGGTAATTTCAGCTTCCAAAATTTGGATAGGGCAATGTTACGACATCATCACTTTGTTGATTTACGACAAAGATGTGACAATGCAAAGATTTTACAACAATTTTACGATGTTTTGTAAATTAGGCCCTGGATATAAGCCTGGTCCCAGATACAGGCCAATATGACAAGGATACTGGTAATGTGTGATACATAACAGATAACATTTTTCTGATTCTTTTGAAAATACGGTAAAGTACCAGTAGGCCCCAGGCCAGGGGCTTTTTTTCAAAGTTTTACAGTATGTCAAGTTTTTGCTGAACTCAGCTAGTGTATAATGAACAGATCTGGCTAACCCAAAGACGAATACAAAAACGGCGGGATTCACAAAGGAGGAAAGAGAAGAATTTACCAACTTGCTGAATGAGGGCTTCATTGACAGTTTTCGACACCTCTATCCAGACAAGACTGGAGCTTACACATTCTGGAGCTACATGGGCAATGCTCGTGCTAAAAATGTTGGCTGGTGAGCTGCTTATATAATATATTTGTTTTTCTGTGTTAACAGTGTTAAATTAGGGTCTATTTGCATAATGTGTATTGTATAATAATGCTGACAACAGTGATGTTAATGCTAACATTGTTTGAGTTAGCACTGTGTGGTTCTACCCTAGTGGCATCATATCAGTGTTGGCTGAATGAACAGATGGGTTTTTAGGTAAAATAATGGACTGTCTGACAGTTACATGTGTCAGTCAAACCTTTTCATATACTGAGACACAGTATTGTTATTATTGCAATAGTCAGTAGTATTTGAATTCTACTTAAAAGGTTTCAGAGTATTTAACAAACTATTTAAGATGCTTCAAACATTCTGGTATTTAAATATTATTTACCAGTGGTGGAGACCTATTGACTATTTTTAAAAATTAGGTAGTTGATTACTCCTATGGTAAGTTTCATGGTAGTCGTTGGTCACTTCACGAATATATTGGGTCGTGAATTTTTGGCAAGTTGTTCATTGCCTGGGGTGCATATAGTAAGATGTTGATGAATGATATTGTTGACACTGATAGTGATGTGATGTGACCATGTTTTGTGCTTTCACTAAAATTTGAGTAAGGACCAACCAGTACTTTGGTTAGAAAAATTTTTAACTCTAAATACTACTGAAATAGTTGACTCATGTTGGCAATTGAAATACTGTTTTAGAAAATTTAAGAAGTAAGCTTTTTCACCATTAGTATTAGTATTTAAATAGGTATTGAGTGAATCTGGCCCAGATCATTTTGAATGTTATGGTGACTTAATTAATGAAGCATTAAATAAGACCAAAAAACTGATTAATACCATGCTATTATATTGTTTTGCTTTGTATTAACTTGCTCATTATAAAGCTTGCAGTCACATGTACACTGTGGGCCATAAAAAACATGACACTTTACTTTTGTTCATATCTTCACCAACTATTGACTGATTTTAAAAATTTTATCACTGGCACACTCCGTGGACAATAATGTGATTATTATATATCCCAGCACACCATAAATGCGTCTGCACTACCTTGTGAAACATAAAAAAAAATGTAAGAAAACCTAACGATAATAACAAACATTTAAGTAAATGAAAGAAACACTTCAGACCAACATTGCGATGACTGATTTGTATGACACTAGACGTGTGTTAGACCCACGCAGTCTAGAGTTATACAGATCATTCACCACAATGTTGATCTGAGGTGTTTTCAATTTTACCAAAATGTTAGTTTGTTCTTATCGTAGTACATGCATATTTCATTCACATTTCACAATATAGTGTAGAGATGCATTTATGGTGTGGTGGTATATATAAT
>Ga0209454_1002872_pt1 | contig 12007 bp, 10 predicted proteins | sample WorMetHERISLAND1_2_FD_187400 | JGI IMG/M metagenome (GOLD analysis project Ga0209454, IMG submission 187400) | Marine gutless worms symbiont microbial communities from Max Planck institute for Marine Microbiology, Germany - Olavius geniculatus... | ecosystem: Host-associated > Annelida >...
GTACAATTAACACATTTATTAACACAATTAATGCACTCATTAATACAAATAACAAATCATGTGATTGCAGTAGAAAGATAAACAACTGGACTAATGCATTTCCTCCACAGATAGTTTAAACATCATAATATTGTAGTACTAGTAGACATTAAGCAATAACACAGCAACAATTTAATACCAAATCACAATGACACAACAGCTGCAACAACAACAACAACAACTACTACTACTACAACCACACTAAGTTCATAATTATACTAAACAATGGACTAAAGCGAGTCTAACAGTAGGCAATGTATGGCAAGAATAAATAGTTCCAAAATTTGGCAACTGTTTGGTTTTGTTTTCCGTGCTTTATTTTCCTGGGCTTGTTTCCAAAAACTTGCAGACATAAAAATTTGAATTTTAAATTTCATGTCTTTCCAGGATCTGTGTGCATCCTGATCAGAGCAAAAACTCACAACATAATTTCTTTAACAGTTTGCTTCAAGATAGAATGGTACAGTGAAGCTCTATTACCTTGCTGATGATGGTGTCAACAAACCGTCGATGCGGATGTGATGGCCTGACTGCTTCATTCACACGTCTCACTTCCTATATACCATGAGCATGCAGCTGCCTGTAGTGAAAGCCTCAGAAGAATTATGGCTTTTTCGCCCCTTTGCCGTTTCACCCCCTGGCTGTTTCGCCCCCTGGCTCCTTCGCCTCTGGCTCGTTCACCTCCTGGCTTGTTTGCCAGATGGGTGATTTGCCACATCACCTTAGACGATTCGCCCCCGTTGAATAATATTGGTTTAGTGTAGATTAATATTTTGTTTTTTTTTTTTAGTTTATAATAAATTTCATTTTGTTTTGGTTTGTAGAAATTAAAACAACAACTACAGCGAATCGTCACTTACACAACTGATTAGTATTTCTAGTCATTTAGACCTAAATTAACATAAATGTCATAAAAGACTGAGCATAATAAGTGATCACAGCAGGAAAACAAAAGTCAGTCATCTCAGGCCCTTGGCAGTGGCATCGTGGAATAAAAAAATAGCTACAATTTTCTGACAAACACGTCTGCAAATTTCTGATATAGCCTAATTCCGACAAAGACCTAAAAATGTCAAACTTAATTTCAATTCCGTATTCTCCCCAAAATGGAATTTTAGCAGCAAATATTGCACTTGTAAACAAAAAAATAACGCAAATTACACAACAGGGGCGAATCATCCAAGGTGAGGGGGCAAATCAGCCAGGGGTAAACAAGCCAAGAGGCGAATGAGCAGGGGGTGAATCATCCACAGTGCGGGGCTAATCAGCCAGAGGATGAATCAGCCAGGGGGTGAATCAGCCAGGAGGCAAAACGACAAAGGGGTGAATACTAATAATAAAAAAGTGACAACAACATTTGCAATCATCAGATACAGTGCATATAGCAAATTATAAGAAACGCATCTCAACAAACTTCTATTATATGAACAATTCTGGAATTTGAGTTTATACACCAAGGCCACTACTCCCAAATGCAGATCAAATATGGTGCTGAAAATCTTTTCGTTGCTTTGAATGTGTTTCAACTCAACAAAAAATCAAAAATACCATGTTTGATAATAAGTTTCTCAAGTGTCAAAACATGAGAACTGTCTGAACTACTGTTTGCTCCATTTCTCAGTAACTTTCAGTGTCAGGCCACTGATGTTTAAGTCCCTAATTATTTCCCTGTCATTTTTTTGCGGCTGGTGCAAAACTAACAGTAAATTTTTGGGAAATATCTTTGAATTTCTAAACCTACCTATTACTACGATGCCTTTCAGTCCCATACATGACAGCATTTGGAAGTATTGGCCTTCATATGTGAAGGTTTTGGGCAACTGCCCAGCTTGTCCGTGCTTAAATCCAGCACTGAACAGTAATAAATTCTATTTGCACAGCACTAAAGAGCAATATCAACCATCACAAGTCAGCACCTGCAGCAACAGACTCGTATCTGAGAAACCGCACTGCACGACTGGAAGGTAGGAAATAATACAATACAGTTCATTGCAGCTTACAGTTAGTCTGCCAAATGACAATAATTAAAACTACCTTAGCACTCAAATAATCAATTTAATACTTGCTATGATTATAATCATTACGCAGCTTGACTGACCGAGAGAGCATCCTCAAGTGCCTCTTCAGCTTCAATGCGTTCAAGGCTCATCTTGGCAATCTTGAAGTATGTTCTCGACAGACTGTATCCTTGCTTGGACATATTCCAGCAGATCCTGGGCACCTCCACCAGTCCATAGCCGAGCAGCAGGACGAGCAGAGACAAACCCCATGTGTTGCTGGCTGTGATTGCCAGCACCTTCATCTGTGCACTGTAATCAGTCATACACATCAGACACATAAAAGTATCAAAATCAACATTTAGTTTTAGTTAGGATGAATTATTAAACATCTCTCTCTCTCTCCTTCAGGCTGGTTTAGATCCCTTGGGTGAGGGGTCAGCCACATGGGTTCTCCGTCTCCACTCGGCTCTATTCTCCACGTCCATCAGGTCGACCCACAAGGATAAATTATTAAACATGTTTATGTACAAAAGATCTGCAAATTTTGGTGACTAGCCGGCTGATTAGTGGTTTAATTTTTATCTAATTTTCACACTGTCGATCACACGGTTAATATACCCCATAAATGAGTGCATTTGACATCTTTTAGTGTCTTTCAGTTTTGTTTAGCAACAGAATCATCTGAAAAACTGCACAAAAACATACACTGTAAAGAATATATCTCACTATAATGCACAGAAAGTCTGTCTGTCTGTCAGCCCCCTCTAGCGCCTTCCCTGTTGCACAGTCATGGACCCCGACTGTGGCGTTTGAGTCCTTGAGCCTTAGGTATGTGTCCCATACCTTGTCCCCAAGGGCAGCCTGAGGGGGCGGGGGTTAAGTTGTTGGGTCTTCTTTCCCCACTGATTCTGCCAAGCCTGCCAGCTTAGCACACTGTGTAGTACTTCATGGTGGAAAACTCCCACCCATAGGGCGAGGCGCTTCTAGTACATATAATTGTTTAAGTGACAGCTTACAAAGCATTCAATTCCAAAATGGCAATAATGAGTAAAAAGCAAAAAAGAAGTATCAAAGCTAAGTGATTTGAAATCAAAATTGAGTACAATTAATCACACAGTTCAACTAGTCATTTTCAAATAGCATACTTGTTCACTCTAATGAAACAGCATATTATTGGTGAAGTTCAACAAATATGATATAACTCAAGAAATAAAACCCATATTTAATCAAACAAGAATGGCAAAACAACAAAAAATTGTCCAACTTACGCATCAAAGTGTAACTCTGGCTTGGCCGCAACATAAATCAGGCACACACCAAAGATAAGTAAGTATGTGCCATAATAAATGGCATTAGTAATCAGAGCATACTTCATCTTTCCAAGTACTGTAAACTCGCCTGCTGTAGCATATGACTGCATTATGGGCAGAATAACCCTTTCACCAAAACAATCAATATACAATTCAGTAAACCATAACATATACAAATTTAAATAAATACATGTTTACCACAGACAGCATTGATCATCAACTGCATTGTTACTCATGTTAAACTAATATTCAAACAGAGTTAACATTTTCAAAATCTGAAACAATATAACCAGTAAACATAGTATTTAAAAATTAATTTAAAAAATAATCATTTATCTGTAGCACACTGAATCAGCTGTACAAAATATTATTACAAAAATACCTCAATTTAACTGTCATAGTCCCATAACTAGTCATTAGAATAAGCAGTAGTTTATTTAGCTTTTAAAATCAACCAGAAACTATAAATGACGCCACATTTTCCACGAATCGCCATCCACTGCATAATTGTGCTTGCTTAAAATATTTGTCAGCACAGTCAAACTATCAAATAATCTCACATAACACATTTGCACTGTATTTAAGTAATATTCAAGAATGATAACATACTGGCATTATACTTTTAGCTTACACAAATCATATCAAACCTAATACAGCAACCCTTCAAACTATAACTGAACGTCAAATATTTCTGAGCAGTGAAAGTCTCAATAACAGCCAGAAACATAAGACGAGCAAACCATGTAAGAGCTTGGGAGGTCCAGTAAACCACATGCCACAACACGGACAATGTGAATGCCGACACATAACTCACTGGTTCCCTGCATGACTTTGTGTCTGGCAAAGCCGACGCCAGTGACGATGCCAAACGGGCATTACTTGTAGAAGCAAAGGAAACACCACTAGACTTTGTGTATTCTTCAAATGCCAAGTCACTGGAATTTGCGGACATGGTAACTGTAGACAATGATGGATGAATATCTGAAGTTAGAACGGTAGTTGTAACCGTTACCAGTTGACTGTCCTTGCTTATACAACGATTGTAACAAGTCTGTTGCAAAAAACATAACACGGTATCAAAAAAGCGTTGAAAAGCAGATCCAAGTAATCTGCTTTGAAATAAAGCCAGCTCATAATTTTCTACTAAACTGCAAGACTCACTTGTCAATAATATAAAGCATCAAATAATAAATTATAAAAATTCATGAAATCACAATGATTGTTAAATGATCATTTGCGGGTTTGACAGACAGACGGACAGACGCCCAGATGATGGCTAAGACGCGCGAAGCATTCTGCTTTCGCGCGTAAAAATTGTTCCAAGAAATGTCACAACAGTTGCCAAAGTCTCCATAAATCAAAAAATAGAAATTGTTATTCCGTGAATTATTATAGCTTACCTTGTTAATAATTCTTGGCAATATTTAATACATCTGTTAATTAAACAATGCAAAAGATGGAGTACTTACACTAGATATATCAATTGGCAGCACAAAAATAATCATAGATGGCAAAAACCACGACAGAAATGTTGCCACTGTCACAATGACATGGTGCTTTCGCCAGTTGCCATAATAGTAATGCAAGCAGGCAATGATGAAAAATACAGCAGCAATGTCCACGATCAGAGGAACTACTGTCATTTTTCTGTCAAACAAATTCACATACCCAACAAAGTCCATTCATTTCATTCCATATACCAAAAATTTGCACCAGGTGTGGCAGCTCTGGTATGCTTCAAATAATAGAGCATCAACTACGTCATCCAACAGACAATGACAGTCGAGAACAGTTTTGACAAAAAATGAATGTCTGTATTGTTCATATTGGAAAGATAGCACTTAGAAACAAAGTTGTTGAGGACTTCAGAGTCAAGCATGTTGCTAGTTACATGGTCTTTAAACTCTTTCACACAAATTGTACTGACGATAGATTTTACGACTTAAAATAAAGCATGCATAGCAATAAAAACAACGTAAGGCTCAGAAAACCAAGTGTTATATGTCCAATTGTCTTTTTCTAGGTCCAAGACTGTTGATTCGCCAAGCCATGAATTATTTATGCAGTAAAATGCTCCTACCCCAAAACCCTTCAATGAAATCTCACTGAAATTTGGCCAAATTTTTTTCCAGGTAAGAATTGTCCAATCATCTTTCCCCCAATTTTGGACTTAGTGCACTGTCCGATTTCGAAAAAAAAGTAGAAAAAAGCAAAAATAAAAATAAAGTGGATAATGCAAATAGAGCTGCCGAATTAATGCGTTGACTTAACATGTTGCACGTTTGTAAATGTACTAAATTATGTGAAACAGGAGTTCCTGTATTTCATTAAATTGTGGTTATTACCTCCGCCAAGAAGGTAATGTTTTTGCCAGACTTTGTTTGTTTGTTTGTTTGTCTGTCTGTTAGCAAGATAACTCAAAAAATTATTGACGAATCTTTCTGAAATTTTGAGGGTATGTCGGGAATGACACAAACTACCAGTGATTCAATTTTGGGGATGATCCAAAAGGAATCCTGGATTCTGGATCACTTTGAAATTTTTGTTACCATTGCTTTCAATGGGGCATAAGGGAAACTGCTGCAAAACCGAAGATGTTGCTGCCACCTAGCAAACAACATTGCCTTGGCGGAGGTGTGCGGGCTCTGACTGCTTTCTAGTTTGACGATCAAATAATATTAAGTGATTAAAAATTGTTTTGTTGAAGTTCCATCATTATTGTTGTGGTCCTGCAATACAGCCACGAGTTCGTCAGTTGTCATCCCAGTAACCCTTTCGATGTAGTCCACCTAAAACTTCAGCAGTATGCTTGCTTGTGGTAGTCTGTCGATGTCAACAATGATGTGCACTGTAGTGGTATTGTCATTGCGGTCTTGGACGGATGCGCAGATGACTGCGCAGACCGAAGTCTGAAGCACAGACTCTATCACATTCGAGACAAGCAGGTCCGACTTGAACTGCTTGGGCTAAGGCCTCGTGTGACTATGTACGAGCGGCCTAAAAATACTGCTTACACAGATTACAGCTTACAACTAGAGCTGTCAAAGCATTAATTTTTTAAAAGCGTTAACGCACTGCATTAATTTTTTAATGGATGCATAAATAATGCTTCGTTAACATTGCTGATACTGTAGATAAACTACATCAAGAGAGTGACAAGAATGAAACCCACGAAGTCATGCCTGTGTTGCAGAACTGTGACAGTAATGATGGTTGATGGAACATATGCATTATATAATCCATTTCACTGCTATCCTACGCCAGCCTGTCAATATAAGCACTAAAATATAGTAGGCGCATTTCACAACCTTACACTGTGCATCTACCACCCATCACTTGATGCGCTTGCTCGAATTACAAATGTTTTGCTCCTTTGATGTTTCGCCCCTGGATATGTTGCTCATTATAAAATTGTACACGACAGCGAAAACAGACGGACCGAGGATATGACATCCAGAGGGTGAAACATCTTAGTGAATGAAACGTCTAGGTTAGTGCTGAAGCATCCTGATACTGATTGCTCGATCTGCACAATTTCACATCTTACTGTCGCCGTCATTCAGCAAGTTACAGCCGACAGACTGCAAGCGTGACCCCATGCATGTTTCTGCATGCCATGAAACTAAAAATCGTTAGCGGGAACTGTGAATGTGTTTGTCTTATCTGCTCTACCCTACCTTGTATCTCTCTCTCAGCAAAGTTCTGTTGCCTGCCTGCCCATGGAGTTTCTGTTTAGCAGGCATCTGGTAGTGAGCGAGGAAGTGCCCGGTGGGCGCGTTATCACCGGACGTCCGCGCTGGTTTTGGTGCTGGTCAGAAAACCGAACTGCACCAAACTGAAACCGCGTTTTAGCGAAAACCGAACTGAAACCTTAACCCTAACACTGACCCTAACCCTAGTCTAGCATCGATGTCGTCCAGTGGATAATGACAGCCGTATCTAGTTTAGCTACCCTAATCCTAGCCTAGTTATAGGCCCGTCCACAGGCTGAATTAGGCTGTAGGCTAATTAGGACGAAGTTTTTGTCTACCCTAATCCTAACCTTTAACGCTAACGAGAACCCTAACCCGAACTGTAACCATGCATGTCATTTTTTTGTACTGCCTTACGCAAAACAGTAGCGACGCCTTGCGAATGCGAACGTATTTGCGTCACTGCCATACATTTCGTCCCGACTGTGACTGTCGGAATAGTCTGCCTTCCAACCCTATTATCTAGTACCAGTTAATAGCGACAGGTTGTTAAGTAACCGACTGACTATGTTCTAGATGTAATAACACTAATACAAACCTGTAATACTTAAACGTGAGTAACAAAATAGATATAAACAAAATTATTTACAACATTCCCACATAATACGTAGCAACACAGAAAGGAAGTACAAATACGCCGATTAAAAGGTAATCGACGTCTTTGTGTTAAAATAAGTAAATTCATAATAAAAACATCAACGTTGTCGTTGGCGAGCAATTTACCGTAGCAAATAATAGCAGCCGTAATTCGTCAAAAATATCCGATTCTGTAACGCTTCTCGTTCGTTTCCTAATGTTTCTGCAGGATTAGAATGTCTTAAAATCGACTCCAGTGGGTTTTCAGCCAGAGGCGTCATTCATGGGGAGGAGTGGTACTGGCAGTGGCGGTTCTAGTCCACATCTGAAGGGCATAGCCGCATGGCGAGCACGGTAGCTCGAGCCTATAACGGGAGTCTATGCCTTTAACTGGGTCCAGGAGCATAGCCCCTCCTCAAAGGGGCGCGAAGCCCCCTGAAGCACTTCGTTTTTGGACGTTCAATGGAAGCCCCCCTCCATTCCGGGCCAAAAACGGCCACGGGGTACTGGAGAGGTCTGTATAGGGACCCTCCCAGGAATTATGAGCTATGACTAATTTTTCCCCGTAAGTCGTACCTATAAAACATGTTACTGCTGCAAGAACAATACGTTACACAGGCTGAGACAGAGACACCCAAGAGCTCCCTCACTAAGACCCAACCCCAATGATTCACTGAAATGACGCCACTGTTTCCAGCATTCTCCAGATTTCTTAGCTGCATTGTCTCCTATGGAAGAAACAAGATAAAGAAAAGAAAGACGGATGAGCAATAGGAAAAGAAATAGGGAAATATAGTGCAAATGGCAAAATGGACGCCCATGAAACAGCTAGCTAGTTACATGTACAGACTACAGATACCACATAGCTAAAATCTATAACAACGCATCATAATTATGTTGGCTGTCTCACTTGACTGTTACACATCACTACTGACAAAATTGACAATTAACCAGTAGCATACTTAGAACTGTAAAAGGGAGATTGGTGTACATATTTCTGTGCTAAGCCTGACCTACTCCCTTCCTACTACAATTAATATTTTCAAGGAAGAGCCAAACTGCCACCTGCTGCAACCAGTGGCTTCTATTGCTATACCTGGTGGGCGCAGCTTGCACCCAGTGAATAATAAGGGGGAAGAAAGTTTTGATAAGGTTGCAGATCAAAACTTTCCCCCTATTTTCTCTGGGCAAACTACACCCTTCACAAAACTTCTCCCCTATTTTTTTTACTTCCCCCTATTTTTGTTTTGCTTTTTGCGCCACTATGACAGTGCAGAGACGTAGTCGTTGAGTCGTCGCACTGCAATGCTGCCCATGCTCATACCACGCTACAATTTGGCAAGTTGTTTCACAGAGAACATGCACACTACACGGCAGTATTAACTGCTATAATTAAAATAGCTGCTTTGACCTCAAAATGCAGTTCACAAACCATTTGTCAGCCGAGCTCCGCCCGGATTTCCTGGCGCAGCTTACAGAACTTGGCTGGCTAGACCCTCTAGCTGGATATGGGGCACCTCGTGAATGGGCAGAAGGAACAAGAATGGAAAGAGGAAACGTGGAGGGAAAGGGGGATAAAGATAGGGAAGCAGAGTAGAGAGAAAGGAGAAGGAAAAGGGACAGATGGAACCATGGAGAGAAAGCAGGAAAGAAAGGGAGCCTGAAGGGGAGGGGGGCTTAAGGCCAAAAGTGGGGAGGAAACTTGCGCCCGATTTTGATTTCAAATTTGGAGGGATGGAAGCCACTGGCTGCAACTCTGTTATGTTCCCTACAATACAGACTGTTATTATCATACCGACTATTTTCAATCATTCACATTCAAATGATTGATCATTAGCCAAAATTTCTCTCAGTGCAGAACAAAAATAACATGTGAAAAAGACTTTCTACCAGTGGAGGCAGAAGTGTGGGTTAAGGGCCAATAATATGGCCCAACTTTCCAAAAGTATCCATTTTGGTGCACTGAATTTTTACTCCAGATAGCCCTCAATAGGGCTGAATTAACAAAATAATCATATCAGCAATATTTCTTAGCTTTGATGAGAAAAAAAATTGCTTTTGTGATAAAATATCACAGCATGGTCAGTACCGAATCTTGAGAAGATCATGGGTCTAAAACACATTACTTACGAACTGACTGGATTTAACTGGTAAAGATAAAAAATATCCATTTCTCTTTGTTGCATCGTTTGCATTTCCCATGCATTTAATGTTTGATTTTAACAGTTTTGTTGTAATCAGAATGTTAAACTTAACCGCAGAGTAAAAAAAACATGGAAATGTTGAGATTTAAAAAAAAAATTCAATATTTTCCACCCTCAACCCTGTTCTCAGGCCCCAGTTCATACTTTAAAACAGCTTCTGTCGCCACTTGGTTTCTACTGGTGAGAACCACATATCTGCAAAAAAATTCATGCAAACTATACGTGCTTGTGATCTGGATTCTGCTAATAGTCACCATAAAATAAGTCAAACTATACTTTGTAACAACAAATTATACAGTATGTTCTAAAGTTTCAACATATTTATATATGCACGACATTAGTCATCTCTGAGAAAATGTGCATTATCAAAAACAAAGCCGAGAATCTGGAATCTGGCAACAGTGACTACTTAGGCATGAAAAAATCACGCAGCACGACATAATGGATGCAGTTTTTTTTAATTTCAGTAAAACGTTGAAAGCAGAAAGAACAAGAAAAGCCCTGCTAACGCAAAGGTGAACACGCAACAGCGGTGCATTGTCGTACGCTAGTGATCCATAGACTTCATTCGTAGATCTCATCTGTACGGCTTTTGGCTGCAGTTTCACAGAAAGCCCAGTTAAACAAAATCAGTCGCCAGATGGCACCAGATGACCTATGACTAAATATGTATAGGCTAGTGTTTTATTTACTTGTACTCACCAGAAGGTGCCACTGTCTCGCTCTGGCAATGCCATATCGGCTGGATATTGTAGATTTTTCCGACCCCTTTCTCATTTAGCGCCCTCGTTCAGGGTGACCCCCTTCGAACTTATGGAAAAGCTTTACACTTTCTGAAAGTACAGTCTTCCAAGCAACTGACAGTGAAGATTTGGTGATCCTAGTTTGCAGCGTTTTTGACTGAATCACCCGTGTGACAGATGGACAGACAGAATTGCGATGGCTAAGACGCGCTACAGCAGTAGCTGCTGTTGCGCGTAAAAATGCATCAATATTTTTGAGAATCCGACAAAATTTTAGGGACAAAGTTTTTTTCATGACAGATGGCACTGAGTTCTCTTACACCACGGTTAATGCTAACTATGAACAAATATAGATATGGACAAATCTAATATCAATTCACCAAAAACACAGCAAGTTTTGGAAAATGCACACCATTCAGAGCTAGCAATATGTGCTGGACTGCTTACAGATTAGTTTATACAGCAACCCGAAGCAACTTAGCAGCTTTTGCTTCCTGCAGTTCAGTTTCCTGCTGTTCAACAATCTTCCGACGTTCCTCGAGATAAGCACCATACTCCTCAGCGTCGAGGTCCCTCACCACCTCGATGCCAAGGGTGTGAGCGGATTTAATAATCAACCGGCACAGAGTCTCCATGGGAACATTTTCATTACATGGATCTGCACTTTTGATGCGAGCTATCTCGTAGATGTGTCGCAATGTAACTTTACCAGCAACTTCGTGACCTGTGTCGTACATTTTCACCATAAAAAATAAACACTTACATAAGCAGATTTTTAAGTAACGGGGGTACTGAGTAAACATCATTGTAAACAGACCTCAAGTCCTCAACCGTAATCATCTGCCAATACAGTGAATTCTGCACAATGTAATTAGAAATCAGCCAAATAAACTGCCAAGGCAGCATTCACATTCTGCAAATTATGTAAAGCAAAAAGTAGGTGCTCAGTCAGTATTTCAAGACAAAACTCGGGAAACATAATTTGATATTTACCAGTATTGAGTGCTAATCTTGTGACATTAGTTTACACAATGGATAACTTTCGATACACTGACAAAATTGTATCTAAAATGCAAGTCTTAAGTAAAAAAAATTCAAACTGCCTAACTACATATTACAAGCAACAAACTGTCCTAAAGAAACTTCCTAGTATCAAAAAACAATCTAGCAATCAGTAGGGTCCACAGTTTTCCGTGGGCCACAGAATTTCGAGCTGAGCCACGGAATTTGACCTTTTCCGCGAAATTTCAAGAATTTTTCAGAAGTTAAGAAATGACTGATGATTAGTACGATTGTCGGCTTTAAACTAACTATATCACGGAGAAAAATCAAACTGAACTGCCTAAAACTGCGTCCCTACTAATAATTACCATCGTATACGGC
>Ga0209454_1002875_pt1 | contig 12006 bp, 7 predicted proteins | sample WorMetHERISLAND1_2_FD_187400 | JGI IMG/M metagenome (GOLD analysis project Ga0209454, IMG submission 187400) | Marine gutless worms symbiont microbial communities from Max Planck institute for Marine Microbiology, Germany - Olavius geniculatus... | ecosystem: Host-associated > Annelida >...
TGTCCTCGCACTGTCTCTCCAGCCATTTCGCTTTGTCTGCTCTGGCCGCTTTTCGTACCTCATTGCATTTCTGTCGATATTCCCTGTCTGCCAGTTCGCTACGGTCTCTTTTCTTCTTCAAGATTCTCTTTTCTTGAACTAGACATAACATGCAATTTCAAATTGCAGCTAAACCGTCAGTTTTATGCTGCTACCTGACGCATACAAACAGGAAAAACGATTCCACTTTATAGCAAATTACTTGAATTCTTGTTTTATGTAATTTTCGTTTTTTAGCTAAAAATTCCAATTCATGTCTTTGTAAAACGAAGACCAATAATAATAATTCTCGTTTTCGTTCTTGTACGTGTTCCTAAAACATCTCTGTGAGATGCCACCAGTCCGCCGTTACGAGTGTCGCCGAGCCTGCGTCCGACGTCGGTCTATCAGTTGAGAACTAATTAAAACGTGTCCATCAAGCTGACGTGCCAGCGTGTAATGGCTGTCGTGTCGCAGTTAATTAGATCTGATGTTTGTATTATGACACGGCACGACGAGGACCGTTACGTCGCGTTATGTAGGCCGCTACATGTAGGCGTGGTTTCCATCTGATGCAATGAACGTACGCAACGTACGCAACGCAACGCACGTAACCGACGTAACGCAACGAACGCAAACGACGCAGCGACCACTTCTTTAGCGTTGCATCAGCTACGTCGCTGCGTTTGTTGCGTAGGCGTAGGCCTACACTTTACTTGCGTTTCTTGCGTTTGTTACGTACATGTACTTTCTTGCGTTCGCTGCGTACGTTGCGTGCGTTGCGTTGAATTACGCTGTACCTTAGCTCGCCTGCCTGATTCCGACTATCTACAAAATTGCTTGCCGCTTTACTGCTCTTTCAATGTTCAACGATCACGCTCGCTACTCATTCATTCTCAACTATAGGCCCGTCCCTACCCTCACATGATGGACAGATGTCTGCATCATGCATAGCGGCATAGCGACGTCGTGGTTTTATGGGAAAATAAGTGCAGTTGCCCTCATTCCCGCCCCCCTTAAATTTTACCTGTAGAAAAATATTTCTGGTAATGTTTTAAAATTTTTTTGGGGGGTGGGAATTAAAAGACAAAATTAAAAGTCTAAGCACCCATAATCTCCTCTGTCGGAACGTGCAGCTGTGTGTCGAAAAAGTGCATCGTCCTGCCCCTCCCTATTTTTTTAACCCAAGACGCCTTTGATCGCACATCTCCGTAGCATTTTAATCCGTCCACTATTGGTTTTGTACACTTTTTTGTTTGTTTTTGAGCTAAAAGCCCGTAGGGAACAGACGGACAAATCAACGGACGAAATGGCAAGACGCGTAAAGGGACCCACGGAAGAGCCGCATAACCATAATAGACGCAGACAGTAAAATACAGGTTTATTGTATTCTAGATACTGATGCAAGATACTGTTCTTAAAATATATCCATAAACAAAAGATGCACGATACTTTTTTCGTATCTAAGATACGTATCTGTAGATACTGATATTTTATATACTGCGCAGCACTGCCAGGGATAGTCGGCATTCAGATATGGCCGTAGTATAGCCTATGCAACGAGAGGATCGATGCAACGCAATAGGGCCATTGCTAGTTCAGTCAGAGTACCAACCAGACAGATAAGACTGCACGCGCGCACCTTCTGTGCAGATCGAACGAACGAACGGGCGAACGAACGATTTTCAGCCATTATCTAAACGCCGCGGCGGATTCAGGCGAAGAGATTCACCACGTAAACCGACGACGACCTGCTTTGAATGAATGAATAATTCATAGGCTGTGCGAGTGCGCATTTACTAAGCAAACTCTGCGACGGTCAAAATGTGGCACGGTCGCTGAGCGAGACAGATACGAGCCGGACAGACAGACAGCAGTGAACAATGCGGCGATGTAAATGCAAATTGGCAGCGGAAAAAACAAATCAAGCCACTATGAAACTTATCACAGACACAAACAAAAAAGATCGAATACGGTACAGATTGTATTTCTCGTGTTTCCATTACTTCACAGCGTTTAAAAAAATCACAAGTTTCCAGACTGATTGCGATTTTATAGCACGTGCTGCATTTAAAACAATGATTAACGTAATTCGGTAAACAGCGGAATTGCTGAGCGATGCTGCCGCCCAATCAATCATAAATAATTTTTTTCGTAAGTCGGAAGCAAGTGTACGTTTTGACCTGGGTTTCGACCTCTAAGTTTTCTTTTCTCCGTGGGGTCAAAGACCCAATCTAACACAATGTGTCATTGGATTTTACAAGCGTACCTGCCATACGAAATCTAAATCCTTCGAACGGTTTAATGTGACAGAAAAACGGACCACGTTATGGAGAAATGTAAGCCGAATTGCTGCGCTGCAAGAGCGATTTCACCTAGAAGTCCCAACAGGTTAACGTGCTGATAAAAATAACTAGTCCAAAAACAGATAAGAAATTTTTGAAAAAAAGAAGATACGTACTAGAAAACAGTTTCTAGAATTTGCATGTTAACTGCGCAACAAGTTTGCATTTTAATTACAGAATGACGCTCAACGCAACTGATGTCCTTAACTTTGTCGCGATAGCAAAACGCAGCTCAGTTTGCTTCGTGCATTACCTTCGTCTGTCGAACGTCTGTAGTAGCAACGTCTGCATTGTTTTAGTCGATTATACATGTTCATTTGATCATACATCGAAAGGGCGATGTTGTCGTTGACAATGCTGACTACCATGTGATGCCAAAATTGTCTGTCTCCTATGGTTCTGATGATTGTTTCTTTGTTTGTTGATGTCCGTCGCGAACGATGAGCTTCTGATGAGTTATGTTTGAGCTCAGATTATTTTCAGCAAGTAGTCATGTTGCTTATATTAGTCTTTGTCGTCCTTTTACTTTTTCTGTTTTTTTATACTTGTCATTATTATAGATTCTGCAAACCAACTGACCAAAGCAATCAACACAAAATAGGCTAGATATGTTTTTTAAGCTGACGTCGATAAATTATTTTCATTATGCATAAACATTTTGCTGTTCCAATACTTTCAGATTACTTTTCTTCTTAGTGGGTAATTAGCTATGTTAGCATCTTTCATCAAAACCAAATTTTAATTCTCATCAAAATTTTCTTCAACGTTTTTAAAACAGCCCAACTTTCCCGTCCGTATAATGAAATGGTTATTGCGAATGCGTTACTTACTAATCACGCAGGTGCCTGTATCAGTAAACGTCTCTATTCGGCTGTGTATCACTCATAATCCCTCACTGTAGTCTGAATCTTGCATGCGAATTCCGGTCTACGGCCAATATGCTGTAGGCTACCGGTGGCGTTTGTCCTCACGCCATCTGAGCTGCTGTCGAGTCTTATTCCGGGCCCCAATTCTCACAGGACGTAAGCCCGCGCACTGCGGTACGGCGTTGACGACAATGACATACGACGGTCGTGCGACTGTCGCGCGACCGTCATCGTCGTCGTCGACACGACAGTCGCTCAAAGACGGTTTTGTAAAAATCGCATTAACTGTCGAATGGCTGTGACTGGAGCGCGAAATGTCGCCGTAGTTTGCCACTGGCTGCAGACGGCCAACTCTAATGCCCTGACGTACGGACAGAGCCACAGACGGACGGACATACAGACAGACAGGGACGCGCCCTTGTCGTTCGGACATTTCCCAGCTTTTATGACTGTCAGAAACTATTGTCACAACGGTGCTCCGAACTCACTGTTCGCAATACTGCAAGTGCAGGCTAGTCTACAGAATAATGTTTCAAAGCAATACGGAACAAGCTTACATTAAATGGGCTTTTAATGGGAATGATTCCTAGCAGGCTATACAAAGTGCTAAGACGAAAATGTGTCGTAGCTTTGAAACGAGCGGTGATCCAAACTCCAGAAATAGTAAGAGTATTGATTATATACAAAGCGTCACACGATATTAGCGTTCGGCAGCAGAAACCTAAGTTGGGGCACGTGGCTGAGGCGAATGACGAAAAGATGATCGGCTGGGGTGTCATCAATACGCGTAACTCACACAAATACAAAATGGCTCAAAATAGTTCAAATTTGGCAAAGAAGTTGATCCAATTTTAGGCTTTGTTACTGCTCAGCGTGGCTGTGTGCAAGAAACGAGCGTACGGACGTATTACGTACGGCGTCCGGAGATCGGCGTCTTTAGATAGATTATCTTAGCAACCGAGCATCCACTTCCGGTTTGGCTTTGGGATAGAGTAATCTGGGTGGGCGGATCCAATGGTCACGTGACTAATGACGTCAAGTGACCTTAAAAGTTCAAAGTTTAAGGTCGTACCCCCAATATCTTTGGTCATCATTGACCACAAATACGGAACCAGGTGCCGCTCACAACCGTTCTCCGTTTTCCTTTGCGTCTTCCACGATCTGGACAGCCCACATCACCTCAGAGGACTGCCACCAGCAGGTCTCCATCTGGCACGGCGTCGTCGCCGTTCATTTTCTCCGTCATTCGCCTCAGTCAAGTGCCCCAACTTTCAAATGAGCTTTTTCAACTTTGTGCTAGCCGTTTCGAGCGATTTCGCCTACCTTACCGGCTTGTTGGTCTAGAAATCACCAAGACCACGGTTCTATATCTTACGATATCAAGTCTTGCGCTACGCCCACTGGTAGAGGGGCGCCGCGCCAAGGACTGGTATAACTACGAAAATCCAAATTAAGATGTAACGCGAAGACTCATCAAGTTTCAACGCAATGCAGCTAGCTAATACCCCGTTTACACGATGAAGCAAACATCAAGCAAACATGAAGCAAACTTAGAGCACACGTGCATATTGAATACGTTTGCTTGATGTTTGCTTGATCCTTCATCGTGTAAACGGGATATTACCCAACCGATTTTTGCGCGGTCATTGTCGTTTGTTGTGTATTAGTAACTAACTTACAGGCTATCGTAACAATCGCGTACGTAACTTAACATTCTTTCAATTTCGAGCCTCCATCTGTACTAAACGAATACCTTTCGACTCAAAACTACCACGTTTGAAAGAACTTGAATCAGCTGCTGCATAATTGCACATTGCTAGACAATTTAATCGTGATTGTCAAAAATCTACTTTGTGCAGTTTTAAACTTTTGACGTTTAAAGTTAAACTTGTAAAACGAGTGCAGCAAAAACTATTGTATCAATTGATTCTCCATGCTTTCTGATTTTACTTTTTCAGAAAATACGAGATAAGACTTATAAGACAAACACGGACAAATTGGGCCAATCTTTAATACAATTCCGTAGATAGAAAACTGCAGAATAAGCACTTTTAGTGTCTGTCGCTATGCAGAGCCTCTCAAAATACGTTTTCATTAAATCTAAGCCGTAGTTGGGCATGCAGATCGGCAGTCTGGGTGGAATACATCAAAGAGGTGGCAATCCGATGTGCTGTACATATAGCGTCAAATGGCATTGCATAAGTGTATATATATAACTCTCATCACCTGCGATATTACTTTTTATAAATCAAGCATTTCCCTTGCCAACACTCGCAGCCATTCTCTGCTGGATTTTGTAATGGTGGTTGTGACTGACGGCACAGTGGACTGAGTGGTCATCGGCAATAGATACTCTCTAGTCTTATACATACAGAAATTTTGACAGTGATGTTTCCGAAAAAAACAGGTGAAAGCAAATTTGCAATGTGACATGTTCTGGCCCAAAAAGTGGTTACGAAGAAAATGCTACGCTACCTTGCTACGTTGAAAATATTTTCTATTTACAGTACCTACCTACCTACTTACGTATGTATAGACATATGTACGCACTGCCAAAACTGCATAAAACTGTCTAAAACAAAATCGTGTGCGAGTTTCGGTTTAGTCTTAGTTTTACACGTAAGCAACCCGTACCCATAAACCACAGTATACTGAAACGTTACATTGGCCGCCGATGATGTTGAGACGGCGCTAAGTGGCGTAGTGGCAGAGTGGAGGAAAAAAGGGCAACCCCCAAAATTTTACCCTGTTGAAAATTTTTTTTACTAATACAAAATTTGGGACTAAAAATTTTCCAGTAAAAATTTAAAAACAAAATTAAAACTGTGAGCACCATATTTCCTCTGTCGGAAATTTGTTGGCTGTCTGCAGAAGTTGTCTTGTTATTAATTGTTATTCTTAAGACACTGATAATTTACAAGGTAGTGTAGCGACATACTTGAGGTGTGGTGGGATCTATAGTGATAGTTTTATTACAAATTGTCCTTTGATTCTGACATTGAAAAAAAATTGAAATTGGCTAATATTTGGTGAAATTATAAAGTGTACAAAAATGGTGCCATTTTTGGCCCACCCTGTATGTGTAGGAATAGAAGGAATCGCTTGCGCTAGAAGGGTAATTCCGCCTAGAAATTCAACAGTTCTACGTCAATGGGGCACGTGCCCTAGTGCACCGTCCACCGGCGACATGAACGCTGGTTTTTGTTCCGTTTTACGCCTGCCGACAGACCACCACCATGCCAAGATAACGACGGGGGGGGGGCGTTGGCCGAAGCCGGATTGCGTCCCGACGGCGCAATACCGATCGGCCGCACATGCGCTGCCGCCTAACAAAAATACAGCATCACTGCAGAGCCACCGCAACTGACGGAGAGTGGACCGACGGGTCGGTGGCGTTTTGGACTGGATGGGACGGCGGGCGCGCGGCGTAAATTATGAGGTCAGGAATGATGCAGTCCGCGCTGGGATGCGTATGGATGTGCTGGCCGCCTGGCTGGCTGTGATGACCGAGAAGGGAAAATGACATTAAGGCTGGGGTAGCGTCGGCGCATTCTATACCGTAGGAACAGCGCGAATGGAATTGGTGGCGGGCTGCCTGACGTTGTCATAAAACAAGATGGCAGTCGTATATATGAACCAACTCCGGATGGCCGGAGCGGAAAGGGGGGTCGCATGCCGTACATATCCGGACATGAATACATTATGTAAATCTAGTGCAGTGGTCGGTGGTGGTCGATTGCACGGTTGGTTTCACGGAAGTCTGCGCAGCATCAGTCGTGGTCATGATTAGATAAAACGGACATGGACGCTTACCGCGCGACACGACAGACAAACAGACAAACAGACGCCGCCGCAGCCTTATGACACCGTATGGACTGCATTAACGATAATAATAACTTATGTCTTATAGTACAGCTGCAGCAACTGGCGGGAAAGAATTTCTGCAACTCTGCTAAAGAAGTTGATTCTCGGAACGCGTGAAAACCTTCATTAAACGTTTCGGTATATCGCCAATACGAAGATATTGCGACGGACAGCGCAAGAAGTTCGTTTAGATATTTCATCTTTCATGGCTAAAACGTGGAAGAAAAGCAGCGATCAAACCCTACTGTTCAAAGCAGTCGCCGACGATGTTATCTGCAGTTGTTTCACGGTGAAAGTCGTCGTTAAACAAAATGGCAGTCGTACAAACCAACGACTGATGGAAGTCTACAATAAAGCGATCGTTAAAGATTCCACGCACTGCAGAAAGTCATTTACTGTAAATATCAGGAGCGACAATCCTCCTGAATCGGCCATAAATTAATGGTTTTTGTCTCGGTTTTTATTTGTGAGGCTCCCAATATTTTGCTTACAATTTCTCGTAGTGCAGCGAAGGTTAGCCACTATGAATATCCCAATCCTTTCACTGAAAATCATATCAGAGAAAGAAGCAAAACAAGACCAAAAACGATTTCTAGATTGCTCGCAACGCTAACGTTTTACAAATGCAAAAAAAATTCCAAGAAATAATTTCCAAAAAAAATTAAAAAATACAGCAACGCAGCAGAACCACCGCGACGGACGGACAGTGGAAGACTGAACGTTTGACTGAACGTTTTTTATAAATGCTTTGTGTATACGGGGTTCTATGAACGGACTGTACACTAAAGCAGTTGCTGCTTCTCACAGAAGACGATACAAAAATTCACCCAAGTGTTCTATAGAACACTAGAAGTGTTCTGTGAGGCTAAAAATAAACCCATTTTTATTTTCGGCGCGTAAGAACTTACGATGCTCCCCCAGACTCCTAGTAGGCCTACACTGTGGAGAAAGGTATACCTCTTTCCTATTCCTCCCGACCCACTCGATCCCATTACCAGCGACGTTTTGTTTTTGTTTTGTTTGCCATCTTTCTGCCAAAAAATTGTCAAAATCGGTGGAAATTTGACGCAGTTCTGACAAAAACAAATCTGCTTAGTTTTTTGGGACACGGTGTATATACAATATATGCCCACATAAAACTATCGTCTTGTGAATAGGCCTAAACATTGTTAAATGCATGGCAAAAGTCCGTTCAGACTAGCTGTGTTGAGAAATTCGCTGAATATGCGACTGTGCACACCTGCTAGTCGCAACAAAGAAGACAGATTTCTGAGCGAAACGTTTTCTTCGCAATCGCACAAGAATGATGTTCTGTCAGTCGCGCATGGTGTATGCCGGCGCATGGAAATTGGGCCGTATACCGGTTTGATAGGCCTATTTGTTGACCCTGGAGTTGAAATCAATGGCATCTGTTACTGTGGCTTGTTTATGTTACAAAATTTGCTGCCCGCATTTTAGGGGTGAATAGTAACGACTAACGATTCAAAGTAGTACTACTTTTTGCTTGAGTAGTAACATTTTTACTTTCCCTGAGTAGTATATTCTGGATAACCTCAAGCCTTCGACTTTGACTTATGTGCAGATTTTAGGCGACTACTTCTACTTTTTCTCGAGTCAAATTTTTGGCGACTGTATCGACACTGCTATATTTTTACGTTGCTGCCACTTTGCTGGCGTGTTTAGCACAGTAAGTAAATAAGTAAGTAGAACGTAAATTTATATAGCGCATCAACGCCAAAAGCCTCTAATGCGCTCTATAGATACATTAGTACTCTGAAAAGAAAAAATGTCTTAAGTACCGTAATCGTCCAAAAACAGATATGGTGTGAATAGGATCACGCAGATGTCTCGGCAGTGAGTTCCATTTGTCATTGGCCCAGCGACAGAGAAAGCCCGATGTCCGCATGAACTCAGTCGGTAAGACGGCACAACAAACTGATGACTGGCAGCAGAACGAAGATGACGTCCTGAGGCAGTCGCAAAGACTGATTTCTATAATGATGAAACAAAAAGTATAATCTTTGCAGTGCCACTAACATTAATATTTTACAACGTAATGTAGCGATGCGTTTTAGGTGAGGTAAAATATTCAATAATCGCCGGTATATTGCACTTTTGTCCAAAATGTGTAGACGGAAACATTTAAAAATTTTGAAAATTATTGATATTAAGTAGCTTAAAGATGTGGGCCAAAGCATGCTGTCTTCTGTTTCGTCTTATGGTGTACTCTGTGATATCGACTGACCTCGCATTTAGCTGGCTTTCATTATTGACCTGCTGTACAACATTCATCAGCTTTATCATCGTATAAGCCGCACTGCGATATCTGCCCGTATGAACAATATCCATCATACGGAATTACAGATTATTGTATCGTGCGTAGGCCTATTATAGGATCGGTCACAGATTGGTCGCGATTGGTCATAAACGTCAAATGAACTACTGCAGTAACTGTAGTTCGCTGATAGATGGAGACCGACTTAATTCAGAATCAGGCTGAAACCGGACATTTTATGTCGCCATCTGAAACATGCCAGTAGCTAATGGCGAATGCATCCTGGAAACTTGCGACAAGCACACGCACTAGGCGACAAGGCACGGACTCAACAAAAATTGTGCACAATACAGCAATTAACTTCAAATTATGTATAGACATTTTGCTGCAAATGATGTTGGCCGTTTGCTTAAATTATGCCAAATTTTATTCCAGCTTATTAGTCAAACTTTCTTGGTCTCGGTTTCGCTTTGAAAGACTGAGTGGAGTGAGTTCTGAATCAAAACCTGCTGACATTAACACAGATGTTAATGTGTTTTACTTTCCCTGAGGTGTAGGATGTCTCTACTGACTTGCTTCTCCAAGCAAGTCAGTAGAGACATCCTCGAGAAAAAAACGTGGTATTCGTGGAAGAAAGACTGTACTCTTCACGGATAACGCTCCGCGGTCCGATTTCAGGGAAAACGTGAAAAAGGTCGGTTCACAGAAACGGACGAACAATGAAAATTAATGAAAATAGCATCTCTGGGAAATTGGATCGAGTCTACTCGAGCTGTGTTGTGCTACAACGACGAATTTTATCGGCACTATATACCGACAATAATGTAAGCGGAGTGCCAGCTTCGTTGCATCGCGACCTGGTTTGGGAATGGGACGTCACCATAGCTCGTTGGACGTCACTCTTAAACAGCACAGTTTTTTTTACCCGCGCCATAGATATTCTACGGCACGCGTTATGCGAGAGTATGTTGTCCTTCCGTCCGTCCGTTTGGTGTGACGTTGATGTACAGTGATCATTTATAACCCCCGAAGCCAGCTCGAAGGTTATTACACGTAAATTAGCTGCTATGCATCTCCGCCCTTTGCAGGCCTGACGACAGCGATCTGGTGCAAAGAGACACTCTGAGAATTGGGGGTGGAATAAAGGTAAGATGAAAAATAATGTTGAGATACGCTGTGAAGAGTTTAGCTTGCCTCTTGTCAAGCTCCCGTTAAGTCGCGTTCTGCAAATCATCAATAAATCATCAAATTAGTTAAGACTATGTGTGGTTAGTCAGAAAACTCTGTTATTAATTCGGAGTAATAATTATCTTCTCATCATTCGTTATTTCCCATTCCCATTCCACTATAAACCTCATTCCTTTGCTCTCTTTATTTTGGCTGAAACACTTTGTCCTGATATTCATACTATATCTAGTCGCGGCGAATTATGCGGCCATCCATTGCCCACACCTCAGCAAACAATTGGAGCTACAGATCAGTTAACAGACATACCACCGCCTCAATCAGCCACACTAAGTTTTCGTTCCATAGCCCGTAAGCTACTAATCATTTCCCATTCCGCTGAGGGTAGGAGGCTGAGTTGGCCTGAAGTTGGCTGGCAACTCGCTCAAGGTTGCTTCAATTTTGCTTGCAAATGATACCATAGACTATACGCATACGGAACAACAACCCGGTGACCTGACGAACAGACATCATTATTCACTTCAAGCACCATTAAACGTAGGTCTCCTGTTCGACGTCGCAAGATGCTCTAATTCAGCGTGAGGAGAGCAGCTGATTAGACGTATACGGCAGGTGGAGACCTCCCAAGTCTTACGCTTGCTGTAAAGAGTCCGTTAACGGCTGACTTGTTTTACTACCCGGTCGTTAAGTTACGAGTAAATTGCCAATTTTCTTGCACATGCCGTGCACGTCGCGAGACCGACTGCGCCAGCAGCGTATCAAAACAAAGTTCGTAGTTTCCTTCACTTCTACAAAATATTGAAAAACATCAACCGCGTTTTGTTTTGACCTGATTTTAAACTGTGATCGATCGACTTGAATAAGTTGTAACGATCAACCGAGTTTAAAAAGAAAAACTGCTTGCAATATCAGAAACAACGTTAAAAGTTCGTTATTGGAAAAGAGGATAATTTGACAATTTACTCGGTTGATTTGACGAAAGCATACTGCGAAACTAAAACTACACCACTTTTGTTTTACAATAGCGCGGTGAACAAAACAACTGTACATATGATCAGTCCAATTTTTCCAATTTCGCAAAATACTGCAGCAACAAACTGGAGCAAAATGAATGATTTTAATGCATCTTTTTAAAACGTTTATTGTAAAATAAAACAGCAAAAGGATCATCAAAGTTGGACGACACGTAAAAGATAAAAGTGGTTGCATCCTTTTTATGGCTGATGGCGTAAAAACGTAAACGGCGCCTTTGCCTTTATTCCAAGTTGTCACTCATTGTTATCCATTGTCTTAGTTACTTAACCAGACTGCGAACGCTGGCATTTATTTAACGTCCAATGAAGACGCAAATGTAAGTAAGTAAGAAAGCAAGTAAATTTATATAGCGCATAGTGATTTGCAGCATTACTCGTTTTAGGAACCGAGTACCCGGTTGCAATTACCCGGGTACTCG
>Ga0209454_1002877_pt1 | contig 12000 bp, 8 predicted proteins | sample WorMetHERISLAND1_2_FD_187400 | JGI IMG/M metagenome (GOLD analysis project Ga0209454, IMG submission 187400) | Marine gutless worms symbiont microbial communities from Max Planck institute for Marine Microbiology, Germany - Olavius geniculatus... | ecosystem: Host-associated > Annelida >...
TCTCAGCTCGTACTGCCGATGGAAACTGACAATCAGTGAATGATTATTAATGAGCATGACTAATGCGCATGCTCGTGAGTGGCCATTTGCACCATGGTCTTAATGTATACCGGTAGGTCTGTGCACGGGACTGTGCTAGGCCCTATATATCAGGTGAAAACATGATAAAGCCATTTTCATTGACTGCTAACGTACGGTAATTTGCATGAATTTTCGATAATTTTGTATTATTTTTTTATAAATAACAATGGCTTCATGGAACGTTGAGAATATACGTTCGTCACGACATACTTTAACACCCGATGAACAGTGGAACATAAATTCATTATTTAAATTCATTAAATAATGAATTTATGTTCCGCTGTTCATCGCTAAGCCGCCGCTAAGGCTTAGCGGTCCGGACCGCCGCTAGCTTAACAGAAGCCAGCCGCTAAGGCTTCAGACCAGCCGTTAAGGCCTTAGCTTAACGGTTCCAGGGACTATTGTCAGCGCGTGCGATATCATTCATACTTTTTGCACCGACAAAACAAGTCTAAATTATCATTACATAATACACAAAAATGTTGAGTTTTTGTTTAACTTTAGTTATTTTAGGTTGAACCAAGGCTCAAAAAGTGAACTGATAAATATACAAAAAATAGCAAATACACGTCACTGAAAAACAATAAAGGACAACACATAATGGCAACGGTGGGTGACACCAACGTAATGTACATTTACTAAACCTACATAGTATCTGCCAATCGATGACGGACAAGAAAACCACAATAACAGTATTTATATAGGCCTGTTATTTGACTCACTAGCTCTTTAACTACTCTCATATTATTTAAGAGAAATAAGTAGCAGAAAGTGTAGAAATTGTCAAGACCAAGACTTTATTTTGAGATGACTAGAGAGAGACCTTGGTCTCGAGAGTGGTAATCAATCAATTAATCATTTATTACGCTGCTATTCAACACAAGTTAATAATAAAACCATATAGGCGTACCACAAGGTACTGATTGTATAAAACTCAGTAAACTACAAAAATGTTGAAAAACACTGCACAAAATATGACACTCGAAACAAACACGGTCCTGACATAAATGCGTAATTCCTACATTCGCTGTCTGAAATCGATTCATAAAAAAACCTGAGATCTACAAAATCCATTGGGTGACTTCAACTCAGTAATAATGTTAGTTGAACTACTATTCTATACAATATTCTGTAATATGCACGAGAGAGTGAACACTTAAATGAACGAGAAACAGAAAAGTTGCGCCAAAAAACACATTGAAACACATGAATTACACAGTATAGGCAGAATCATTATATGATAGCTTTTTTTCCTAGCGACTGACTTCTTGAATCGCCCTGCATGTATGGTGCTGGTTGATGCCAGTTCACAGTTAAATCAGCCTAGTTGTAACGACAGTGGGATACTGACGGTGGCTTCTATAAATAAATAGGCTTTAAATTGGCTACCTGATAGGCGCAGCTTGCGCCCAGTGAAAATAGGGGGGAGAAGTATAGATCAAAACTCCCCCCCTTTCACTGGGCAATCTGCACCTTTAACCAAACTCCCTCCCCCAATTGTTTGATGTACACCGTTAAAAAAACTTCCTCCCCTAGAGAGGAAAAGGAGCCCAAAATGTGTACTTGATTCTAAAAGTGCAGGGGAAGTTGCAACCGATTTCGATTCCAGATATGGGGGATAGAAGCCACTGGCTACTGACAACAGTGCAGTTGTCCTTATTGGTCAGCTCTTTGAAGTTATACCACTGCAGACATAGTGCTAGAGACAGGCAGTATTTATCATTCAGTTAGCTGAGTAAGCTGAGTTGCAGCGACAGCGGGCTACTGCCATCACTGAGTCTATCCGTATTAGTCGCCTGCGTGTCTCCACTCGACGCACTCTTATCAGCACTGCAGATGTGGGTAGTTATATCATGATCCAAGGCGTCTATCATGTCATCCAGGTTGGTCGTTATGATGGGTGGCGGCGCCGGAGTGTCGTCGTTGTCATGGTCGTCGTTGCTACGGAGACGCTGGTCGTTGCTATGACGACGCCGAGGCGGTTGCCATGGCAACGGCTGGCGGTGCGCTGCGGTGTCGCGGCGAACGCACATCACTGGTGGTGGGGGAGTCACGGACTGTTGCTTTAACATCTGCCAGACACAGAAAATCAACGCACAATTAATCATACAGTAGCCCAAGCAGCAAAGCAACTAATACAGTGTTAAAGCATTTGGTAGTTTACAGAATGAAGCAGTTAAACGGTCTGACATTGTTCAAAGGATGAAGTCACTCTGGATGGGACTTTCCGAAGAGCCGGAACTTTCCGAAGAAACGAAGGCAGAAGTTACTGAGTTTAAGATGTTGTTATGTCCTCCAGCAAAGAGCTCTAGATATGTGTCCAGCAATTACCATGAACACTCAGTTGGTTACCGACTACTGACAGCCTGGCAGGTGGACCAGCAGACAGTTGGTGCGACGTACGTGACATACTGCCAGTGCGTGATATATTAGGCCTGTGGGCGCTGATACATTAGAAAGTATACATCAGCCGTAGTAATTAACCGACCACCAAGAACTGTGGTCTCGAGATGGTCTCTGGTCTTGCTAAGTTGCTAACTACGCTCAGTGAATTACAGAAAACATAAAAAGTAGGCCTACTAGACTGGTAGGCTGCCGATCTAGGCGGAATTAACGATGGCTTAATGTTGACTGAAATGTGCAGATTGTAGCTGTACTAACTTGTGCCTTTAATTATTTATCGAGGTGTGAGCTTTAGTTCTTAAAACCCGAACTTTAGTAGTCTCAGTGTCCAAAAGCTTGGTGTTCAAGATCTTGTTAGTTACAGCACGCTAAGTGAATTACAGCAACCCTTACAAGTAGACCTACTATACTGTTATGGCCAATTGACACCTATGACGCCGACTCAATTCAACTCAACTCAACTCAACTGCTCAGCCAGGCTAGCAAACAACGCGTGGTCTGTGCACAGCAGCGTGACGTCACAATGCTAATGACGTCGTTGCATTGTCTCCCACAGTCACAACAGTTGCGTTGAGTCGAGTCGTAGGTCTATTAATTTAAGCTGCCGACCTGTGCGGAGTTAATGATGATCTGTTGACTGAGATCGTGGGCAAACTTGGACTGCAGTTGCTCCGAGTCCAGACTGATCACATCAGAGCCACGCCCCTGCTGCTGCTGCTGCTGCTGGTCGTGATGATTATTATGATGATGATGACTGTGTGGGTTGTTTGAAGGGCTCTCAGTTTGATGTTGATATCCTGTGGTAGTCTGTCGGGCGTACCAGCGTCCACACCAGGCGCTCAGTGGTAGACGCATCAGCACGTAGATCACCACACCGTACAACGCCTGTGAACAGCCAGAACAACGCAAACAACGCTGCTGAAATCAAAACATTGTTCATCAAAATGACACAACAAGAAGCTCAGCTGTCGCTAGGGAAGGCCGACCGTACGCCGGTGTCCAAAGGCCAGCAAATGTGAATAAGGGGGTCAGTAATCAGTAGGGAAGGGAAGGTTGGCAACGGATGTAATAGACAGAGTTTTTTTGCAAATGTCTGTAGCCTGTTAATAGCCATTGCAATGATATATTTTGGCCATGCAAATTTTGAGAGTCAGCTAAAAAAGACAGGAACATGTTAAAGATTAACTAGAAGTACAGAGCGCCACTTGTCACACGGGATCACGCGCACACTGTTACTTGCCATGCACCCAACACGGCTCGACCAATTACCTACCCTGAAGAGATGGATGGCTGGTTATTATACCAACATGTTTACCTGCCCACAGGCAGTCATTTTCACCTATTGGTCTTATCCACCAACCACGTGATGTTGTTAGCGACCCGACCAGGAGTCGAACCCACGACCACTTGATCACAGTCATATTTTCTACCATGAGAGTCCCACTTTACATGCAAAAGTGGCCAAACCCCTTAAATAGAAAAATTAGACAAAAGCAGATCTGTGTCTCTTCACGGTGAAAGGCACTCACTGGTTTTATGACAGCCTATGCCTATTGTTATGTTGACCAAGAGCATCATTCATGCTCGGCATCAGACGTGAAAAATACTGGATTTGAACAATCCCATGAAGGAGTTTTCATCAGCAGAGGTTTTGGAGTGTGCAATTTTATGCAGTATGATCAGAAATATTACCATTTTTAGCAAAGTATCTACTGATCCCCAATGAAAATTCTCCTGGGATTGTTGGAGTTAATTCGTAGATCAGCTGATACGTACCACGCTGATACTAAATATGCAGTAGATGACAAGTAGTCCAATCAGCTGATAGGCCATGTGAAGCCCCGCCCATAGCCATGTCAATGCAACCAATAGCCAGAAGACTAGCAACAGCCTCATCTCTGTGTCATACAACAACTGTTATTACCGTAACTCACAACTTAAAAAAAATAATCAACATGTTGCGAAAAATATTTAAACATGCAATATTCGAAGACTTAACCCACTATTTTATTTCAAACATGACTCAGAAAAACTTGATTTATCTATTAGAACTAAGAGCCCATTTGGGTATCGCTGCAGTACCCCCTATAGGCCTACCTGAAAATGCAAGAACTGATATAATGATTTTAACGAATGTTCTCCAAAAGACTGCATCTGTGACAGCGATAGACTAAATAGCAAAATCAGACTCAGTGGCCAGAAGGGGGCTCATGATTCTGGAGCATTTTATGGCAAACTGCGTTGGTTTTGGCGTCCATCTGCAGCATACACTATTATCTGCAGCATCATCATTTTTCACGTATTTGCACTCACTAAATGAATGTTTGATCTTTTCTAAACCCAGAAACGTTTGCGGCTTCGCCTTGGACCCTGGTGAGGAGCTTATACAAGCAGTGTTTCCCTAAACCCTAGAAATGGTGGAAGAGGCTCACTTCCCTCTCCCGAAAACTTCCTCCTACGCTTGGCCTTGATTTTGAGCTGATGAGCCCAATCCCATTAGCCCCCAATAGGTTTCTTTGCATATTCGTCCTTGACAGAAACTGAAACACAGCCTACCCCTGATGTTGGTTTGTCGGTGGTAGATGTCGTCATAATTACGCCAGAGTACGCTGAGACGGAACGTCAAACCGATCAGTACAACCACTGCAATCATACTGACGACAGACGGAGCTATGATGCCTCCCAGTGCGTTATAGACGTCAGTAATAAAACATCTACAACAGCAAGAACATTAACAGAAATATATATACAGGGTCAGCATATAGTAGCAAGGCGTATACTGAGCGATGTAACTAAACTGATCTGGGACGGTTTAGTTTGTGAAGAACTGACCAATGGGCGAGCAAGGCTAGCCCATTGGTCATTGTTTGACGCATACGTCACTGTCATGTAGTCACCGACTGCCCATTGGTCAGTTCGTCAAAAAATAAACCATGTCAGTTCAGTTCAGATCAGTTACGTCGCTGTGAACGCGCCTTTATGCTAGTGTTATACTATTCATAATGAACAGCAATGACGCTGATGATGCCTCCAAGTGCCTTGCACATGTTTATGATGAAACATTTACAACACAGATGCATACAGTACAATACATGTATGTTTTCACCGATAACTTCGAACTCTGATAACATTTTGGCCTATAATGTAAGTCGACTAACAGCTGTTAAACGCTGTTGATAGTCTACTTCTTCTTATCTCATTTTGGCTGAATTTGGCTGTATCTCCGTGCAGAGAAAAAGGCTGCAAAAATCTTGCAAAACGTTTGAGAAAAACTGTATTCACTATACACTGTACAGCTGCCGGATATATAGCCCACAATAGCCTCCGATTTTTCCCAAATTTTTGAAGGAAGAGGCAGTTTTGATAAATGTAGTTGACACATTACACTATGACAAGACAATGCCAAGGGCATTACCAGTAAGTAGTACTCACATATCTCTGGTGCCAGTGACGTCACCATAGATAGTAACAGTTTCAGCGCCGACAGCATAATGGTAGACCAGGTAGACTGTGAGACAATACACTCCCACACACACGCCCGGCAAACCTACGTACAGTATACAGACACCAGGTCACAGAACGATTTTTACATGTAAACTAGGCAGGCTAAAGCCCACCCAGTTGGGCTAATTGCCCACCCACTCCAGGCATTTTGCCCAAATGGGTTAGTCCTTTATTCGTTATGCGATGGCCGGCAGACGAGGTAGTTTGGTTACCTATTAAACTATTTCGTCATCATCGTCACGAGCCTGGTTGGCAACTTGATATGATACCTAATAAACTCACCTGCAGCAATGTATAATTTCAAAAAATTTCCCCAGGGTGAAAACCAAGACCCGGCTTCAAGGGCAGGGAAAGGAAGGGGGGAAGGTGGGGGTGAAAGGGAGAAAAAAAGGGAATGAAGGCAAAAGATAAGAGAAGAGGACGGAAAACCCACCCACTAATTTCGGATTAAAAGTTGCACTGCCATGCCACCATTCATCACCTAACAAATCATTAACAAATAATTATAGCCTATATATACGTAGCACTGAATTGTCACATCTCGGTGCTGTGTCCTCGAGGAACTGGCCGCCTTATTTCTGTAAAAGTGACAAGTGCCTACCAGAAATCACAATACATTGTTAAAATTTGTGAAATTTTTTTAACTCTTCGTGTCGCAAATACAGCGAAAATTGCATTAGCTAGACGGCGTTTTACCAAGCTCTAACTGGACGGATTACGCCTCCAATCTATCTTCACTGTGGGAGACAGCTAAAAATTTACTTCTTTCCTGCCCAAAGTGAGCAGTAGAACGGCAACAGTATTTTGGTGACTCAATAGACATATCAGATATGTTCCAGGATATTGACAACCTAGAGGAATTCCTCATCTCTCCTCCAAATAAGCACCACCCTGTCGGACTCGTCATGACAACAACAATAACAACAATTGCAACCCACTTAACGATTTGACTGTATACGCTTCAGTGAGTACTGGACACAGACAATAAAGACAACTGACCCCAGATGACGAGCAGGAACTTGACGAGTAATCTGTGCGTGTGTTCGTCGTTCATAACAAACACTAAATACACGTTCACCGCCTGCACACGACAATAATTTACAGTCTATACAACGACTTATATTTTAGCCTATAACTTAGCATGTTTAACTGATTTTATGTAGATTGAATTATTCAAAGTTTTGGTCTTGAGGCGCCTCGAAGACAAAAAAATAAAGTCTGAGTCTTGGTTACGAAAAAAACGTTTTGGTCTAGGTCTTGAAATATTCTTGGTATTTCTTTTACTTTTGAAAAAAGTCTCCCTTATACCAATGATTTATTGCATTTTATTGCACTGCATTTTACTGTTGATTTTTTAATATTTAATTGTATTTAATTGTTGACTAGTCAGCTCTGCTGTAAGCCGTCTCGGTCCGAAATTATCATTAGTGCCATCATATTATCATTATAATATCATTATCATTATAATATCACAACAAGAGTGAATAAAAAACGAATAATCAAAACGTCGTTCTACCTGTACACAGATGGCTGTCAGTTGAGCGAGGAAGAAATAATGCGTGAAGACGGACATCACTATACAACCTGCACTGTTAGCAGACGTTGGTAGAAGCACATACGGACTCAGTAGCGCGTCCAGCACATAGCACACCTTGTACCATTACATACATCCAATCCACGCTATCATCATCATCACTGTAGAGTATGAAATTGGGCTGAATAGTAGCTACGCCGGTATCTTTCTGATTTAAGCCCGTGTGCGTTGTTGATCGAGTAACGTCTTTTCGGTAGTTTGGTATATTAGTGGTGTGATTTTGTTTAGGCGGTGAAGCCTAGATAGCCGAGTCGGTGAGATCGAAGGCGGTCTGCTTCGTCTTAGCTTCGCCTTCGATCCAAGACTCACCAACTACCTACAAGAACATCGATCATGTCGCCAGGGTCGTTATGGCGGACGACGAGCGCGCGTCGCAGCAGTTTCAGTTTCAGTTTTCGCCCGGCGCGGAAGCCACGCCTCACGATCATCAGTGTGTTGACACAAGCAATGACGTCACTAGGCAGAGGACGCCCAGCACAGGTGCGTTCAGCCGAGCGTGTGTGTAGCGTATCTGGGTCATTCGGACACCGGCGGCGATCATGGTTGTGATAAATAAACCGTTGAGCCAGAAAAACAGTAACAAATTCATCAAGATAGCAGTCGTAAATCTCTCCAGAGATGAAAACTGATACAGCGAACGTAATCCAGAGACAAAACGAAACACAGCGACATAACTCTCAAACAGTAACTACAAGTAAGACCAAAAAAATTCGATAAAATGTAAGAGCAATAACAAACACGGCCGTGTTTGGTCTTACTTGTAGTTACTGTTTGAGAGTTATGTCGCTGTGTTTCGTTTTGTCTCTGGATTACGTTCGCTGTATCAGTTTTCATCTCTGGAGAGATTTACGACTGCTATCTTGATGAGGCGCCGAAGTAGGGATCCCTTAGTCACTATAGTCACTAAGCATTTCCATCTATCATGATACAGTCCTAAGAGATTTCGCATAAACAGCTAAGTCCATTGCATTAAAGCTCATGCTCCTTTTTCAGCACCTTGAGCCGACGAGGGTTAAACCCATTTAAGCTAGTGCATACAACACATGTCGACCAGATGGACACCGGCTATATTTAACAGTCGGCGCCTTTAACTGATTGGCTGCCGGCAGTCTTGGTAACAGAGCGTACTGTTACACAGAACTTGCCGTTTTTTTCACAGTGGTGGCTGTAACTATTTGTGCCCATTTGTGTGTCTGTCTGTCCGTCTTGTACGGCCTCCCTACTCAGAAAAAAGAAAAGCCCGAGTAAAACTAAAATCGGTACAAAGTTTAGGCCTATCTGGACAGTGGACATGAGTGATCGATGCGCCAATTTTCAGTAAAAAAGAATGAAAAATTAAGGAGACACGCACCATACTGATGTCAAAATCCTGCATAAAATAATGCACATCTTACACTTACGACTGGCAGATTACTTGCCAGTATACGGAATCTGCTTTGAAGAAGCCAACAGTAGCCTACTTTTCACAACTTCAACAAGTTAATAAACAAAAGACGCAATTCGAAAAATTCATACAGCTTATTATATTTGTTTCTGTGGATTTGTCATAGTTTTGATACTGTGATTTGACGTTAAAATATTTAGGCCTACTGGTATGCAGAACAGATAAAACACAGAACGTACCTGGGTAGCAAAGACAGCAAAGAACAACTGCATGTTGAGGCTGGCGGTAAAACGTGGTGCAAATACTGCAGCACACGAGTGATGCACTAGGACAATCAGCATCATACTGGTCTGATGATAAGCACATGCACAGCAAAAAATGTGGTCAGCACAAAGTCATACAAAAACACATTACATAAGCAGAAACAGAGAGAAACCAAATAGTCAGCACTGAAAATAAAACACGACAGATTTATCACAGAACACCGTTTTGAATTTTGAAAATGATTAAAACTGACTAAAATTTACTCAAAACACAATACAACCCCATTAATGCTGCTCCATGCTGATCTGTCTGATAAGCTTTTATTATTCGACAACAGTCATCATAAAAAACATCGGCATCAACTTTTTCATGTAAACTGGGCTGATACTCTGGTAAAGTTTGTTTCATGACTCGTGAGTCAGTACAACATGAAAAAAGCCCATTTTGTGTACGAACGGCACAAATGGATTTGGTCAATTTTCCGAATTTTCCCAGACAGCTGTCAAATCCTTCACATTTTCTGGTTTTTGGCCAACCGCACTAATTGTCGAGCTTTTGGTACACGGTTCTGTCTGTCTTCAACAGATGTATTGTAGCTAGCGGGTACGTTTTAGCAAAAAAACTGTCTAAAAAGCAAATAGGGTTACTTGATCGCTACCTTGTAATATCTTAGCAATGTCACTATATGCAGCAGTTTCGCCGCAATTTGCAACGAAATTTACCACCTGTGCAAAAGTAAATATAGTCGGCGTTCCCTAAAAACAGCTGGGCTTCTTGTCCTAGCAGTGGGCACCCTGTAATTAATAAGTAAATACAATGTGTCCGGTAAAAAAACTGACACACATCGTGCAATAAAAATGTCAAATCTGAACGAATTTGAATAAAGTTTCATACACTTGATTCAAAATAAATTCCTGAAGCGATTGCCAAATTTCGTTAAAAATATAATTCGCTTCCAAAATGATTAAATGTTGAACATCGATAACGAAATATTTCCGTTACCAATATGGCGCTACATAGTGCAGTCGCTCAAGCGGAATTGACGTTCATTGACGCAATCAAAATAACGTAAACAATAACAAAATGGTGTTTTCTGCAGACTTCGTGTTTTTACGCGCGAGAGCTCTATAGCTATAGCGCGTATTAGCTATGGTAGTTCTGTCTGTCCGTCTGACCGTCTATCTGTCACGACCCGGTACCGTTCCAAGCCCACGTGAGATAGAGACTTTGGGTTCTACCGTATGATAGCACAGAGTCTCTAGTATTTCATGCCCCTGGGTCAAAGGGGCCCACAAACGAGGGGGCGAAAGAGGGGCACCGCCTCAGAAGGCTTTAGTTTACCGCTACTGGCTCTTCTAACGTGAAAATCGTTGCAGATAGACACAGACATGCTGCTTATCATAACAAGAACTGACGACAAGCTTTTTAATGTAAACACCGATGACCTTGAACCCCCAAAATAGGGCGTTTTAGTGAATTTATCGCGATTTTGAGCTGCGACACGCATTTCAAGATTGAATTGCGACGAAATGGCTGGAGATAGACCAAGACAACCTGCATACGAAATTTTCAGCATTCAATGTAGATTTTAGCAGTCCAAGTCCGGACCCTCTAGATTCAAGAAAGCCTGCGCACGTGGGTGTCAACGAGAGGTACCCCTGTAAAAAGTGGTTATTTGTGAGCTGTTGGCTTGTCTAGCGTGAAAATGGTTGCAGATAGGCACAGACATGCTGCTTAACATAACAAGCGCTGGCGATCAGCTTCTTAGAGTTGTCAACATTGATGACCTTGATTGACCTTGAACCCTAAAAATAGGGTTTTTTTAGTTATTTTGGGCGATTTTTGGCTGCAAAAAAGCAGAAATGGAGACAAGGCACCAACTTGCAAGGCCAAGGCCGAGACATTAGGCTTTAAAACCGAGGCCAAGGCGCACATTTGAATTTTAATGCACTAAATACTGAATAAGACAAGACCAAGGCCAAGACCAAGGCAGTAAAAAACTGCCTCGAGGCAGCCTCGAGGCGAGGCACTGCCTCGAGGTATCACATCACTGCAAAAAAGTGAATTGCGACGAAATGGGTGGAGATAGACCAAGATTACCTGCGAACACGAACTGCTATAGGCTCTCGCGCGTCTTATGAGCATTAGCTCAGATTTCTTGTAATTAAACTGTTGAGACAAGAAAAATGGTATGGTGCTAAAAAGTTTATCACGAAATTTCTCAGCAAGCCGTGGACACCGTCATGATTAAACAAACGGTTGCCTAATATTGGACACTTCACGTTTTGAGATGACCTCAAAAAGGCCGCTGTAACTATTGTTTGCGTAGACAGATTCAACTGAAATTCGGTATGTTGATTGCCAGTAGATGATGCATTGTTGCCGTAAAATTTTGCCAGAATCAAATGCTGTTTGTTAAAGTTTCGCAAATGTACACAGTAGATGATGAATTACTTATGTAACACCATATTGGTAATGGCAATATTTTGTTATTGATATTCAACATTTAATAATTTTGGTAAGAAATAATATTTTTCAACGAAATTTGGCAATCATTTCTGGAACTTATTGTGCATTAAGTTTATGAAACATTATTCAAATTCGTTCAGATTTGACATTTTTATTGCACGATGTCTAGGGGTCAGTTTTTTTACCAGACACAGTGTAGTAAAACGTACAACGCAGATGAAGCATGAGACGTGAAAGTAGATGGTATATCCGACAGTGGACGGCGATCTCTGAGCGTCAACCAGAACAGCATAACCCAGTG
>Ga0209454_1002878_pt1 | contig 12000 bp, 3 predicted proteins | sample WorMetHERISLAND1_2_FD_187400 | JGI IMG/M metagenome (GOLD analysis project Ga0209454, IMG submission 187400) | Marine gutless worms symbiont microbial communities from Max Planck institute for Marine Microbiology, Germany - Olavius geniculatus... | ecosystem: Host-associated > Annelida >...
AAGGCCCGCAGGGAGACCCAGTCACACCTGGTTACGTTCGGTGGAGGCAGACCTGAGACCTCTGAACATTGGTCTTTCTTCTGCGTGGAGAAAAGCTTCTGGGCGGGCAGACTGGCGCCACATCGTGGACACGGCTACGCTCTGGAAGAGTACGCCATAAGAAGAAGAAGAAGAAGGCCTAATTAGGCGTTTAACGCAACTTCCCAAGTTACGGCGCCAGCTGCCAACATACGGCGCTGTGTAAGTCTAATCGTGTTTTCAATAATCATTTATTGATTTTACACGCGATAGCAGAATGCTTCGCGCGTCTTAGACATGACCTGGGCGTCCGTCTGTCCGTCTGTCTGTCACATTGTTGTATTGTATCAAAACAGTGCAAGCTAGAATCACGAAATCTTCACCATGGGTTGCCCCAAGGACTCTAGTTTTTGTGACAAAATTTCGAGCCCCTGTGTGAGGAGGTTCCAGGGTTCGAACAAGAGCGTCAAAAAGGGGTACCTCCATAAAGACGTTATTTTGCCGTTGTTGGCTCGTCTAGTGTGAAAACCGTTGCAGATAGGTACATACGTGTTGCTTATCATAACAAGCACTGGCCACGGGATTTTTTACTTCATCAACATCGATGGCCTTGAAACCTCAAAATTAGGGGTTTTCGTGAATTTTTCGTGATTTCGGGCTGCGACACAAATTTTACAAGTGAATAGCGCCGGAATGACTAAAGAGAGACCCAGACAACCTGCGTATAAAATTTTCAGCATTAAACTTTAATTGTAGCAGTCCAAATATCGACCCCCTACGTTAAGCCTGCGCAGGTGGGCATCAAAGAGGGACACCCCCTTAAAAAGTGGTTATTTTACCGCTATTAGCTTGTCTAGCGTGAAAACAGTTGCAGATAGGTACAGACATGCTGCTTATCATAACAAGCACTAGTGACGAGCTTTTGAATGGTGTCAACATCGATGACCTTGAACGACCTTGAACCTTAAACGATAGGAGATTGTAGTGACGCGTAGTCACGTAGTCGCCTTCAATTTTCGGTTGCGGCGCACATTTCAAGAATGAATTGCGCCGAAATGGCTGGAGATAAACCTGGACAACCTGCGTAGGCATACGAAATTTTTAGCATAGATTGTCCATTTTAACAATCTAAATTTCGACCTGCTAAATTCATAAAGTCTTCCCCACGTAGGCCTCAAATTTTGGTACTCCTTGAAGACGCAGTGTTATTTTATTGCACGCTGTACACAATTGCCCAGGTGGCAGGATCGCTGCTATCGTGCATCATGTGAGCTTTGCTCAAATTACTTGTTCTTATTGTCTGTAACGCAAAGGCACGTACAGACCGACGTAACTGAACTGAACTGACACGGTTCAGTTTTTGACGAACTCACCAAAAGCAATAAGCGAGCAGGGCGAGCCCATTAATCATCAGTTAACGCGTATTTGCGCGTAGTCACGTAGTCACCTTCGCCGTTCGACGGTGCCTACACTAATGCATTACTGTTTGCCCATTGGTCAGTTCCTCAAAAACTAAACCATGTCAGTTCAGTTCAGTTACGTCGCACTATCGCCTTAAGGATTCTATGCCAATTTGTGATGCAATCATGGTAATGCTTTACCGTAGATGCCTGTCTTTTCATGACGAGTGTGAATTCGTGACTGTGTCGCAGAACAGTACCACCGAATGAAGCAGTCATTTTGGCCAATAAGGTTCCTGTTTTCCAAATGCTTCTAGTTAAGTATTAGCTGAATATTTTCATTGTTCCTGTTGTTGTGTAAACAGAGAACGATCAGAATATTTCTGAGTAAACTGCCGCAGTACGTTGGTTCGAGCTACGACAGCGCGGCTTGGTCGGGTTGTATGACGGCACTTGGTCGACAGGTCGCTGGAGCACGCGGGTCTACGAACGCGTAGACCCACCAATCATCATGTGTGTGGTCCAAGCCAGCCACACACTGTCACTCCTGGTGTGTGGCCTCTTTGTGCCGCTTGACATTGACCAAAATTACCAGGCCTAACGAACTACCGTAGCAAATTTAACCGACTTAGCACAGTAGCCAATTTATGATTGCATTATTGCATTAATGCATCCAATAAAACTTTGTTGCCAACCTCTGCTTTGTGTTTAATGAGCGTTTATTCAGAGACCAGTGGTGAAGGCATAAGCTGCCAACAGTGGCGTAGCTGAGAAATTTTTCCGGGGGGGGCGCAAATCCAGAGGGTCTTCCCTTTTCTTTTCTTCCCTTCCCCTGCCGTTCCTCTTTTCCACTTCCCTCGTTCAGCTTAGAAGCATGACCTCTAAATTCCAGCTAAGAGTCTGAGGGAGCGCTGTCAGCTCTCGCTGTGGAATCTGGGGCGAAGCCCCACCGAGATCAAATTTGGTGCATTATATTCTTAAATATGAGATCTGATGGCAACAATTTAATTACTTTCGCGAGAATCAACTGACCAAACTTTAATGCAGTTAAGGCAAAAAAGAATGACAACAAAAACTTCAAAGTGGCGGTACAAATAAGCAGTGATGTTATCATGTACTCAAGGACTTTGTGTTCAATGACAAGAACAAGGCCAAGGACATGGAACCCGAGGACGAGGACAAGGCCAAGAACTTGAGACCAAGGTTAAGACCAAGGCCAAAAAACTCGAGGTCAAAACCATATACATACATTATATACCATATAAGCCGCTATTATGACACATCACCGTCAACGGGAGTGATTTTAGAAAACTTTTGCACATTCTGAACGTCATTCGTAGCATCATACTACTGGAAGAGTCCAACAATGAAAAGAAATATCAGAGATAGACAAAAAACAACTGACATCCGGTGACTCTTGCAATTCCAGACTCAGTAGTTTTAATTTTTGTGACAAATTTTCCATTATGTTGTATTTTCGTACAACGTCAAAGTTGTATGCCTTGAGACCAATTTGGTCCAGTGATATTGCTATGTCAATAGCTAATGTTCAACATTTTTTAAGTTCTGTGTTAACTGTCGGTAATAAAGCGATAATGAACAGAATTTATTAAAGTCCTCGGTATTATGGCCGAGGACTTTACCTCAAGGCCAAAGACTTGAGAGCCGAGAATTCTTTGTCCTTGAGGTGCAAATAAGCGAAGCAAGCAGAATTTTTTTTGTATCCCACACTTATGTCCAGTGGGGGTACCACTACACTCCCTAACCCCTTCTTTCCGCCCAAAAAATCTAGGATCTGCGTGAATTACATAAGTGGCCCTTGACGTTTCAGGGGGCGGGGCGGAGGAGCAACTGCTCATTTGCTCCATTCTAGCTACGCCGCTGGCTGCCAAGACTTGATTCAATTTAGCATTAACCTAACAATAACTGATAACCAATCAATCAATCAATCAATCAATCAATCAAAAAACACTTGCAAAATGACCAGTAATTAACAAGATATGTCCATAAATATGTCCACTTGTTTAAAAAGCTAGATCAGTGACAAAAATACTCACATGTTAACGAACGAACATTACGCGTGATGTGTGTTGTGATATAAGCAGCCACGGACTAGTAGATCGGTGTGAAAATGTTTTCATTCATGATAAACAGCATCGTTGCAAACGCTATCGACTTCAACACTAGGCCTACTGAACAAAAACGTCGTGCTGTCAGAAGGAAAACGTGCGATGCCGCAGCAGTGCAGCCTTCCTGTGACTGAGGCATATCTTCCCACTCTGTACTCTGTAAAATACCAAGAATGTCAATTTTAACCTGTCAGAAAAGTCTTTGATGAAAATTTTCCTTCAAAAATAAAAAAAAATTGTGACCCAATCCCCCATTTAGGAAATTTAAGAACAAAATTTAAAAATTTTGAGCATCCGTATCTTCCGTCAGAAATTTGCACCTTCCTGCCGCAATTTTTTAATGCAGGATGGCGCTGATATGCGGAAATAGTTTTTGTAAAAAAATGGTGACGTTCTCCCATAACTAGGTCACTGACGGACTGCAAAGAGAGAAGACAATTATTCCCATAAATGTGTTAAAATTGAATGATATTTTAAAATAAAATTTCATATTCGATGCTAACTTAAAATAACAGCTATATAAACCTAACCTACAGTGTCCTACATTTTCATAAAATAAACTCTAAAAAACAAAAACACAGCACATTCATAAGTGCATGGTAATCAGAATCACATGAATAAATCACAAATGGCATGATCGACGTATTCAATAATCAATTCTATTCAATCAGGCAGCCGTCAATATGCTGATTAACCTCAGCGTTTGAGACACTTTCGTCAAATATCCAACTACATATTGGGCACTGCATCACTGGGGGCTGTTTCTGGGTATTTCCGGCTGAAAATAATGCTGCAATGCTCGACTGTTTGTGTTTTTTCGCTGCCGGCATTGTGCTGCTCTTACCACGCTTTCTGCTACTGGGGGCAGTTTTGCTGAGTTTTCTTGGTACAACACTTTCTCGCTGTAAACTCTTCACCTTGCTAGCAAGCTGATCATCTGCTGACGCTGTTACAATAACATCATCATCGTCATCTTCCTCTTCTTCTTCTTTCCCTGAAATTCCATCGCCGGCAATTAAATCATTTCTTTCTGGCTCATTTTCCGAGGTGTTTGTGGTGATATCGTTTCCGGCAGGTTTTGGTTTGAAGAACTGTTTAATGGTTGGCGGAGCCGTAATTGCTCTCTGCAGGTACCTGGCTATGACTGCAGTCACCGGTTCCATGTTAGATCCAGACTCCGAGGTGGTGGCAGAGTCCAACGACGTCACGAGATCTACCTGGCTACCGCATCCGGACACAGAGTCAAAAGTGGTAGAGCCCACAGGTTCCACGTGACTACCAGGTCCAGTCACAGAGTCCAAGGTGGTAGAGTGGGATGCGTACACGGGTTCCATGTGAACACCGGACACAGTGCTCGAGGTGGTAAACCGGAATGCGAACTGTTCATCTAAAGCATCCACGTCGATCACATCCACAGATGACGTCAATGTCTGCAGATCATTCACAGCAGTGGCACCAGCACCAGCACCAGCAGCTGCCATCTAATGACCACGACATACAATCAACATTGATCATCACTCAGCGATTGCGATAACGTCAAACAGGGTGGCAACAAACGAAGAGAAAAAATCTCTCAAGACTTCTAGGCTTTTCCAGAGCCATCAACTTACTTTTCCACAGGTTATGTGCAACAAAATGTAATCTGGGGAAGCACTGTAAGCTCCCCCAGCGGGCTCTGGGGTAAAGCCCAACTGCAAATGTAGTTATGTACCCGATATTTTATAGAATTTTTGCACCCTGGAAACCACATCTGGTGACACTATTCTGTTTGTTACAATTTGTCCCCCGAGGTTGCACAGAATTCTCCAAAGACTCCAGGGTTTTCCAGGTTTGTGGCCACAGTCAAACTCAAGAAAAATACGCCGGGCCAGTGTTGACATAAAATGCGGCCGTCGGCTTATAGCTTCAGAAGCCTAACCCTGAAAATTGATTTTTGAGCTTAAAACATTCACAATAATTCTGGTTTTTCCAGGTGCTCTAGTAATAGAGTTGGAAGTCCACAGAAGACAGATGGATGGGCAAGACCCATAATGCAGACTGCTAGGATGACCGCATAAAAACTGACATGTGTGGTCTATCGTACATGGCCAAATCACAAAATTAACAAGAAGAAAAAGACTCATGAGTCAGGCATAGACGATCATCTCTCAGAATATAAGTTGTAACTAGAAAGCAGTCAGAGCCCGCACACCTCCGCCAAGGCAATGTTGTTCGCTAGGTGGCAGCACCATCTTCGGTTTTGCAGCGGTTTCCCTTATGCCACATTGAAAGCAATGGTAACGAAAATTTCAGAGATCCAGAATCCAGGATTCCTTCCGGATCACCCCCAAAATTGAATCACTGGTAGTTTGTGCCATTCCTGACATACACTCAAAATTTCAAAAAGATCCGTCCATAACTTTTTAGTTATCTTGCTAACACACAGACAGACAAACAGACAAATAAACAAACAAACCAAGTCTGGCAAAAACATAACCTCCTTGGCGGAGGTAATTAGAGCTGTCAAAGCGTTAATTTTCTAACGCATTAATTAACGCGTTATTAACGCACCCAGGTCCGTCGAGAGGGAGAGTAGGGCGGAGGAAAGTTACCCCAGGCCCTGAAATGTTTGGGGGGCCCACCTGTAGAATATAAAAAGTTAGAAAACAAATAAAAACACATTTTTCAACAATAACTGACGTCACCACTAGCATAGAAATCTATTAGCCTGTCATCTAAATAATATTTATTTACAGTAGTGATAAAACGGCAACCAGCTTAGTTATTTGAATTTATTCAATTGTCAAATAACCACAGTTTAATGGAAAACTGAAACTTTTGCTTCAAGGAATTCAGTAAATTAAATACATTTACGCATGTGCGTTAATTTTTTAATGCGCCTTGATTTTTTTAAAGTTATTAACGCATTAATTTGACAGCTCTGGTTGAAATATGTTAGGAAAACAAACAGCAGTCGAAACTGGATTGCTACCAGACAAGTAAAAAAATGAATAAAATGATTAGTTACAAAGCTGACAAATTAGCTCAATCTGATACAACAAATGCTCAGCTGCAGTAAAAAAAATTACTAAAACAATCAATTTTTAAATTTTAAAAAATGCTAACAAGCTGTTGTTGCTGTAGTCGTAGTCGCGTTTCGTCAGCTGCGGCTTTCTCGGCGAGTGAAATCAAGACTTGTGGATAGCGGACACCAATCAACCTCTGACCATTGTCTAACTGAGTTCTCACGACACGCAACGAACTCTCCGCCTTCCTGCATCATGTAACAGATCATGACATAGGTGTATCACATCATATCATATTTAAAATTTATACAGCCCCTATTACATGATAAAAAACCATGCAGTGGCTTCTATCCTTATACCTGGTGGGCGCTGCTTGGGCAATCTACACCCTTAATAATACTTCCACCTACTTTTTTTACTGGGGAATTATCACCCTTAACAAATATTTCCCCGTATTTTCACTGAGTAATCTACACCTCTAAAAAAACTTCACCCTATTTTTCACTCCCCCTATTTTTTAATTTACACCTTTAACAAAACTTTCCCCTAGAGAGAGGAAAAAGCCGAAAAAAGAGAGGGTTACTTTAGTTCAAAAGTGGGCGAAACTTGAGCCAAAAAAGTGGGGGAGAAGTTGCGCCCAATTCTGATTCCAGATTTGAGGGGGAGACAGAAGACTGACCATGGGTGCATCGCAGACATGATCACATACTTCACACACATACTCCGAAAGACAACAGCAAGACAGACAGAAGACACAGAGAACTGTGCGCAAAAAAGACAGGTAGCCTCAGTCATCAGTCTAACTCAGTTCGGAACAATTTCTCCACAATATAACTATTCTACACTTAAGACACCAGCAGCTAATACCAGCAACATGAAAAATATCCGCTAATGGTAAAGAACGCTGGATCATGATCTGGAATCCACAAAAGAATCCGGATTAAAATTGAAATCTAATCACTTCTTTCCAGCACTGCATCCAAACCTCGCCCAAGATTTCAGCAAAAAGATTTAAAAGGCACATTTCATTCAAACAAACAGATGCAACAACATATCTTCAGCCATTCTTTGCTAAAGGTACAAATAGACACTAGAACTTGACAGAATAAGAGCCAACGTACAAATAAGACCAGAGGGTGCAATAACTGTACATACGTGAGTCGCAGTTGGACGGCGTATCTGTTGATGGTGAGCTGCAGTAAAGACATGAGACGCATAATGCCACCGCACAACAGATGCACCTTGTAGCAACGCACGCCAACTAAACACATCATACACACGTGTATATGTTCTATACATACAAGAAAATTTGTGGTTCAAGCCAAGTGGCTTGGTCCAAAGGCTGGCAACATCCACAGTGATAGCATATATCAACTGTGACATTTCTACACTGTGTCGCAAAATTAGCAGCCCCCTGCTTCAAACACACCTAATTCAGTTTTCAGTTCATGGATTTCAACAAAATATCGTACACTGCACTATCTTAACATTGCTTACGAACACACCCATTATGACATACGCACCTTACCGTGTGTGCTCAGTGTAACGTAATTATGACATCAGAGTTTCTTTACATTAAAATACGTTCAATGCATTGTTATTGACAAAGGGATCAAGCAGCAGCGTACTTGCCTCAGACTGAGCTTGCCTCAAAACCAAAAGTGGCTACTTTGAGCTTAAACTTTAAAAGCTAGTTCAGAATGATTGCCTCAATAACTGTTTAAAATTTTGTAACAATCTGTCAGGTATTAACGATTTTACACTAACTTATCTGTAGGCGGGCCGCTAATTTCGTGACATTATATTAGCTTACTATTCTTATTAAACATGGTAAAATGTGCTTGCAAACTCATATAAAAAATATATCACGTTCTAAGCTAAAAAATATGTCAGTGACAATATACTATGCAGCTGTCCCCTTACAGCTAAGCAACCTGAATGATAATTGTGACTTTAAACCTAAAAAACCTAAAAATTGGCACACCTGTCGGTATCTTTTTGTTGGCTTGCGATGCTCCAAGCTATAAGCAACCCTTATTGCCAGACATCGTGTCCGTGGCTGTCTGCATCTCTGCAATGTCACGAGCCACACTGCCTACCACCTTATTTTCTTCTTAATAAGCCGTAAAGGACGGACAGATGGACAAGACTGATAGTGTGATAATCACAGTACATATATACGTGCCAAAGGTGCATAGTATTTGCAACAGGCTATATTTGTGGTAGAAGTCACGTCCAGCTTTCTATTGCTGCCAAACCAATTCACAAACCGAGCCCGATACGCTTGCTGCATATTTTCATTGCGTTGTGTGCTTAAATAATATTGTGTTGCACTTATTTTACTTTATTGTGTTATTATTATATTAACACTACATAAAGTACGTGCTAAAACACATAACAAAATGCAATTTGCATGGAACTATTTTGTGAGCGAAGCAGTACGATCAGCTCGTTGGGTACGTCGGTTCGCATATGCAGACCGCAAACTTCACACTAATTCCGGTTAAATTCACCTTAATTGGACTCAACGTTTTGTGAAAAATAACGAATATGATGTGACAGTACATGTGTGATTATTTAGCAGCATCCAAACACTCCACAACAAAGGATTTTTGCACTTGTTCGTAACATCAACGTTGCTACGGACGCGTTGCCACGGCTTGGTCAAATGATCATTTTAAGTGCTGTGAGCTTGGTATGGTAAGCCAAAATAGCACTACCACGGTCGTAATAGGCCGTGCGCCTACTACACCTTTGGCATATATATGTATTGCGCAATTAAGTTGGTCAAATAATAATACTAATTACTGTCATTATTATCGTAATTACCAGTGCAAGATCGTCCGTGTTTACAGGTTGGTCCATGAATACAGCAAGTCACTGATGAGTTGTATGATTCCTTCCAGCCCTGCTCTGTTACCAACAACAAAACACAGCATTCAGTACTTAATAAATTACTTATTTACTTAGTATTATCTTATACACTGCGTTCAGAAAAAAACACCCACTCACGTTTTCTGTTATATCTCTGTGGAAAATGCTTAAATTTGCACAAAATTTTTAGGGAATGTTTACTAAGGAACAAGTATTCCGAAAATGGAAAAGTTATATATTTTTGCTACCAGTGACGTCATATTTCCATGTTTGTAAATTATGGGTTTACGACTGAAGACACATTTGATGAAATGTGAAAACACATCAATTGGTCAATGCGTTAACTGGGACCCAAAAAATGCTAATCCATCATGCAATTTTCCATTGTGAACTGTTTTTGTGGTTTATCTTCTTGGCTGAGTGCAAGATCCTCAACTTTGTTAATGTTGGCAGATCTATCATCTACGCACACTGCATCACTGCATAAATGACCACTTGCCCGCTATCAGTTAAACGACTTGAAATCACCAGCCATGTGAATTATTTTTATTTAAAAGTTTCATTCCATCAATATTCCATTGTCTGTCCATTGTCCAGAAACAACAAACTTGCGGCTACATAACCCTTGCTGACTCGCAAGCATTTCATCAGACGTCACCAGGAGCAAAAAATATCTAACTTTTCCACATTCACTGAAAATTTGATGGAAATCTGAACACTTTCCATGGAGATAGTGGGTTTTTTTCTGAACGTAGTGTAGTATTCATCAGAGGTAAAGCAGGCAGCCAAAAAATAACGTTTTTTTGTTTTCCTGTTTGGACACATGCACCTAGTTCAAATACTCAATTTGAACTTAATAGCAGTCACCCATCCAACTAGTAACCACTTGATAGCGCCCCGACCGGGAGTAAAACTCATGACCTCTCAATCACGAGTCCAACATACTATATGTTATGCCACCAAGCTACTTTTAGTTATATACACTGTGTCCGGTATAAAACAGACCCCCTAGACATCGTACGATAAAAATATCAAATCTGAATGAATCTGAATACAGTTTCGTACACTTAATCCCAAATAAGTTCCTGAAGTGACTGTCAAATTTTGTCAAAATATATTATTTCTTACCAAAGTTATTAAATGTTGAATATCGATAACAAAACATCTTCGTTACCAATATGGCGTTACATACTGCAATCGCTCAAGCGGAAGTGGCGTTTTGTTGATGCAATCAAAATAACATAAACAATAATAAAATGGTGTTTTCTGCAGACAATCATGTTTTAATTAAATTGTTGAGACAAGAGAAAGGGTACGCTGCTGCTAAAAAGTTTACTGCAGAATTTCCCAGCAAACCATGGACACTGTCAGGATTAAACAAATGGTTGCCTAATACTGGACGTTTCATATTTTGAAGCTACCTCACAAAAGCCGCTGTAACTATTGTTTTTGTAGATAGACTTAACTGAAATATGACACTGACTGCTAATAGATGATGCATTGTTGATGTACAATTTTGCCAGAATCAGATATTGTTTGTTAAAGTTACGCAAATGTACACGGGTTTTCTTATGTGACACCAAATTGGTAATGGAGATATTTTGTTATCGATTTTCAAGAATTAGTAATTTTGGTAAGAAATGATATTTTTAAAAGAAATTCGGCAATCACTTAAGAAATTTAATGGGAATTAAGTGTACAAAACTTTATTCAAATTGGTTCAGATTTGACGTTTTTATTGCACGATGTCTAGGGGGTCCATTTCTTACTGAACAGTGTAGTTCTTATCATTAACGAAAACAACATCGACAACATAATTATTCGGTGCAAACTTGCCGGCTTCATCGACTGATATCTTCCTATACTTCTTCATCAGGTCTGTCTTCTCCTCCTCAAAGCCTGACACACCTGTGTTCGGTCTGCAACACAGAATAATAATAACAATAATCCAATTTACATGGCACCCTTACCTTACACAACTACTGCAACAACTACTACTATATGAAAATATTACATTAAAAAAAACCAAGCCAGACAACTAGTCAACTGAAGGCATAGAACCAAAACAAAATGTGATGACAGCAAAAACGATAATGATGATGATAATTAGAACAATAACGATAACAATGAGATATCGACGACGTTGGTGAGAAAGTTTCTAACCGAGCAATTCTGTAGATATGCATTGAGGCATCTTTGAGAGTCGCTAACACGAACCATCGTCGGTTGAACTGGTTCTCACGCCGAGAAACATAGAAACCGTTGAGACTGCTGCTGGAATTTGAGTCCAGCCGGGACAACGCCTGATCCCAGGACATCCCGCGATCCACCTCCAAGGTCACATGGCTATACACGATTTCATTCCACATGATTAGCAAATGCTACAACACAGTCTATCATTATGACAAAAAGAAGTAAACTGCACACTGTCGTGCGATAGAACCACACAACAAATTAGTGAATAAATGTATTAACAAATAAACATATAAGCAAAAGAATAAATAACATAAAAGTATAAATCATAAATGTGTAAAATTAATATCCACAGGCAAAGTAAACTATGCACATTTACTG
>Ga0209454_1002880_pt1 | contig 11994 bp, 6 predicted proteins | sample WorMetHERISLAND1_2_FD_187400 | JGI IMG/M metagenome (GOLD analysis project Ga0209454, IMG submission 187400) | Marine gutless worms symbiont microbial communities from Max Planck institute for Marine Microbiology, Germany - Olavius geniculatus... | ecosystem: Host-associated > Annelida >...
GATGTATACTGTTATTTTATTGTGGCATGTTAGTGGCTGCTGCCCTTTGTCATTAAATCAGAATAAAAAAAAAATAATCTGACTTTTTGAAGTAAAATGTTAATAATATTTTTTTTTTGACAGAGATAGAACATAGATTTTTTATATGGTTGTTGTGAAACCTGGACCTGTATGGAGTAAATCACAGTGTACTACTGCTGTTGTTGTCAGATATTCCTGCTAGTCGCTCAGCCGAGCTACTTGGTGACGGCATTGTTTCGTATTCACATGCATTGTATCTATGGAGCAACGATCGCCGTTGTTCTGCCTGTTGTCAACACTAGACTGGTCTGCATTTCTCTATGCTTATGTTGTCTGAAATGTCATTTTTTGTTCGTTTATAATCACTCGGTTTTATTTAAAATTTTGTCTAAATTTGTTATTTTCATACAAATTTGATTCAAAATTATGTATTTTGTTTTTTGTGCTATATTTCACAGTTTCATTGACTTTTTGTCCACAGTAAATTTTTCTTGTGTCTTCAAGTATGGTGTCAGGTATTGCTTTCTATATTCTGAATGTAAGACCTATAATTTTGCTATTTAACTTAGCAATCTGAGAGGTAATCGTGCTAATAAACTGCACTCATTTAGCCAGTTGTTAGGCAAAGATATTTTAGTTGGGAACCTGCAGTAACTCTGGAAAAATTTTTGCTTTAAACTAAAGACCAGTTGTTGCTTTATTGTTGCTAGTGCTTCTTGTTTTTGTTGCTGACAGTTGCCGTTTGAGACATCAATCTACTTCATTCAACACATTCTGATACTTGTTATTCCATTCTACTTGCTCAGACTTGGAGGTGCATTCTTACACTATCATTTACGTGCTTTCCAGTGTTCGGTGGAAATACATCACATAGTTGTTACATGACATATTTTAAGCCATTTTTGATGTTTGCTCAAATTTGCAACATAATGATGGGAATTGATGTCTAATTGTAGCTGTTGTTATGTCTGTTCGTCTGTCCATCTGTTTGTCTCTCTTTTTTCTCTCTGTAGATATGGCTCCTATCTTGAAAGTGAAAAGGTGTAGAAAAACCAAAATTGGCATGAATGTTTCCCAGGGCAGGAGTATTTGATGTTCTAATTTTTAGCTCAAATAGACAAAGGTTAGGGAACTTACATTTTGGTGAGGATTAGGTTGCATAGTTCTGGGCGGATAGCCACATACAATGTTGGCACAGGACTGCCATAATTTTTTTAGTTTTTACACACATTACTATAATTTGCAGTTTGTGGTATACCGCTGCAGGCGTCTACACCGCTGAAAGCGTGACTGATGGTTCATGGCTGTGCATGTCTCTTGGTCTCATCTTTGTCTATCATTTTGTCATCCTACAGGGTCTCGGACTGGTAATGCTCACGTCTCTTTTGTTACTAAATTACTACATTGTGGTGCTGTGAAAGTAGAATAGAAATAAATACTACAAAATGTGTAGAAAGCTTAACACCAAAATCATCGTTACCTAGGTGTGTATTGGAGTTCAGCTTCGGCTTTGTCTAGCCTGTTTGCAGCCGTTTTGGCATGTCCAGCCATGTTTAGTTTCGGCAAAATTTTTGGTATGCATTTTACGGATGCAGCTACAGTACTGTGTGTTATCTGTAGCCAGAAGTAATGAAACTAGTCTTGTATATGACATAAAGCTAGTCAGATTTGTTGAAGCTAAAGATCATCTGTTTGGCAAATTTGAAAATCTTCAACCTTACATATATTTATGGATCAATTTGGCTGGATCTACCCCATTTCATTTTTAGCCCTGCCCATTTGCCTTGAGTTGATTTATAAACCTGGTCCAGTTTGTAGGTTTTCTGGTGGAAACATATTTTCGATCATTCAGTCAGAGTTGACATAATAGGCTTAATAGTTGAGCTCGTTTATCAATAATAGTAACTGCACATGTCACACCTCAATGCAAGTTGACGACTGCGCTCTTCGACTACATCAGCGCTGGTTGCTCCACGCACTGTGCATTCTACCATTGGCGACCGCACCTTTCCAGCGACTGTCGCATTGGTCTGGAACAGTTTGCTGGAGTCAGTCCGGTCATTGCCGTGTTTTCCGCAGCAGACTGAAAACTGAACTTCTTGCCCGGTCTTACAGCTATGACTAAGAACATCTCATTGCACTGACTACTATTACGTGACTTTACTGTTTAGACTTATTGTTACGTGTCCTTGTAGTCTTAGGACTTAACGCCACGCCAAAGTTTATTCGTCCATCATCATCGTCATCATCAACTGCAGGTTTAGATGGTGATATCTGTCTGGGTATGTGTGTGTGCTGAGGAGCTGAATTACAGTTTAGACCGGCTAGATATTGGTTGGTCAGGTTTATTAAGCTGACAGCTTGAAAAACAAAGTGACCAAAATCAGCTGAACTGAATTGAACTGCATTCAGTTCAGTTCATTTTGTTCACTTAGTACACTCTGGTAGATGCAACTGAACGGAACTGAGATTTCATTATGGTTTATTTCTGTCACTCTATACACACTTTTGTATGTGTTGTCGGTTGCAGCTCACTGAAGTGAATCTGAACAACATGCTCTGTCCTGCGGTGTCGGACCCATTCTATGGTCGCTACTACCGTCTCTATGCCTCGGTTCATCAGACGTTACTCGTGTCCATACATGGCAAGCTTTACACCATCATTGCTCAGTTTGTACTACACACATGTCGACGGCACAACATAGGGGCATCGACATCGGCAGTCTCGCAGAACAATGGATGCGTAGCTTGTAATGGACATCCCAAACATAACTAGAAGCACTCGGACTGCGCAGATCTCTTCCGCTGCCGAGGGATTTTTTTCACGGTGTTGTTCAGACTGATTGCGAAACTGTTAGCATTATGACAGTGCTGACATCCAGAGCATAATAGCAAAACACTGTATTGCTGTTTCGCACGTTAGAAATTGCCAACGCATTTTATTTTTTTTTGTTGGGGTTGTTATTCAAATTACAAACAGCATCTGATTGATTGTTACTATGACTGCACTGCACTCCTCTAAAATTTTGTTATAATTTTTTTTATAAGCTTTTAAGTAATTACTAATTAAGCAATTTCGTTGAATAATAACAGATGAAGGGACATCAGTATAAACATTGCCTCTTTTTTCAGCTCAGGTAATTAACTCAAGGCATGTAGATTTCGAAAAAAATAAGTAATGCAGTTATATACGAGGTGCTTCGAAAAATTAGCTGCCAAGAGTTTTGCTGTTGCTGAGTAAAGAATACTGTTGGAATTTTTAAATTCTGTAGCTGGCTGACTTGACTATGAACTGTTTCAGAATAGTTGTAGATAAAGATTGTAACACATCGCAAATAATTTGTGAAATGTTCAGTGTTTGAAGGCTAGTGTTATTCAAAGTTATTGAATACCACAGGATGTGCCAGTGAAGGAATTTTATAATTCTTGTCTTAATTTGATGAAGTTACGAATTTAGGAAATTGTGGGATTTATGTTGTTTGTTACTTTCTTGTTACTGATCTCACATCTCACGAAAGTTCACATTTAAACGTATTAAGTTCTCCAAATACTTAATTTGGTTAGTTTGCATTTGTTACCCTATGTCCAGTTGTAAGCTGTGAATTTGTGTTGGGCTGTGTTTGGCAGTTGCTAGCAGAAAATATGCCCTTTAGCAAATAACACGATATCCGCTAATCATGTGTAAATAAAGATGTTATTTTGAATTGCATTTGATGTATATAAGTTGAGTGTTGTCTCTTAGGTTATACCGAATGCCCATCTGTTCGTTTGTTTGTTTGTCTGTTGAACACAGTTCAAAAGTAGAAGTAGCAATGGTAGTGTTATGTTTTCAGTAGGTTGAGTTTAGCTGAAATATACATTATAATATCACTGTGTAATATGTTTAAAAAAGTTTTTGACACCCCTTTCGACTGCGGCTTGAAGCCTGTTTATGAATAAGTTATTCAGGCTGTTGCTGTAAATCCATAGATAGTACGGTAATGTTATTATATTTATTGTGCACATTGTTCAGTTGAATATGTGAAATGTTTCACATTTATCAAAATGCAGCTTGTTGTCAGTACCATAGATATTATGTCCGCAGAAAATAAGAAAATAGCCAGCAACCAGCTGCTCAGTTTTGATCGTGTTTCGACTCTATCATTGTTCGTGCAACAGTGGCAATTTAAACAGCTGTCATTTGTTGATGTTCACTGTTCTTTGTGTGATGTCATCATTTAGTATTCTTTGCAGGTTGCAGTATTTTGTCGGTGATCTGATTGTCTCACATTTTAGTCTCGAATCACATTTAGATGTTGTGATGTTATTATCATCTAGTATTTCTGCGTTGTTGATTTTGTGTTGCCAGCAGACACTTTTCTCGACATTTGACATCGAATATCTATTGCACTGATATATTATGCATGTTTCTAATCATTTTATGATTTTGTGCGGAATTTTGACACATCTGGCATGTTACAGCTATGGGCATAAATGCATTGTTTGTCTGTTGTGTTATTTTGTGGTATGTTTTATTGTTTTAACATGTGGCAACATGTTTAGATGGATGATATTAAGATTTTGTGTGTACTTTCATAATAGTTTTGTTGCTGTGTTGCTGTAAGAATTTCAGCAGTAAAGTTAATAACTTTTTTTCTGACTTCGTGCACAGTTGAAAATTGTGATAATTTAGCAGGCATGTAAAAAAATTTGCTATGAATTGATTGCATCCTTAGGATCTCAGTGTTTACTTGCAAAAAATGTCCTCCAATAGACACTATTTTGAAACTTATGACTGTTTGGAGGATAACAGGGAAGATTTTTAGAACTACCATTACTGTTACATGCACACTCATGGTGGGCAGTTCTTACAGTTTTAGCTTAGGATTTATATTTTGTGTTTCGTGTGTTACTTATTTTGTTTTTTTTTCTGTAGAGGTTACATTTTGAGTTCTATTAAGTGTTTGTAAGTGTGCATTGCCTGGAAAGGCCATCCCCGAAATGACCTGTACTGTGTCAGGCAGGATGTTAAATCCTAATCACTCACTTTTTTTGATGTAACCCAGGTCTTAGCTACTTGTACCATGGCAGAATTCTGGCAATCGGCTGAATTAAAGAGACTGGCAAATATATTTTAACTTTTTGATGGGCTGATTTTCTCATTCTTCTGATTCATCAATTAATCATTTACTGTTAGCTAACCATTGGTTGAAGTTGACTAAAGGTTTAACTTTAGCTGCAGTTCTGGACAGCTGTGTCACATAACCATTTCCTTTATCTGCACTTACTACAGCTGCTTTGTGAAGACAGCTGTTTTTTGTTTAGTTAGTGATCAAAATTGACTTTTTAGTCATAATTAGTAGTTCCAGAAACTGTAGTTGGTTGAGCTTAGTCAATCTTAACAGATTGGTAAAGAATTAGAAGCCACTTGTAATTGTGTTTTGTGTATGGATTGCACACAGCTGCCTATGTTTTGCAGTTTGTTACATGATATCAGCTTATCATTCTGCATTTTACTCAAGTATTTGTGTTTTCACAATTTATCTGGCCACTTCTTTTAGCTGTTTTGTCATAAGTTAATGCTTTGCTGTTGCGATTATTGAACAATGGCTCAGTTAGGCATTTTCAATGGAATATATAACCTGCATACGCTAGCGCACAGTCGATGCAAACAGCACAGTGCCATAAAATGCCACACTGTAGGTGAAGACGTATCAGCAGACAAAAACTGTGTATGTGTGAACAAACGATCCATACTGATAGAAAGATAAAATTTCTGACAACCAAAACTTCACAGAAGACCCAGGTATACAACTGTTCCTGCATCCATTTGCAGCACAATGTGTTGGCATGTTTTTTGCTATATTTCAATAATTTAGTTGAGAGCTGCAGACTGCGCCATCTGAATGAGTTTCACGTACAATTGCTACTGGGTGTCGATATGCTGCCGAAAATATTAGAACTGTGCCATTTGGAGGGTTATGTATAATATGGAGCTGATGTGCATCAAATATATAGGCAGAATAACCGTTTAGCATTGAAGTTAAACTGAGCTGAAGTTATTTACTTTAGCAGACTGTAGTTTAGCAATGTTTGTGATCCATTTGTAATAGAAATAGATGATAATCATATGTTTTTATTAGGTATTCTGCCCTAAGGCAAATTAAGGTTTTCCAGTCCTTCAGCAGTTACCATTTCAGTCTTTTTCATATGAGCTACCTGTTATTAAATATTCCAGCATTTCTTAGCATCGACTTTTTGTGGAATTTTTTTCTGTCTCTCTTCCTTTAAAACACTAAAGTTCTATCACAATTGATGTCCAGTCCAGTTTTGTTTTCTCAACTTATTGAATTTTTTCATGGCTCAATACATGTTCGACGTTTGTATTTTTGAATTCAAGTTTTTCTCAAAATATGTTACATTGTGAACCATCAAGTGAATTCATCAAGTTATTCCAGTACTGGGTATTTCTGTAGAGTTGCTCGATTGGTTTAGCAAGTCTCTCAGTGGCATAAGCATTATTCATATACTCCAGCAATGAATGTTTTGTATTTGTGCTGTATTAATTTGTGCAAATTTGTGGTCGTTTCCAGCTTATACTGGCATGCGGATGCCCCAGTCACCCGTAGTAAGCCTTTACCCCATTTTACTATAATGCATGTAGAGTCTGTCTGTTTTCTGTCAGCCCCCCCCCTCTAGCACCTTCCCTGTTGCACGGTTGCGGACCCCAACCGCGGCGTTTGGGTCCTTGGGCCTTAGCACACCGTGTAGTGCTTCATGGCAGAAAACTCCCGGCGCTTCTAGTAGATCATAATCTACTACACATTTCCCATCCTGCTGAGGGTAGGAGGCTGAGTTGACCCGATTACACAGTAGGTTAGCAACTTGCTCAGGGTTGTTTACAAATGACCTGCAGTGAGACGCAAACCACAACCCGAAAGTTAAAGAGTACGATAGCTCAACCGATCACTTGCACTACAGTTTGCAGCCACCAACGTCGACCAGTTATTAGGCTGGCTAATTGCAAATGCAAGTGTTTTTTTAAGTTTAAACTGTTGTAGTTGAATATTGTATATAAGACAGTTTGTTATCATTTGGCATATTCGCACATGTGCTGCGTGTGTTTGACTCTGAACTAATGATATCATTGTTGCTGTTTTGTATTCCAGTCGTTACATGTATTGTGATATTCGCGTCAATAATTCCTGTGCGACCGACTGACTGGCATTGAGCCAATGTGTGTACGTGAGTATTGCTAGACAGTATAATGGTTATAAGTAGGGTTGTCGAATGATTAATCGCACGATTAATCATTAAATATGCTACAAGGATAGATAGAATTTTAACTATTTAATTCTTGGTTGAAGTTGCATCATTAAGATAGTGTCATAAACTTGATACACCGACAAGTAGAACGTTAGTCCGAGAACTAGAAAACACGATCGGTTCAGTCTGTCTACGAGACTGGATATAGTAAATGCTTACTGATTGTGTCTTGGTGCATTTGTGATGGCTGACTGATGAAGACAAAAACATGCTTTTATGGAAACTTACCTCTGTTAGTTTTAAATTGACTTTAATTAATTGTTACAGCCCTAGTTATAATTGTGTGTCATCTGTGTATATGTATTTATGAAGTGCTTGTGTGAGTGGTTTAAACAGTGGAGTGTGCCCGCATGAAAATGTGGCCAAATCCATTTCTGCTGCACAATTGGTCCCACTTTTTGACATGATCTTAAACATGATGTGGCTGTTGATGTCTATACATTTTTCAATCTTCAAGTTTTGCCAGTTGTAAACTTTGTCGACCAGACATGTTTCTCCGTTGGCATTTATTTGAAGTGCCAGATGGATTATCATAATTTTGATCTCAAATTTGACGATATTAAGCACATCAATTTGCTTGTTTCGATGTATAATAACCGTTTGTTTTTCGGCGTTTCATTTGTTGTAGGTGTAAATACAGCTATTTATTGCTAGTCGTCTTTGTCAGTACTCAGTACGCACGTGGTTGTGTCTCTAAGTTGGCTCGAGTGTTTCATTGATTAATTAATTGATTGATTCTCATTGTGCCATTTCTGTGAACATGTGTAGAACATGATCTGTGACTAATCTTTATGATTACTTTGAAAATGTGTTGTACTACACCATGTCTCATCAAAAAACATGCCACTTTTTAACAATCCCGTGAAACATTGGCCACTTTTTAGTTTGTGGCACACAACATTATGAAGAAACTTGACGAAAATGACTTTAGTTTTGCTCACCTCACTATAATACTGTTGCTACGCTACCTTGTGAAATTCAGAAGTCGTAGTTTGGCCGTTTACAGCAATAAACTCATACTGGGTAGCGCAAGCGTCGGCTCAGAAATGATTAGCTGAATAGCAACAAACACGAGTAACAGTTATTATCACTCAGAAGGTCTTACGTGTTACACCGTATCATTTTTATTACTGCGTGTGCTTAAAATGTCCCTTCCAGCACGAACACAAGCGGTGGACATTAACGCAACTCGCCAACAGCACGCTTAATAATGAGCGACCCAGAGCGGCTCACTCGCTGCTGATACGTCATTTCAGTTCGTCGACTTACGACGTTAAAATGAACATGACTATAGTGTTAAATATGTAACAGGTTTTCAATGATTTTGTGGTCTCAGTGTTTTTTTGAGCCTACGCATGCAGTCAAAGTATGAATTCGTTGTTGTATACGGCCAAACTACGACTTCTGTCTTTCACAAGGTAGCGACAGTATTAAGGTAAGGTGGGACTAGTATACTCGTTCACGTCAGGTTTTTACGAGATGTTGCATGCCGAAACATTATCAAAATCGGCCAATGCTGCACGAAATTCTTCAAAAAATAAAAGTGGCATGTTTTATCGAGACATGATGTAGAAGGGCACTCGAAAAGTGCAAACCTCTGCCAGTCCTGTGTCATTTTTTCTGTTGCGTTTGTTGTGTGGTAGCACCATATTCGGTTCCACGTCGCTTTCTACAATCTAAAGAGTGCACTATTTAAGAATCTGAAAATCCTGCATGGGTATCCAGATACCAATCCTGATTACTACCAAAATCTTACCACCTTTTAAATTGGACCAAGTCTAACCTTCTGTGAGTATTTCAGCTAAATCCACATGTAACTTTTTATGTAATCCTGCTGACGAAGCAATGGCTAAATACACGCCGGCTAAGACAGAGGCAAATAATGGCACATTTTTGGCAATTGGCATTACTATTATTTGTTGATAAGTAACGGCCAGAGGCGATGTGATGCGTTAACTGTAAATGCAGTGAAAGAAACGGTTCAAAGCTGTATTCATCTCATGGTTCGATATTCACGTGCATTCATTTGTTAGACCATCGATGTAGACCTCTTGACAAAATCGTGTTTGCTATTATTATTATTATTCCCAGTTTTCATTCTCTGTCGTCCCTTGGCGACTTACCTAGCGACTCGGATAAAATTTTGTTGATTTTGGCGCTTAATGAATTAATTCACTTACTTAGTTACTTACTTACGTTCTTGTGATCTCTGCTTATAGGCCTATTCAGTATCAGTGGCGTGTTTTAGTGATGTTACGCGTCGTCGTATTTTGCCGTTGTTTTAAACGACGTTTGAATGTGTTCGTTTGATGTGAGAGAAAATAAAAGTACACTTGCACTATTTTGTGTTTTATTTTACATGTAAATAGCGACGTGCGAAACATCTGTAAACATAGTTTTAAAAAGTTTTGTTCTTCATGTAACCACGTCCTAAGTCTTAATTAACAAAAAATGTTCAACATTCTTGTCACCGTAAATGTCGCATATATACGTGGAGCGTGCACGTTAATTTCTGCTTAGTACACAATAGCCCAGTGCGCCATCTTTTTATTGAGCCGTTTGTAATTTTCTGCAAAGATTTCGTGCTGAAACACGAACTGTAGGGCTTAACGAGGAAAGAACAACTGTGCGTACTACTAAAGGCGTGTACATATGTGAGCGGCGTAACTGAACTGAACTGACAGGGTTTAGTTTTTGACGACCTGACCAATGGGCAAGCAGGGCGAGCTCATTGGTGATTAGTTGACGCGTACGTGAGCGTAGTCACGCAGGCCACGAACGCCGTTAAACAATGCTTACTGTAATGCGTTATCGCATGCCCATCGGTCAGTTCAGTTACGTCGCTCTATACACGACTTAACACACTGTATCGAGCAACTTTAGTGGCGCACACTGTGATGCCAGTGAAATATTCCGGCGACAGAAAACAATAATATTTCGTCGAAAAAAATCGTACAAAAATCACCGTCTAACACGAGAAATGCCACGAGAAAACAAGAAACAATGAGCAAGTTATGCCTATACACGCTTACACGCACGCTCAAATAAAATCGTTCACGATTCGAATCCCATGCACATCTTACCGAAAATACGTCGACTTGGCGACAAACGACAGGGCGCGGCCATCGTAATTGAAGCCACGCACCACACGAATCGTGTTGCAAAAAAGATCCAGCAGGGTTGTGAAAAAAGTGATTCAAATGAAAGTGTAATCCGTCACGGTAGAAAGTGTTGTGGAAAATGATGAGCCAAACACATTTGCGAATACATGTGAGAGGGTTGATCCGTCCATCCGCCTTCTCTTTTGTGTCGAACATTTTGTAACTGTCTGTCGGTAAATTTCAACTTCTCCCGCTCAACTTTTCTGACACACAACAGAGCGGAATGACAATAGCGAAGGCTAAGTCGCGGGCAGCAATAAGCTTAGCGACCTAAGCTTCCGTTAAAAGTTTAAGTGCGCTGATGCTACAGAAACATAGAATGAAGAAAATTGAAGTAAAGCCGTCACAAGAAAAATCGTTTAACTTGCGCTGTTAAGCCCAAATTTCATTACGCCAACTTTCGCCGTAACTTCCCCACGGCGAAGTTTTGGTGAAAGTCGCGAACGGGGACTATGAAAGTTTGCGGACTTGGTCGCAAAGTCGGCGTAATAAAATTTACGATTTAGTTAAATGCTAGTTAAAGGTCGAAAAGCTGCTGTGTTAGCATTACAGTAGGGTAATTAAGAAGATTGCAGCAGGAAAGGAAACGGCGAATTTGAGGATAACAACCTACAAAATATGTTCTAAGCACCTCCACTTGTCGGCGCGTCCGACAAAAACAAGAGATAATTGCCGATACTCCACTTACTTCAACTTGTCGCGGATCTGTTGTACAACATGTTTTGCAACAACAAGCTGTAACACAAGTCCATAAGAAATCAAAGCAATGAAGTTAGGCGCTGTAGAGCTTAAAATCTACCACTTCGATTTTCTGTAAACTTGCAAAACTTCAAACTTGTTGTGGATTTGCTGCATAGTAGACTTTCCGTTTTAGGGGATTTGTTATGCGGCCATCCTAATAGACGGCACTGCCAGTTTTGTCCGTTCATCTGTCCGTCCGTCTGTCTGTCCCTCCCGTACAGGCTCATAGCTCAAAAACGAGAAGCGCATAAAAAAAAACAAAATTAGCATAAACATTACTCGGGGGAGGGTACCTGGTATACCATTATTTACAGCTCAGAAGATCAAATGTCACTGGGACGGCCGCGAAATATGTCGACATTAGGCCGACAACATAATTTATTATTATGTAAAACAAATCCATAGCAAATCAAAGCGAAGTAAGTGAAGAGTCTGCGCTTAAAGGCGCGTACAAAGCGACAGAAATAAATTGAACACAACTGAAATCTTAGTTCTGTTCAATTCAGTTGCGAAGCGTACAAAGCGAGCGGATTCAGTTCAGCTCAGCTCGCTTCACTTCTTTCGCTGTGAACGCGCCTTGGTGGAGTTCGCGTCGACGTCGGATGAATGACAACCAAAGAATCGTTCTGAGCGAGTGTCGTCATTGTCACCATTCGATCACTTGTAAGCGTGTCCGGCCATCCAGAGGTAGAGCGATCCCTGCTGTGGTTGATCGGCCGAGTTTGCTGGATCGGTAGGGGGCTGGGCGTTGGTGCCGGGCTGGTCG
>Ga0209454_1002881_pt1 | contig 11993 bp, 10 predicted proteins | sample WorMetHERISLAND1_2_FD_187400 | JGI IMG/M metagenome (GOLD analysis project Ga0209454, IMG submission 187400) | Marine gutless worms symbiont microbial communities from Max Planck institute for Marine Microbiology, Germany - Olavius geniculatus... | ecosystem: Host-associated > Annelida >...
TAGTAGTTCAGTATACATGTTTTACTATGGGCCTAGTGCCTGCAATAAAAAGTGATTGATTGATTGAAATTTTTCCCACCTCCATCTAACTCAGCACCCTCGCTGGTGGTGACCCCTTTAGAATTTATGGAAAAGCTTTACGAATCCTGAAACCACAGTCTTCTAGGCAGCCGAAGATGAAGAATTGGTGATAGTAGCTTGCACCGTTTTGGACTGATCCACCCGTGTGACGGATGGACAGACGGACAGACGAACAGAATTGCGATAGCTAAGATGCACTACAGCAGTAGCTGCTGTCACGCGTAAAAACTTATGTGCAACTAACTTTCCACCTTAGGAAGAACCTTCAAAAATCTCAGTGTAATCACTGAAACATTACTAGAAAGAATTGTAAATTAGGCCTTCTATTCTGGGCACCACAAAAGTGAACACAAAATTCTTCAAAACTCACAAAATCAGTCCCAGCATGAATGTCTTAAATTAATGTAGCTTGTTGTCTGTCGTCTACCTCCAGGTTTTGACAATGGCCTTCATGTCGTGAACGCTGGTTTCACGGCCAACGTTTGCTGTCTGAAGTCCTTGGTTGATTTGAGCAGCTTCCTGAAGCTCCATCACTTGCTGTGCTGCCTGCAATCACCATCAACACAGTTGGCACTATTGCTACCATATTCATCATCATCATCATCATCATTATCACCAGCAATATTATTAGGCGGCACTACTGAAAGCAAAAAGCTCTTGTGAAATGCCTTGTTGCAAAGAAAGACTAAATAAAATACAAGTAGCTTCAGTACAAAAATACACTGGCCCCAAACCGACATGTTATGTTGGTGTCTGCCTAGCTGACCACGACCTTTGAACTTGTGAACTGAATTACTCCTGCCTCAGGAAACTTTCATGCCAGGTTTCAAGTTACAAACCTATATGAGACAGACATACAAACAAATGAACAAAAACAATGACGCAGATCTATTAAGATGACCAGATAAAATAACCGGACAAATGCTCTGTGATGCGGACAGAAAGTGATCGTGTTAGTTGAAAGGACACCTGTAAAAGGCTGACGTGAACTTGTGAGACGATCAGCGGCAAACGTCGCCATTCTTTGATAGCACAGCTACTGGACATTTCGACCAGTCTCTCCACCTGGACAGAAGCATACAGACAGATATAAAGTACACACACTGACAGAAAGACATACAGAGAGACATCAAAACAGACAGATACACAAACAAACATAAACACACAGAGATACACGAAGATACACGATGAACATCTGCATTCTGACAGCACAAGTACTAGACATTTCTGACTCTCTCCACCTGGACATACCGACTAACAAATACATACAGACACATAGACAGACATAAACAGACATATGCGGATACAGACAGAGAGATACATAAAATGAACCAATTGATCAAAGAACCTGCTGCTGCTACTTACTTGCTTGCAGTGCTAACATCTAAAGGCAAACAGAAATTGATCCGACGAAAGTCGTAATTTGATCAATTCACAGAACATATTAGTTAACTCAGCCTTCCATCCCACTGGAGTACATACACCGTGGGCCAGAAAAAATGCGGCACTTTAGTTTTGTCCATATCTTCACCAATTATTGACTGAATGTAAAAATTTTTTCACTGGCACACTCTGCAGACAATTTGCAATAATGTGATTATTAAGTATCCCACCACACCATAAATGCGTCTTTACACTACCTTGTGAAACGTAAATGTAAGAAAACCTAATGATAATAACAAACATATAAGTAAATAAAAAAACACTTCATACCAACATTGCAGTGAATGATCCGTATGACACTACACTGTGTTAGACCCACACAGTCTAGCGTTATACAGATTATTCACCGCAATGTTGATCTGAAGTGTTTTTTTTTAATTTTACCAAATTGTTTGTTATTATCGTTATACATGCATATTTCATTCACATTTTACAAGGTAGTGTAGAGATGCATTTATGGTGTGGTGGGATATATATTTATCACATTATTGCAAATTGTCCACAGAGTGCGGCAGTGAAAGAATTTTGAAAATTGGTCATTAATTGGCGAAGATATGGACAAAAGGAAAGTTCCACGTTTTTTATGGCCCACCCTGTACATCAAGTACCAGCCTGCTTGGCTAGTGTTCACCTATGTCAAGTGGCAGAAAAAAACTGTGTGATCCCATATGGCAGGTGACACTCCATAGCCCTAAGATGGGTTCCCATGTAAAACTATAGACAACTTTTAACCCTTTACTGTTTCAACCTATGAGTATGTATAATCGTATATTCAAACATGACAAGATGACAAGACTCAGAAACGCACCCATGGTCTTCTATCATGTCATAGGAGCACTAAAAAATCTTCAGCTTAAAATAATACATGATACGATATGATATATTACGATAATTGTAAATAATTACCACATTGAGATGATGGTCGTCAGGGTTGCAGATGGCCAGATATCCACGGTAGAGATTCACCTTCCAAGCCATCTCCTTTGGACAGTTCTGCTCCACCTGGCTGACGGCGTCCTTGACAATGGCCCAGTAGTTCTGCTGTCTCCAGGCGCTCTCGAGCACAAGGTGTGAGTTGGTGTTGCCCTTAGCATTGCCGTACTCTGTCAGCATCTCCCACTGATTCAACTCCTTCGAGCATCTGTGCCGATGCACCGATAAAACCACACACCATATTTCTTCTAATAACTCGCACAATTAAGAGTTAATAAATTTCCAAGTGTTTGAATTATCAGAAGTGAAAAAATACTACTACAAAGACTGTTTGAATTATTTAACCATAATATCACAAAAATAATAAGTGCACAACATCTGCTAGTTAGTGCATGGCCACTACAACTGCCACCAATAGGCCTACTGTGACCTTTGATCACTGCTTCAGGCGCCATACTGTGGGTGTGGTAGCACATTTATCACATGCTATTATCACATGCTAATAGAGCAAACGTTGGTCAGTGCAGCACAATAGAACGAACATGAAAGAACATATTTTTACTGTACCTGATCCAGTGTTCTTCAATCAGTCGGTGTTCAGGCAAATCAGCTGCCGAAGCAGGTCCGGCGTTATGCTCTGCTCGCAACTTGGTCAACGCCTGCATTCAGTCACACAATTGATACTTCTTATATCAGCACATTATAATTACTACTATTACAACAAACAAAATGCTGTGGAAGAGCCAATAGCGAACCACATAAAAAAGAAAAAAAAACAGGCTTGGATACACAATGAGAAGAAACGATGACAGCATTGCCAAACAAACACAACAGCGGACAGCACAAGGCCACAGAAAAAGATGAAGATGCCTGGAAAAATTTAAGACAGATCATCTGATATCAACGAACTTGTCTCGGCAAAAGGTTTCAAATACAGCTGGAAAAGGGTAGAGATGGCAGAGCTGTTTCATGTTTATTCAGTCATAAGTTTTATTATGGATTCTTTACATTATTTAGGCCCACTTTTGTTGCTAGGTGCAGCCATCCAATACTCAAATGTAAAAGACCAATGAAAAATGTTATTGTAACTGTAATTGACAGTGATGTAGAGAAGTGGTGTGTGGTTTATGTTCAACCAGAAATGACAAGACATAAGTCAAGCAGACTAAAAAAACTGTCAAAGCACACTGTGTCTCAAAAAAAGTATCCCCAACATTTTCGACTGTAACTTAAAAACCAATTATCAGATTTTGATAATTTTTGGTACAATTATTCCTGACACAACTTGCCATCAAATGACCATTTAGTTTCAAACCTCACCCAACGTTTGTTTCTGCACTACCTGGAGAGAGCACAACCAGCGAAATATCACTTTTTTATCCAATGCGATATGATTGCTTAATTAACATAACGCGTAAAAACACATTTTGTTCACATTTCTGACACTCTGGCTAACATTTCATTCAGTTGTCCATTTTTCAACTGCCTGCAGTAAAATTGCTTGAAGCGTTGGCCCACTATGCGAACACAGGCAAGGAGATGCTTTTTCCATTCATTGACAGCAGTATTGATAATGTTCTGCTCCAGACCAGTCCAGGCTCTACCAGTCGCTTTTTGACTTTGCAGACATTCCTAAACTTCATCTGGTAGACACACTGCTGCAAGACCTGCTGTTGGGGCCGACAAATTAGAATACATGGAATTCATTGACGTTTTTCCATTCATTTTAACATCTATTATGCTTGGTCTGCTTTCCCCAGATAGTGCAAAAGCAGACGTTGGGTGACGTGAAAACTAAAACATTTATTTAATAGCCAGTTGTGTCGGAAATATTTTTGCCAAATATTATTAAAATTTGCTAATCTTTATTCAAGGCATGATTGATAATGTTGGGAATGTTTTTTCAGGTTTTCTTTTTTAACACATATTTCGCTTGATCTGCTTTCCCTAGGTAGTGTAGAAGCATACACTGGGTGAGGTGGAAAACTGAATGTTTATTTGATGGCAAGTTGCATCCGGAATATTTCTACCGAAAATTATCAAAATCTGATAATTGATTTTCAAGTTACAGTTGAAAATGTTGGGGATACTTTTTTTGAGACACAGTGTACAAACTATTCAAACCAAGATAAATTATCAGTGTCCGTCCTAACTTTTTCAGTCAACGTGTTAATAATACATGAAACAGTTTACCATCAAATGTTAACTTCTTATAATTAGCATACAATACACAATGTCAATTATTCTGCATTCAATACTTTGTTCACATTTTAATTATTGTGTTTTTGTGTTTCACTTTTCATTGAGCATTTCATGTTCTGTGTCATCGACAGACCATTTCTTCTGATGGCAATACACACATGATGCACATATGATGCACAATGCTACCAGTATGTGTTTCTAGTGTGCTTTTGCTGTAACAAAGTGTTGTTCCCATATTGAAATGAGACGAAATAAACGTTTATATGTGTTGCAGCTAAGGCACTAGATTGCATCAATACAATGTCATACAATACAATATAATACCACACATCAAGACAGTGTCACATAAAAAGTGAAATGTTTGCACAGCTCACCTGTTCATAAGAGAGCTGAGCCTGCTCAAAGAAGCCATGTTGTTCGTAGGTGAGAGCTAGAGTGACTTCAGGCAGACGGGCTCGCTTCAACCAGACAGCTGTAAACATGTCCTCCTCTTTCAGCAGTGAATACAACTCACACAGTGACTCCAGTGTGTCCTAGCAACCATATGCATATACACAATGTAAAGTCATTCCCGAGCCATAACAATCATAGGGCAACACTGATCTCAGTTTCCTTAGCCCTCGGACAGACACCAGTTTACACTGCCAGACCACAGATAAGAGGCTAGTGAATCGTGTTGAAGGTCGTTTATGTTCCAGCTTTTGCTGGTACTCATTGTGCCTACCCACCACAAAGAGAGGGCCAGGCTGAGTTGACCTAAAAACAAGCTGTTGTTGTTGCGATGAGCCCATCGGGCAATGCCTTAAGCAAGGGGGAATGCCCCAGAGATAAGAAATTCCACTAGATTGCCACAGTTCTAAAACATATCGATGATGCAAACAGTATCACTGAAATAATCTTGACGTCCTGCTATCTAATATGACAGAAGTAAACGTTCAGCCATCTCCTCCCTATTACCAAAAGTACACACATTTGTCTTTACTTCTTCATGGAAAGCCATCTCAGAGCTATAGCCACCTACCATATGAGATCATGCACTGTTACCCGACACCCGACATAGGTGAACCTGCCTCACCCTAACCCCAGCAATCAGGCCGGACTGCCGATACTTCATCTACCTACCCCCGCAAGATAGGAGGCTGAGTTGACTTTGGTGTATCAACCAAAACAGCTAAATAAAAAATGAGAAACTGGCCCTAAGTCAAGGAAGTCAATAACAAATACATACTGGAGGTGATATCGATGCAGCATCAAAGTCGTATTCCGCTGCCGCGGTGGCAGCCGCCGGTACAACACTCCGTGGCCTAAACAGTGGACTTGTCTCGGCAGCAGACTGTTCCAATACCAGCAGAGCGCGATGCCACAGATTGTGTGACTTTCCAACGTACTTGACAATACATGGCTTGAGCGGCACACTCGGTGGTCCGCACTGGAATACTGCATCAACGAACGTGCTCAAAGCGCTTGGGTGACAGTCTTTCTGTAGCACGTGACTGCCACTGCAGATGAACGGACCAATCACACTGGACAGCGACTGCGATATCACACATGCAAATATTCTCTGCCATTAATATAGATTTTTACCTCCGCCAAGGAGGTAACGTTTTTGCCAGACTTTGTTTGTTTGTTTGTCTGTCTGTCTATCTGTTAGCAAGATAACTCAAAAAGTTATGGACGGATCTTTCTGAAATTTTGAGGGTATGTCGGGAATGGCACAAACTACCAGCGATTCAATTTTGGGGGTGATCTGGAAGGAATCCTGGATTCTGGATCACTTTGAAATTTTCGTTACCATAGCTTTCAATGGGGCATAAGGGAAACCGCTGCAAAACCAAAGATGGTGTTGCCACCTAGCGAACAACATTGCCTTGGGGGAAGGGTGCGGTCTCTGACTGCTTTCTAGTTTTATATATTTAGGCCCAGCATCTTTGGCTGTGAAGCGCTACCATTCAGGACTGTGTAAGAGATGTGATATTTTGACTCACAGTACATATCCTCAGTTTTTAATTTACCCAACCTATTTTTTAACTTCAAAAGTTGGTGGTGACTAAAAACTAGAAGATACAAGTGCAAAGGGACATCAGAAACTGAAGCATCTGGATAATATGAGTGCATCGTGGAAAGATAACATGAGCCAAGTACAGCTCATAAGGGCCTCAAAGAACAGAGTGTTATGGTATCACATAGTCGCCAACATCATTTATGATAGCATGCTACCCTAAAAAGAATAAACCCATTTTTCCAGAGTTACTACTTTAGTTAAGTTTACTCGTGGTTTTCAAAAATACTGTTCAGAATTGTTGAATCAGAACTGTCCATACAGGCCAAATGCCGTTACTTTTGGCTTTTGTTGTTCCAGAGTTACTCCTCATGTGGTTTGGGACTGACCAAAAGTACTGGGACCAGTTGAGGCAGAGCTTTTTTCAGGCTGAATGTCCAAAACAGAAAGAGATCAACATCTCAGTCACTTCTGATCTTCCGCTAACATCTAAAAAATTTGGCTCCTTCAGAAAATGATACCCGGCCGTCATCAACTACTAACTATTTACATTACTACTGATATTGAAATAACTCTGCTTTTAATGCAACTGATACTCTGACTGACTGACCGACTGACAAATCAGATGACTGACTGAGAACAAAAGAAGAACTCTGCTAGTTACGTACGGCCTGCATGCGCTCGGAAAGCACTTTCCAGCAGCGTGGAAAGAGTGTGAGCCAAACGTCGTGAGCCAGCTGAGTGTTGTAGTGACACAGCTGAATTAGTCCAGTCAGAAACGTTCTTATCTACAATGTCAACGATAATGACAACATTAAATTTATAGAGTACAATATCATGAAGTAATTCTATATATTGCATTGAGTACATCAATATCTTGCAAAAAGCACAGTTTTAAACTACACCCAGACTAAAGACAGTGCTGTAGAGCGATGGATCACGGAAATGAGTAATGAGTTCCAAGCCAACTAACAACTAACTATCACATGACTGAATCAGTCCAGTCAGTAAAGTGCTTTTCTACCATTAATCAGTATCAGTGTTCACATTTTAAATATCACAAATTCAAACAGCCCATTATGACACAACGGGAAAGAACTGTTTTCCCGCCATTTCACTGCAGCTGATAATAAAATAGCAAACAGCTATAGGACCTTAACCTTTAATCTTATGACTCCAAAAGCTAAATCCGTTCATCTTTGTCCTGAAATAAAAATTTTTTGTAAATCCATAAAAAGTGTGCTACAGATAGCTTATCATGAAAACATTGTGGACAGACATGCACGATGCCTCAGACTTAGCCTAGCAATGAAGGGTAAAGGCATAATACAAGACCAAAGTATTCGTAGTTCTATATTATGCCTTTGAGGGCAAAGACCCTCAAATGGATCAGCTTTAAAATGCATAAGAGTGCAGTAATGATAAGAAACAAAACTCCATCTGACTTGGCCAAGGTATCAAACTATTGTACTTTGCATAAACCAGACTAGATATATAATTTCGTTGTATTCTATCTCACTTTATCACTAAAATTTTGCTCTGAATTCTGATGCAGTGCAATGTTAGATCAATATTATACAAGCCTTCATATCTCGACATTCGTTGAGGAACTTGGTCTGGCGTTTGATGCTAAATCTCAAGACTTGCTGTGGGTCATCGTTAACAGAGGTTATTGCTGAAACGTTCAGCTGAGTTACATCAGCACATGACAGAGCTGTTTCAATGTCCTCCTGCATCGCACAAATAGTAGTGGAAATGCAGTAGTAGAAGTAATAGTAGTAATAGTTGATAGGTCATTGTTGTAGTCATAGTTGTAGTCGTAGTCAGTCATAACTTTCACAGTTGTTAAGATATTTTAAACACTTTCGACGTACAGAACTTTGCACATTTAGTTTTCTGCATCAACAACATATGACAAATATCAATCACACCTTAACTATGCAAACACCTGACTGTGTTTACATATAATGACACTTTACTACACTGGCACACATTACATTGGTGGCCTAATTAAATGCTGTAAAACTCTGTGCACTGGGGAAAAATTTACAAAATAGCTAAAAAATTTACAAAAATAGCTCAAAAACTGTTATGATGATGACAAGTAAGAGGATTTGCTTTATCTGAGATACAGTGTATAACGATAACGAAGCCAAAAAGAAAATGCGACAAATTTACATCAAAGCTGGCGGTGGCATCAAAACCAGCATCAACGTCCATTGGTTCTTCTTTCATCGATGACATAGCAGTGAAAGCAGCGCGGTCCTGACTGTCAGCTACACTGATCACTTGTGTCGTCGATGGCAACAGCAAAGTCGAGTTCGAGTTCTGTGCTGTCATGTCGGCTGTGGCCACACTGAGTACCAGCTGAAATCAAACAAAGCGTGTCTTTAACAAGGATAGAGTCATTAAAATATATGTTAATTGTTATAAAAACATCCATAAAATTGAAAACATCCATATCATGCAGTAAATGTGTCAGCATAAGCAAATAAAAGTGAGTAAGTAATAGTCTAGTGCATATATGAACTATAACGTAACTATACAGACTTTATTATCATCAACAGTACCAACAGTAAGTCTATATTAGCTACTGGTATAGCTCAAAGCTTTCTGTAAGACAAAAATCCTTCCTCTCATCCAGCTGACAACTGAAGGGATGTGATGAAATACAAATAATACAATGTAATATACACATACGTAATACAGCATGAACAATCTGGAAATCTGTAACTCTGACATCAATGTCTGACCTCAACGCATTGTTTGATCCAGAAGTGTCCGGCCATTGACTCCCAGTTCTGTGAGCTAACAATGTACAGCAGCCGGTCGAACAGACGACGTCGGATGCTTGCATCAAAGACTTCCATGAACTTCTGACGTATGTGCGGCTGCGAACAGCGAAGTCCACCGAGGAACGCCGGCTCAAGCTTTGACGTCAGCTCAGAGTTACGAAGCGAATCATCCCTATGTTAACAACACTGCATGTTAAAACTAAGCAGAAGCGATCAAAGATCTCAGACCTCCACCAAGAACAGTGCTGCTGCCGTCTGGCCAATATAAACGATCCACTAAATGTTCTTTGACATTGCTATCTTAACAAAAATTTAATCCAGAAATTCCTTGACGCAGATCTAAATCTGTACTTGAGAGCCCGGGATACACATCCTGCATCATATCGCCATCAACATCCAAGTGGCTGGTCTTTGGGTCACTCTCGATTGATTGATCAATCTGGGATTTTTAAAGCAGCTTAAGTAATAAAAACTACTACTAGTCCACTAAAATTAAAATTAGAATGGAAAATTAGATGGAATTCGGTCCAGAAATAGCTGGAAAAAAATTTCATAAAAAAGCGGGTTTTTCGAGTCATTAGCAGCAGAAGGTGCCAAACGACTCAGGCAGTTAACATTCTATCGGTAATGGCAACAAAAAAATCTAATAATGATCATGAACAAAATAATATGGATCAACCCTTTGCAAAATTTCATGAACATTTATTTATCACCATCATCGTCATTAAAGCCCACAGTTTTCCACGGGCCACAAAATTTCGAGCCGAGCCACGGAATTTGCCCTTTTCCGCTAAATTTTCGCGGAATTTTACAGAAGTTAAGAAATGACCAATGATTAGTACGATTGTCGACTTTAGACTAACTATAATTATCATCGTATACAGCACAATCGCAAAATTAACACAATGCAATTAATTGACAAATTGCACTTTTGAAAAGAAAAAAAACAATAATTTCCTTTGTACGTTGCTAGCATAACTGAGCGCCATGCCATGCCAGCATCCAAAAACTTATGTTTTTTAAACAGAATAAAGTTTAGTTTATGCACAAACGGAAGGCCACAGTAAGCTGCGGAATTTGGACAATTTTGCCTCAGTGAGCCGCGAAATTTTGCGAAATAGCCTGGGAAATTTGACAAAATTTACCACGAAAAACTGTGGGCCCTAATCATCATCATCGTCGTCATCATGATCAATAGATAACTCAATGCCGTTACAAACCTGTAGACAAAGTAGACGAGTTCAAGAAACTGAGCGTTGAGTTCTGTGTCATCGGGAAATCGTTTCTCCACATGCTGCGACAACTTGACGAGAAGAATCGCTTTTTCTCTCAACGACGGACAGGAAGCGCTACCGGCCACTGGTGCCTGACAGAACACATCAAAATGTAAATAAATCGACAGTACACATCCCAGAGCATGTTAAAAACATCAACAAAAAATTAGAGGTGTCAAAGCGTTAATTTTTTGAATGCATTAATGCACTGCATTAATTTTTTTAACACAATAATTAACACGTTATTAATGCACCCAGGCCCATCAAGAGGAAGAGTAGGGGGGTAAGTTACCCCAGGCCCCGTGATGGTTGGGGGGCACCGCCTGTAGAATATAGAAAGTTAGAAACACATTTGTAAACATATAACTAGCAACAACTGGGTCCTAGCTAGCATAGAAAATTAGAAATCTATTAGCCTGTTGTTGGAATAATTATTTATTTACAGTAGTGATGGAACGACAACTACAGTTTAGTTACTTTAATTCATGCGATTGTCAAATAACCGCAGTTTAACAGAATATTGGAACTTCTGCTTCAAAGAATTTAGTAAATTAACATAAATTTACGTTTGTTAGTTAATTTTTTTAATGCGTATTAATTTTTTAACGTGCGTTAATTTATTAACACATTAATGCAGTAATTAATGTGTTAATTTGACAGCTCTACAAAAAATACATCCCAGCTAGCTGATAAAATAATTTTTGCACAGACTGATTCTTATATACTCAACTCTCAGTTCAATCGTAAACACACATATACTTACTGGCGCCTGACAATGTAGCAAATCATCAACAAACGACCAACAAAACTGCAGCTCAGTGTAGTCGAGTTCCCTCATTTCAAGTCTAAGTCTGAGTCCGAGTCACGAAGAGCAGACTCTAGCTGGACTTGACTTCAATTAAGCAATCCGAAAATTTGTAAAATTTGTAAAGCGCCCCACAGTCAAACTCACTTGTAAAATTTATGTAGACCTTAATTAGACATTTCACTCGGCATATATAATATGTTGATTTGAACTTTATAAATGTACAAAATTAATGTTTAGCGAAAAATGGCATTACGTTACATTATGCTAAAAATTCGGATCTTGGCAAGTGGCAGAAAATGACGTCACTGATTGAACAGTCAGTGTTTATCAATTAATTTCAATATTTTCAATAAAAAATACTGTGTCGCATGACAACTGCAGCAGTACACAGGTAAAATGTGATTTTATAATGCTTATGTTTCTATGCATAATTAACGCTGATGATGTGTTCAACTGGG
>Ga0209454_1002890_pt1 | contig 11983 bp, 4 predicted proteins | sample WorMetHERISLAND1_2_FD_187400 | JGI IMG/M metagenome (GOLD analysis project Ga0209454, IMG submission 187400) | Marine gutless worms symbiont microbial communities from Max Planck institute for Marine Microbiology, Germany - Olavius geniculatus... | ecosystem: Host-associated > Annelida >...
GGTCAGTCCTCAGTATTACACTGATCTCATATATTACTCTTTGCTACGTTAGGAAAGTAGCGCTCGAGGAGTAAAAAATCGATACCTCTCGCATTCGGCAACAAAAATCTGGTGATATTTGGTCTACTAAATACGGAGACCTAATGGTTGAGTCGTACCCACTCAAATCGACTTTTTCGGGAGACCATATTTCGGCCTTTAGAGGGTGCTGCGCCCCCAAATTTTTACACGCGCTAAAGAGTTACCAAATCTTACTAGATCACCCCTCACGCCCACCGGGGATGCGGATCCCCCTTACAATTTTTTTCAATGGGGGTCAAAAATTGGCTTAAAATTTAGTAAATGAACGCCTATAAATTCCGAGGCAGGCGAAGTAGACCAACGAAACTTTGGCATCTGACGTGCCGCTATCTAGGCATGATAAGTTGGGTACAAGGTTTTGGGGGCACCGCCCCCTTAAAATTTGGGAGAACAAAAAGCGTCCAAAAATTCGGCGTGGTTTAAGAAAACTTTTGACTTTGAGCGCAAATATCTCTAGCACGGATGAAGATATCGACAAGCTGTAAACGACGTTAACAAGCACGATCTGTACTGCATCGATCAAAACAATTTGCGAACTTCGGTTTACTAACAGAAAAGTTATAGGCGCTCATGTTGACCCACCCTAAGTTGACAATGCGCTTTCTGCGAATGCTAATGCATTTGAGTAGGGGCCTTGTGACTTTGCTGCTGGGGAAATTTTAACCCCCTGAATTTTCTTCCAATCGGACTTACGGCGCCTGGCGGACTCACGTTGGGCTTTGCCCCAAATTTTTAGTTTTTATTGGAACGTTTTTTACATTTATGTTATACACATCACCTCACCTGTGGAATTTTTTTTCTCACTCATTTCGTCAGCCGCGTCTTAATCTGCCTCTTGCTGATTCATCGCTCTTCCATGATCATCTCATCTCACCATTGTCACGATCACCGTTCTTACCACCAATCACTTCTTGATTTTTTTATTCTAACTTCAGAACTGTAGACGTCTGGCACCCCTTTAGACTGATTTCATGGACATCTGGACTTGCTTAATTTTTTTAGTTTTTATCGTTGTTTCTTTTTTTATTTTTTTTCATCCTATCTGTCACATAGTTGTCTGTTTCTGCATTTTTGTATGTTTACAAAACAGTACTTTTCGTTTTAATTTTGTCATTTCATTTCTGTTTAGAACAGTTATATTTCTTTTAGTTTATGTGCTGGATTAAACTATGAGCTTGACTGCCAATTTTCCACTGCAAATTACTGGGCATATTATATCATACGATTTTCGAGCTTGAAATGCGCAAGTATGTGTTTATACTTATATAACAGAGCTTACAATTATGCAGTAGTCGTCGTTTTTTTGCTTGCCTTGGCCGTAACCAATGCCAGTGCTCATTTTGCTTGCTGACGGAAGGTGAATATGAATACGGTATTGCCGACGGACACAGTGCGCATCACCAAACCTCGGCCAAAGCAACATAGTGGACACAGAACGTTTAATTTATTGAAACCATTTAGAAGCTTAAATATGAGAGCAGATACAGGGTGAACAGTTACTTGCGTCTGTACTGCTAATGTTTTCTGTTGCGCCACTGGAGCTGCTGACCTCTCGTTCCTCGTTCGATTGTTCTTAAGCCGTGGTTGCCGTCGTCAATAGCACTCGACAGATACAGCTGAAAATAATTGCGACATGACAACAAAGCCGTAAGTCTGTTGGTTTGATCGTCTTACAAGTTAGATAAAACACTGCATGTAATTAATTGCAGAACTGGCTAAGTTATGTAGTTTTTAATTGTGCACGTTCAGGCGATTTAGGAATTACTTCTTGATATGTTTCGTCTATAGCTGTGATGTTTTTGACCTGTTTGAGGATTGTTCAATATTAGTTACGGTAACGTCCATTTCCGACATGTCTCTGTTACTTTTAATTGCATCTTATTCTAACATGAAAATAGTTTATACTCGCTTGCTTATTATATTTTGTTGCAATAAGTGCAAAAGCTGCAGCTCTGAAATTGTGCAGTGTTTTTGGAGCACTCTGCCACCGATTGGTTGGACGACAGATGTATGTTATAACCAGGTGAAAATTGTTTGCACAAAAATGTATTATTTTTGCGTAAAATTAAAAAAAATTCTGGACAGCTCCCTTCCCAGACCCCATCTCCTACCTTTCCACCCTCCCCCATTTCAGAATTGTCGATCCGTCACTGATTCGATTTATCCAAAACCTGCTGCAGCAATTTCCAATTAGGCCCATCAAGAGGGTGGGGTAGGGAGGTTAGTTACTCCGAGCCACGCGACGTTTGGGGGCCCCGCCGTCGCTCAAAAAATGTAAAGTACACCAAAATGCACCATTTTAAAAAGAAAAATTTAAACATATTCTCCCCAAAGAGGCCCCGCGAGAATGTTTCTCCGGGCTTTGCTGTGGCTCTCGACGGGCCTCCCTTTAAATCGTTTTTCCTTGTGGATTCGGCAATCGTTAAAGCAGTCTACTAAAACAAAACAGCAAGGCTAGAAAGAGGCACTACCACAAATAACTGTAGTATTTGTCAGTGTGCGAGCGTATATTACCTATATTCTTACGTTTGTCGCGCCAATTCGATTCCAACGTTGACGTGTCGTCGGGTTAGTCAAAGCTGCAATAATATACTAGCGGTAGTGCAGTAACACGCACAATAACGCAATTTTTTGCGTGCTCTTTACACTGGCAGGTTGGCTGGTGTCTTGCCATGTAGCATTTGTTACGCGTTGATTCTTGTTGTCTGGTGATGCGCAAATTCCATGGATTTTTTTCTTGTTTTGGAGGAAAATGTTTCTATCCTCAAATATTGTATTAAGATCTATTTCTTGCCTGGTGCGTGCTCGATGTATATAAATGTTGGACACTATTACTCTGGTGTAGCAGATGCATGCCGTATTTCAGAAGACGGTGTTAAGGATGCCGTTTGGCATACGTTTTGTTCGTTGTTTTCGTAATTTTTGTTAGCATTTTTAGCTTTTGAGCGTATTGTTTTGATGTTTCATGTTTGCATTGTGTGATTGTGCTGCCATGTGACGTTTTCAATAAATAAATCACTAATAGGAAGTGGCATACGCTCTGTCAGATTAGATGGAAATTATTGACCTTGGATGATTTTGAAGGCCGTTACGTTACGCGCTATTGTGGCTAAACGGTGCGAGATAGGGCCTAGGTTGCTATTGATCATTGATAGGAAAATCATCGACCTCTGATGAAGCGAATGCACTATGATTGGAAGTCGGACGCTGGGCTTCAAGTGTAGGCGGTGCAGTCGGCCCCACCCTAGCGACAGCTGGGATTCTGGTTCGTTTTTCTATACGCCTTTTTGTTTTCAACTGAGGAGCCTGGTAGGACAGACATACAGACAGACGGTTGGACCAGCGTCGTCGTGGCGGGGGTGGGGAACAGGAGGAACAGTGCCCTTTGAATATTAGTTTGCCGGAAAATTTTCTTTTAAAAACAATTTGGGGATAAAAAGTTATTTATTTTGGCAGAATTTAGGGGCAAATTTGCACTTCTGAGGCTTGAACAGTCATAATTTTCTCTGTCGGAAATATGCAGCTGTCTGTCGGGAAGTTGCATTTTTTCCTTCCTTTCTTTATTTTTTAATTTATGACGTCACTGGAAGGCACGGACGGGCATTATTTGTAATGGTGCCTGTTGGGCAATTTGGATTTGCCCATCGCTGCTCGCTGTCTGTCCGTCCAGGTACTGGTTATCACTCAATCACTAATCACTGTCGGGGTTTCTTTGGGAGACCAACCGGCAACCGGTGGGGGGTGTTTGCTTACGCGCCGACCGTGACGAGATGAATCCGGAAAAAGAAAAGCACCGTGGCCGTTCTCACGTTTTTTTTGGAAGCCGAAGTCGCGAGGCGTTGATTGGGCGTCTTGAGAAAAAAACGACGATAGGTGTTGTCTGAACGTGTTATGCAAGAGCAGCCGGCCGTGTAGTCTGCGTTACGATGTGCTTTGTCGTCTTGTGCCAGCACTATAGTCTATGGTGGCGTTACCAACGGGCGGCTTTGCCTCATTCCCACACTGTAGCGACTGTCATCTGTTTCTCATGGATGCCAATAATTCGTCACATAAAAATACTAGCTGGTCGTTTGACAGGTTGACCGGTCGCACGCACCTGAACACCTGTGTGCGAATGTTCAGCCACGCAGGTGATTAAAAGGTAAAGGTGGTGTATAGCTCTTAATAGGAAACCCATCATAGAGCTACGGAGCATCATCTGCCATATGGGATCACACAGCGTTAGCTGACACCCGAGACGTGCAGGTAAACTCGCCCATCCTTAACCCCAGCCAGACCGGAAGAATGGAAGGCTGAGTTGACCTTGGTGTTGGTTATGCACCAAGATGGTTTACCCATCTGTAGACAGTCACCCATCCAAGTAGTAACTACTTGAACCGTATGAAATCTCCAGGCACTACCAAGCGACATTGGCTTGGCAGTGTAACGTCGTAGGTTAACTTACTTACAGACTAGAAATGTGCTCAACAGGATCGAGATTCGTCAGATACACTAGATTTTGACAGTTGGAAAATCTGGATACATGCACAGTTTACGTCGCAGTATAACAGTGATAGGGAAGGAACAACCAGGCAGAGACTGCTCTTGCAGTTGCCCGGATAATGAGCAGATTTTATGACGACGTTGCACAAGACAGTGAAACGAAGAAACAAACTCTGAAAGACAGAAAATACACGCAACACACGGCAACATAAAATGATTAAAAGAATCAATGCAAGTATGGTAGAATTTAGAAACCATTGGTAGAAGAAGAAAATCGTTGTTTTTCTGTAGAATGTTTTAAAACATGAAAGCACTAAAATCAATGTAGGTTATTATTCGTACAGTTGGTTTAATTCGTTCACTTTACGCTCACTAAAATATAAAGATCTAATATTGTTGTGGAATGAAAATGAGATAAATAAAAGAAAATGCTTGGATATTAACTGTTATCAGATCAAATGCATGGACTGAGACTCTGTCGTGTTCGCCAGATGGCAGCAACCCTTTAGGCGAAGGTTTGAGAGCTCCAGTGGCTTCTAGTTGCTAAATTAAGCTCGGTCCTGTGGTGAATTATGTGTCTGTTGAGTCATTGTTTGAAAGTCACTAGATTTTACAGTATAATTATCACAGTGTAGGGATGTGTGTTTGGTTATGAGTTATATAAATGTAGTCTTTGTTACTTAAGTTGCTGATGCTTCGGCAACCGCTGCTGCCTTTCTCAGGAATAATTTTCATTTACCGAAATTGCATACCCGTAGTTACCTGGAAGTTGATAGTATTGTTCATCTGGATTCATCGACATGTCTCGTTCTTACTGATGTCATTTTTTTTGTTCCATCGGTCCACTTCAGTGCTTTTTCTGGCATTTACTTCTTCACGATTCCAGCCTGTGGCATTACGAGTAGAGGGTGTAATTTGATGAAACAGGGTGGCGCATTAACATGCATACAGATTTCTTTGTATGAACGCTGTAATGCATTGTTGTTTTTATCGTGTAATTGGGGGCACGGTAAATTTTTGTTCAACATGACTGCCCTGCACTGGAGTGATCGAGGGAGGTAGTTTTTAAAACTGTCCAATCGCTCGATCTACACTAAGCCACCCTGTAGGCCCCTAAATAGCACTTTACTTAGTTTATTATTTCACCTTATATGAATTTATTTTCAAAGACGCATGTGTTTGTATGTTTGCAGATGTGTTTATTGACTGTGAAAAGTCCCGACTTGTCGCACTTTCTCATATTTCTGCACTGCTCAGCGTATGTTCCCAGTAACTATCTGCTAGTGCATTAACGCTAATATTGGAGGTTGAATTGCAGTCTAAATAAGTAAATAAATAAATAAAATTATTTGTGTGGTGTATGGGAAACGAATATGGCAAGTGTGTTTCTGGTTTTAATCAGTTTGATGTATTTACTTTACGTCTTTATATAAACACTTTTTTGTACACCTTTTTGTTAAGTAAACAATTTTAAACATGTAATATACGAAGCTTTATAGGCACAGTGTATATCGCTGTTTACAGGGATATGGTCTTGATCTCATGACTAGTTTTGCAACTAGGCCAAAAAATGTGGTTTTGATTTGGTTTTGATAATTTGTTCTTGATCTCAGTTTCAGACCCAGTTTTAGTCATGCAGACGTAAGTCTGCCAGTCTGTAGCTGGCTTTGGTGTGGTTCGATCATTTCGTTTTTTTGGTTTAAACCTTAAGCTTGCTGGCTAACCTGCTGAGTGATTTTACTTCTGTGCATCAACTCGATGAAGGTATTGTTTGGGTCTGGAATCGTCGGCCTTGCTGTCGGAATTTTAGAATTTTAGAATGTTTCTGGCCTTAGTTGCATTGCACCCTTTACTGCCAGCTGCCACAGCGGACATCAGTAACAGTTAGTAAATGTAGAGAAATGATGGCTGAAAATGTCCCAGAAAGTAAGATTGATTTACATCGGATTTCACTTGGTAGCTAATTCCAGTCAACGACAGTTCGTGGAATGAAGGAACATTTATTACTATCACGTTGGGTTGAAATCTGTAGGAAAGACGGTGCCTCATTTGAACCAGTGGGTCTTGTAAAGCGGTTTTGTTTGACTTTACCATCGAGTTAAATGACATCTGCTCTGTGCGTGGCCTTGCCAAACAGTGACAGCCGGGATAGTTTACGACCTCTTTGTAAGGACTTCCATCCGAGTTCAGACATCATAGTGTCAGTAGTCACAAGGCCTGTGGGCTTGGTCTCCAGATTTTGGTCTTTTTTACACCACTGGCTGTTTTCTATTATGTGAACTGGCCTATCATTTAATCAGTGAACTATCGTTGTTTGGCTGCAGGTGGAAAACTGTACGGTTGCGATGAGCGCAGTTGTTCGTGGTGGTTTAGCGGCAGTGTGTAAAACCAGTCTGTTCTACTGCCATCAGCTTCTGTCAGACGTTCATCAGTTGTCACCGCCACGCCCTACACATCAACACACGTCTACCAGTATACAGCCACTGAGGTCATTGATTTCATCTGGTTGCTCTGCAGTTTTGTTAACTTTCTTATTTCCCGCATCAACTCAGCCTGGCCATCCCTCCATGGGTAGGTGCAATGAGTACCAACAAAAGGTGGGACGTAAACAGGTATGCCACACGATGCACTAGCTCTTTATCCTTGGTCTTGCAGTGTAAACTGGTGTCTGTCTGTGGGCTGATGGAATGGAAATCAGCACCACTTCATGGGCCTCAAAGCTCGAGAAGGACTTTTTGTTTACAACTTTACATTTACGTTCTTACTCACAGACTACTACCAGTAATGATTTTACAGAGAGACTTATCAATTGGGCTTGACAATTAAAAATTCTGAATATAGAAATAAAGATAAGTGTGAATCCAGGAATTTTTTTGGTTTGGATTTCGATCAGGATTGTTACCAGGATCTTAATTGATTGTTCCTTGTGCTATGCTCTAGTTGTCAGATTTAAAAAAAATCAAAATCTGTTTATCTGTTTATCTGTTTCTGCCTTGTGCTTTAATGGTGAAAATTCATGCAAAAATCATCCATTGCATGAAAGAATGGGGATCATGTTAAAACCTATTGGATTATATGGCCAATTAGTCACTGTTTTAAGTTCAAGGTGTGGGGTTTACTGTGTATTTTATAGCAATCGTCTGGTGGACTTGGCTGCAATACAGTCTGTCAGTATAACAGTTGATATCTCCACCTCTGCTCTGTCCCTTACTGATGACAGCGGTAATGGGCTTAAAGCTGGTGTCTCACAACTGCAGACATCGCTCTGTGTGAAACCATCTTCAGCCGGCAGTAAGTCATATTTATGTATCAAATTTGATCTTTGTTATCAACTTCTGTATCTTACACTATTGTGTTTTGGTGCAGTTTTTAACGTGCAGTGCACTGAGCACATAGTGCAAAATGCTGTATTGCACTACAACACTACTACTACTACTACTACTACACAGTACACAATGTGTCAGTTAATCCCACAAGTTTATCAAACAGTTTAAGCAGGGTGCATGAATGTGACAGACAGACAACAGATGACAGACGGATGGACAGATGAGTAGCTATAAGCAAAATCGTATGTGCTAGAGTGATTTCGCCGAATGATAATTAAATAAGTAAAAACTGAATTTATATACCGGTAGCACTTAACATTAAAGTTAACCTTTTTTGTGCTAATACTGTGTCTGTCTGTTGTTAGAAATATCGTCGTCATCGGTGCAGTTGAGTGATCTTCAGTTGGAGCTGACGTCATTCTCTTGTCAAGTGATCAACAATTGTGAAGCCATGCTGCCCACTGATCAGCTATCAGCCAAACTTCATCACTGGGACACTTTGCTCTATATTGGACTTTTTACTGCTAAGGTACGGACATGCTTAGGTTTTGTTGAATTAACTCATTTTTGTGCATGACACACTATGTTCTAAGTACATATTAGCTATTGTCATTCTGTCTCTCTGTCTGTCTGTCTTGGTGTCATGTTCTGATACTGATTCAAGCCCGGGTGAGATAGGGACTCAGGGCTTTCACCATATGATAGTCTAGTGTCTCTATTTTTTGTGAGCAAATTTTTTGTGAGCAAATTTTTTGCTGCAAGGTAAACGGATTTTTTTAACAGGGGTGTCAAAAGGGGGTACTTTTCTAAGGAGTCGTTATTTTACTGCTATTGACTTGTCTAGCATGCACACGGTTGCAGATATCCACAGACTTGCTGCTTATCTTAACAAACACTGCTTACGAGCTTTCCGGATGTACCAACATTGATGACCTTGAGTGACTTTGCAATCTAAAATTAGGGGGTTCTGGTTAAAATTAATGGAGATAGACCAAGACAGCATGCATCGTGCGTTTCATGAGCATTAGCTCAGGTTTCTTGTTAGACTTAGGTCCGGTTACTGCAAGTTAGGCCGGTCTTCTGTGGTAAACTGGCAGAAATTTTTCAGATTGAAATATGCTCTTTTTAGGGTTTATGAATCTGGATCTTGGGCCTCATTTACAAAACGTCGTAAAACGTTCGTAAGATTCTCATAAAATCGTCGCATCTTCCTCATAGCTTTGTCGTAAATAAAAAAATACAATGTTGTAAGATTGTCATAAAAACATTTTATCCGAATTTTTAAAAGCAATTTTGTTGTAACTTCATAGTCTTTGAAATTAGCCAACCAATCAGCCGCCGTTATGTTGATCTCAACCAATCATAACACAGTGTCACTGAGCACCGCACGTCAATCGTCTGCTTCCACCGTTGCCAATGGTTCTCGATGTAAACAACAAGAAGTGAACTAATTTCACGGCTATTTCGCTGGCTAAAGTTACCGCTTACGAAATTTATACGTATTATGGCAGCTAATGAACTGTCGTATGTTTCGTCGTATAATATTTTTTTGTAAATCATGGTTTATTGTAAATCTGTTGTAAACTTCCGTATGGCGTAACATTGTCGTAAATTTGTCTTACGATGTTTTGTAAATTTGGCCCCTGAATTATATTCACACAGCTGCTGTACTCATTCAGTCAATCAGTCAGTCAACAGTCAGTTAATCGGAGTTGCCTTAGTAGCAGAGCTATTTCAAGGTTTAAAAATTACTGCAGTTTAGATGATGATGTTCGGGTATGACTTTCATAACAACTGTCTTTGAGGTATTTACAGAAGGCCAAGAGTGATTAAGATGTTATGTTCTTCGGCAGTGCGTTTCAGACACAGAACTGTGTAAGTTACACAGATTTATCAATATACAACCTTTATTTTGATCCGGATTGTTTATGTTTTGGCAACCACTGCTGCTTTAATGGGTCTGCCAGTTGTTGCTACATTGGACAGTGAGTGGTCGTAAAGATGTGGAAGTTGGTAGGACCTTTCATTTTGGTTTATCAGCTTGTATTGTATATTGAGCATGTTGCATTCGCCAGGTGGCAGCAGCGCTCTCGGTGGAGGTTTTAAGTCTCTGGTCGCTGCTAGCTAATAGTGTATTACATGTGCCTCTGATTGCAGATGAATAGCAGCACAGCTGATCACGGGTCGTGTGAACTCATCATTGACAGCGTTCAACTTGAGTCGTCTCCAGCTGTTTTATCTTCCGTTGAGACTGTCGCAAATCTTGTTCTTTTTGTACTGCCGAGAGCCCGACAACACACATCAAAATCTCAGCACGTGGATAAAGGCCCTTTGGCTTTAGTAACTCGTGCCGTGTGCATTCAGGCCACTAACCTCAACGCATTTCTGTGTTGCGAAAATTCCGGTCGGTGAATTAATATATTCAGTCGGTGTTACCGGTGGTGATGTTTAATGTTAGACTTTTAGTTGGCTGTTTTGTCTCATGCTAGCTAATACATTTTGTTGTTTTCTGTGTGCCTTTTCTAGTTTTTTCCAAGACCCATTTTTAAATATTACACTGATGGGCTGGCGATCCTTATTTCTGTAGATTTTGGATCGTCCAGGGTTTTTTTACGATTTGGAGAGGGATAGTGTGTAAACTGAGACTTTGTTGGGTTCGCCAGATGCAGGCACCATTTTTAGCAGAGGCTTGAGAGCTCTGGTCATATACTAGTTATCACATCAACTCTGAATGAGTTGATAAAACCAGCCTGCCATTCGTCCAAACGTTTGTATGCACGTACATATGTAGTCTATGTACGTACATCTCTGTCCAAAAGAAATTTTTTGGTGGATTGTTTATTTTGAGTGAAATTGGGTATATAGGTAAAAGCGATGCATGCTGTGCGATGGTATACCAAGGTCAGGGTCAAAATCACAAGACCTTGGAAGTTCAAAATTCTTCCATTTTTAAAGTCTATTTTCTTTGCCGTCTACAGTGGAAACTGGCAAATGATGAGTGATTCTTAAATTAAGGTACAATATCAAAATTTGTTTGGGTCAGATTTCTGATAATTGGTCTAGTTTTTGTATTACCTAGGTTTTAACGTCAGTAGTAAGCAACTTTGTGAAACTGGTATGGAGGACTCGACTGCCATCTTGTATTGGACTTTGCTTTGTTATACATGTATACTAGGGCTGCAGTAATTAATGATTAATTAGTCAATTAATACTAAAAATTGATCAATTGAAATTTTTTAATGGATAAAAAGTTGTTTAAAATTTTGGATTTTGTAATAGCTTGAAATCACTGATGATCACTGATGATCAATGTTTGTAATCAAATTTATGTCGCTTGTGACATGTCTTCAAGAGACTTGGAAGAGTACAGCTAGAATATGTCAGCAGCTGGACATCTTTCACCAGTGCAACTTACGATAGATTCTGGGCATTACGTGGAAGGACCACGTGACTAACATGGAGGTGATAGGACGGACTGGGCAGCAAAGATTACAGGACATTGTAGCAAAGAGACGACTTCGGATGGCAGGCCATATCATCAGGATGCCACCTGGACGACCAGCCAAGCACGCCATGTCATGGACCCCTCATGGTAGTAGCAGAGAGGCAGACGACAAGGTCGTCCAATGAAGACTTGGCGGTCTACATTTAAAGAAGACCTGGTGGACCGAGGAGTCGATTGGAACAGCGTCCGGGCTGTGGCTACAAACAGAAGCAGATGGCGAACTCTTGCTGCCCATTGTCCTGTCAAGGACCGGAGGATCTAAGTGCTAAGTGCTAAGTAGTCAAGATTTTTACGCGCGAAAGCAGCTACTGCTTTCAGCACGTCTTAGCCGTCACCATTCTGTTTGTCCATCTGTCACACAGGTGGATCAGTCAAAAACGGTGCAAGATAGGATCACCAAATCTTTACCATTGGCTGCCTGGAAGACTCTAGTTTCAGGAACCATAAAGTTTTTCCATAAATTCGAAGGGGGTCACCCCGAACGAGGGCACTAAATGAGAGGGGGGTGGGCAAAATTTGCAATTTTTGGCCAATAAGTCGCTGTATCTCAGTAACGGTGCAAGATAGGGCCTAGGTTACTATTAATCAC
>Ga0209454_1002892_pt1 | contig 11979 bp, 9 predicted proteins | sample WorMetHERISLAND1_2_FD_187400 | JGI IMG/M metagenome (GOLD analysis project Ga0209454, IMG submission 187400) | Marine gutless worms symbiont microbial communities from Max Planck institute for Marine Microbiology, Germany - Olavius geniculatus... | ecosystem: Host-associated > Annelida >...
GAAACGAAATGCTTGCGATTCGTTGTGCGATTTATAACGGTACCTATGACCAGGTTTTCGATAAGTATAAAAAAGATCAGATGTCAACTTGATCTAGTTTTTTTGCTAACAAACTCGTAATGCTCCCAAACATAGCACTTGGCGCTTTTTTGGCCCTTCCCTGCTACACTAAATGAGAGGAGAACTTCGGTGTCCGAGTTGCACCCAGCAGACCGACTGTTCCTTGAGACATGCCCTGCGTATTCAGCTCTTGCCCTCGTTGATACAGAACCCAACGATCAGGTCGTTGAGGTGCTCAAGGGCTACCTCAATCTTCGCAAAGTGGCGGAAGAACTGCTGGAGAGCATTAGGTACTCTGTCGATTTTGACGTAAGACCAAACATTGTCGTGAGTATCAATGAGCTTGTGGCTCAGGGGAGAAACCGCGACCGATTGCGTCGATTCTGTCAGGATGTTGGAATTTCATGCTGGCCGCATTCTGAGAACGTATGGAAGTATGTAATTCCGCCGTTCGGCAAGAACTCTCATCTCGCGGTGGCGCTGATGGGTTGTATCTGTCCCTACGTCATGGTTGCTGATGCCGGCATTGATGAAGCCTTGGCGCGCACCATCTTTCTTGAGGGCCACCTCGGTGGAGTCGATACCTCTGATGGCCTCTTCTTCTGGGAAAACCGGAGAGATCAAGCTGCCCATATTATGATTGTGAACAAAGGGCTGCTCAACTCTGATTTCTTGTTGAACAAAGCGAACGACATGTTTGTTGTGCAGAAAAGGAATGCTCTGTGGGGAGGCTTCCAATTTAAGGGATGGACTCCCGCTGAGCCAAGGAAGAAGCTTAAGTTTGATAGGCCTAAAAAACCGTCCAACCTCTACGAAAAGAATCACTATTATACTCTACAGGACTTGATCGACAGTTTGCTTTATGAAGCAAGCCGCCGGTCTGGTGGTCCAAGGCGAGTCAATGTATCCTATGGGCTCTACTCGTAAGAGGGTTGAATCCTTGATGAGAGGAAACTGGCGGGGGCTAACAAATGCGTTGAGCAGACGGCGTGAAGATTGCGGTTTTTCGTAAAGGCCCTGCTAGCTTGAAATTCATTTGGGCCGCTGCTCACGCTCACGTTATCCTTCATAGGTCGAGGAGTAAATATTTCATGTCAAAACTTGAAATTTGGAAAGTTTTTGTGAGTCTTGGCGTTCCAGGGTTGGCCCTGGGAGTCTTTTATATGCTTTTTAAAAAATTTTCATTTGACTTTCCAAAAGTACCAAAAAATTGGGTCGGACCAATAATAGTTATCTTTATGTTGCTAACAAGCGGCGTGATTTTTTACGCTTTGACTTTATGGTCTCCAATTAGCGCGTCTCGTGGTTCAAAAGCAAAAGAAATATCCTATGAAGAGTATCTTTCAGGTTTCTTCGATCCATCTAAACACTCATATATAGAAAAACAATTGTTAGCTCTTAACGAGTTAGAGGTAATGCAATTCGAAAGGATGTTTGCTAATTCAATTTGGGATGGCGGAGAACATTGGGGACGCATTACATTTGATGTAAGCGGAAGACGCGCATCGTACACCAATAAACCAGGTCGTTCACCAGGAACGCTCCTTATACAAGGGGCTCCTCCAGGCACAGTACCGGTAGTTATCGGTGAGTGGTTTCAAGAAGACAAACAACAAGGGAAATTTGTCATGGGTATCGATAGCTTTAATAATCCAACGAAATTGGAAATACGTTGGGGACCTGGGTTTACGGCCAGAAATTTATGGAATCGCACGAACTAGAGCCTTTTATGTATAACAATCACATACACTCTGGCAGCAAAAAGCGCTGCTGCTTCGTCGCTCTGCTTTTTGCCGCCAGTGATGTTAAGCGTTATCCGGAGTGAATAATGAGAAAAGATATTCCAAAAAATATTGACGTATTCAATCACATAGTACTTCATGTTCTTATCAAGCTTTATGATTCCTTCCCCAGTCCAATTGATCTTGATTCAGACAAAATTGGTCTTGATGCACGACCGGATGAAAATGACCAGCATGAATTATGGGATTCAATGGTTATCTCAGGTCATACTCTCGATTGGCTTGAACAAGAAGGATTTATCACTGTAGAATCCAAGCCTATTATGGGGCGTCTCTATTATAGCGGAACGAGATTAACTCTTAAAGGTCTCACTTTGCTCGGTTATACACCCGCATCTGCGGTGGATGAAAAAGACAAAGAGACACTGATAAATCGTGCAAAAAGTGTTTTTTCTAAAGCTGCAGAACAATCTGCAACTGATGTTGTCGGAAAGCTGTTTATGGCAGCATTCAGTTATTTGCCAAAGGTCATCGGATAACAATGCAGTGCAGTAGACAGCCAGGACCGCGCCGATTTTGCGAATTAATCTGGATCTCAACTTATTACCTTTTCTGGCTAGCTGTGGGAGCCCTGGCTGCTACTGACCGCTGGCGTTATGTGCAAGAGCATTGTCCCAGAAAATGTTAAAATAAAGGAAAAATATGATTAAGCCTAATTGGGAAATATTTAGAGCAAAATTCAGTGAAAACCCTCAATTGAATTTTGAGTGGTTTTGTTATCTACTTTTTTGTAGAGAATTTAACAAACCATATGGTATTTTCCGCTATAAAAACCAGTCTGCAATAGAAACCAATCCAATCGAGATAGACGGCCAGTTTATTGGTTGGCAGGCTAAATTCTATGATTCTGCCCTATCAAACCATAAAGATAGCCTAATTGATACTATATATAGAGCTAAGAGGGACTATTCTAAAATCAACAAAATCGTAATTTATACAAATCAGGAATGGGGTCAATACAAGGGAAAGGTGCCACAAGGGAAAAAAGACGTTGAATCAAAAGCTATGGGATTAGGGATTGAATTAGACTGGAGGACTGCAAGCTTTTTTGAATCATCGTTTGTTGTAGTTGATAACGAGGTAGTTTCTCATCATTTTTTTACTTTGGATAAGAGTGTAGTAAATTTTCTTCAGGAGCAAGAAACACATTCAGTAAACATACTCTTTGATATACAGACATCAATTGTGTTCAAAGACCAAACTATCGAAATTGATAGAACTGATGACTTAAATAACATAAAAAAATCTTCAGCCCAAATAACTATTCTAAGTGGTGCTGCAGGAGTTGGCAAAACTGCACTAATAAAAAAATATTATGAGCAAATAAAAGAAGAGATCCCTTTATATATTTTCAAAGCAACTGAATTTGACATCGCAAATATTAAAATCTTGTTTGGGGTTTCTAATTATCATGACTTCGTTAATGCTCATAATGACATTGAGAATAAAATCATAGTCATTGATTCAGCAGAAAAACTAATTGACTTAAAAAATACAGATCCTTTTAAGGAATTTTTAACCTATATAATAAATAGTAATTGGAAAATAATCTTTACAACAAGAGATAACTATTTAGAAGATTTAAATTATCAATTTTTTGAAATATATAATATTGCCCCTTTAAATATTAGTCTTCATAATCTAAAGACAAAAGATTTAGCTGCTCTATCCGAAAAGTATGATTTCTCACTTCCTAAAGATACAAAACTCTTAGATCTAATAAAGAACCCATTCTATTTGAATAAGTTTTTAAAGTTCTATAAAAAAGGCAAAGAAACAAACTATTCGGTTTTCAGAGAAAATTTATGGAATAATATCATCAAGAAAGCGATACCAGCAAGAGAACTGTGCTTTTTAAAGATTGCGTATGAGAGAGCCTCTCTGGGACAGTTTTTTGTAAATCCAGATTGTGACACTTCCATTTTGAATAAGGAACTTAAAAATGATGGTATCTTAGGCCATGAGTCACCTCATGGCTATTTTATTACACATGACATTTATGAAGAATGGGCTTTAGAAAAAATTATAGAAACAGAATTCATTAGAAAGCCAGACAATAATGTATTCTTTGCAAGAATAGGTGATTCATTGCCTATTCGCAGATCGTTTAGAAAGTGGGTGTCTGAAAAACTATCATTGCGAGACAAATCTATAAAAAGCTTTATCGAAGATATAATAGACAATAATAAAATTCAGTCTATATGGAAGGATGAAATATTAATTTCAGTCTTATTATCAGACTATTCCGAGCAATTCTTCGATATTTTTAAAGATGAGTTTTTAGAAAATGATCAGGCATTGCTAAAAAAACTAACCTTTTTACTACGGATTGCTTGCAAAGAAATTGACGATGAAATATTTGGTCAATTTAAGCTCAAAAACATTGATCTGTTTTCCTTGAACTATGTTTTAACCAAGCCAAAGGGCCATGGATGGAAGTCTCTTATTAAGTTCGTTTATGATAATTTGGACAAAATCGGTGTCGATCATATATATTTTATTTTGCCGACAATATATGATTGGAATAAAAAATTCAAAGGGGGTGAAACAACACGCTTTTCCAGTTTAATAGCTCTAAGATATTATGAATGGTCAATAGGTCAAAGAGTTTACTATTCACGTGATGATACTAAAAAAAATCTTCTAAACACTATTATGTATGGCGCCTCCGATATAAAAGAGGAGCTAAAAATAATATTTGATCAAGTATTAAAAAATAAATGGAAAAAGCATAGTAAACCGTATCATGATTTATCCGAAGCTGTTCTGAGTAAATTCGATGGTATCACCTTATGTAAGGCAATTCCCACTCATATATTAAAGCTTGCTAATTTGTACTGGACATATACTCCACATGAGGATGATCGTTATTCATATGATAGTCCAGGAGTAGAGAAGTATTTTGGTTTGGAAAAAGAGTATTCAAAATATTTTCCAGCAAGCTCATTCCAAACGCCCATTTACTGGCTCCTTCAATGTTCTTTAAAAGAAACAGTTGATTTTATTTTGAACTTTACCAATAAGGCTGTTGAGACTTTTGCTAGTTCTAAATTTGCAGAGCATGAAGTTTATAAAGTTGATGTGCATATATCCGAAGATAGAACAATAAAACAGTATATTTGCAACAGATTATGGTGTCTATACAGAGGAACTCAAGTAGCGCCAAAAGTGTTAGAGTCAATTCATATGGCCTTGGAAAAATATTTTTTAGAAAATGGCAAATCAGTTGACTCGAAAGTATTAGAAAGCTGGCTCTTTTACCTTTTAAATAATTCTAAATCAGCTTCAATTACGTCTGTTGTATCAAGTATAGTTTCAGCCTATTCTGATAAAACTTTTAATATTGCTAAAATTCTATTCAAAACAAAGGAATTTTTCCATCATGATACGGCGAGAATGACGTTGGATCGAACTGCCAAATCTCATTATTCTATTGGCTATGCCTTGGATTATGAACACCAAATTCATCAAGATGAGCGCATAAAAACTACCGAAGACAAACACAGACAATGGACATTAGAAAATATTTTTTTGCAATATCAAATATTTCGCACGGACCAAATAACAGAGGGAGAAGCCGAAGAGAAACAGAAGGCCTTGTGGGATATTTTGGACGACTATTATAGGGAGTTGCCGGATAAATCAAAGGAAAATGAATATGATAAAACTTGGCGGCTTTATCTTGCTCGTATGGATAGAAGAAAAATGAAGATTGAGACAGAAGATAAAGACGGTCATACCTATATTTCTTTTAATCCTGAAATTGACCCTGAACTAAAAAACTACAGTGAAAAGTCTTTAAAAAAAACCAATGCCCCATATAAACATATCAACCTCTATCTGTGGTCTCATCTTAAGTATGAAAATAATGAGAAGTATAAGCAATATGAGCAATATGAAAATGATCCCAAATTAGCTTTAGACGAAGTCAAAACTATTGAAAAAAAGCTGTCTAAGATTAAAAAGCCAAAAGATTTCCAATTCGATCATACAGAGGATGAAAGCTTCTATCTCTCCAATTACAGTACTCCTGCTTATGTCTGTTCTGTTCTATTTGAATATAAGAAAAAAGAGCTTTCAGTTCCTGATAAGGATTATTGCAAAAATACAATCATTCAATATGCTAAATTAGCATTGCTGCCCGATTACAGATACCAAATATCTGATGGATCCCAACCAGCGATTACCACACTTTCCTCTCTATTTGATGAGTATGCTGATGAAAGAAATAACATTAAAAATTTAATACTCCATAACTTGTTTAATGATTACCCAATCAATGCTGGGGGAAATGCATTTAACGAATTTGCAATTGTTGCAATGCAAAAACTTTGGGAAAATCATTTTGATGACGCGCAATCTCTGTTACTTGGATACCTGATTCTTAAACAAAAGCATGAGATTTTAATTGAGAAGGTTCGCGAGGAAAATCGTAGAAAAAGGATTTATGACCTGGATGTGAAGGAAGTTAATTCCCGCTTTTTCGAGGAAACAAAAGAAGTCTGTAAAAAGGTACTTAATAATACTTTATCCATTGATGATTTAGGTGACCTTGAAGAATATGAGCTATCGATTTTACGAACTGCTTTTATGATTATCCCGAAAGGGAAAAACAACACAACTCACAAAGAGATTATCCTAAAGATCATTCCGGTTTTTTGTAAACAATTATTATCAAGAGAAAGGAATGATAGGGTTGATTATAAAGTAAGACATGACTTTCTAAGCAACCTTGTATATTTTGTATTAAGAACAAGTAAACAGGACATCAAAGAATATTTACAACCATTCATTGATAATTTTAATGGATCTGAAACGATTGCAGATCTTTTTAATGAATTTGTTTCTGCTGAAGACAGGATTAATGCATATGACAACTTCTGGGAAGTCTGGCATTTATTCAAAGATAAAGTGATTGAGCTATGCCAAGAAGGAGACGGTTATTGGTATGTAGATAAGATTATACAAAGCTATCTATTCGCTCAGACTCCTTGGAAAGAGTCCTCTAAAGAGTGGCACACTTTGAAAGAGGGAGACAAGAGATTTATCAAAAAAATGTCAGAACAAATTGGACATTGCCCATCTGCATTATATGCAATATGCAAATTATTAAATGGTATCGGAAGTTCCTTTATAAATGATTCTGTAGTCTGGATTTCGGACATACTTGAAAATAATCAAGATTACGTTAACAAAAAGCTTGAAACAAATACTATTTACTATATTGAAAATCTTTGCAGAAAATACACCTATAATAATCGTGAAGAAATAAAGAGAACAAAAGCTCAAAAAAACAAACTTATAAAAATATTGAATTTCTTGATCGAAAAAGGGTCGGTTGTTGGATATATGCTACGAGAAAGCATTGTATAAAATAATAAGACATAACCAATCATTCAACCTGACCGGGAAAACTATGTCGATTTTCGTTAAATTTTGTACAGGTGCGAAAGTTTTACGGCCGGCAGGTTAATTCACCGTTAAATGCCAAAGAAATTATGCAATACGACTATCCAAAGCTGATTCGTGAACGTTCAAAAGACCTGCAAAGTATTGAAGGCCAGGTCCTTGAAAAGGTGCTCGTGCACGTAGTCGAGCCAGAATACAACGCACTCTATCTTTAAGTTTCCTGACGGGTGGTACGAGGCCAGAGGTGAAATTGGCTCGGAAATCCTCGGTTTCCATAAATCGTCTGAGGCACCGATAGAGGACAAATCTTTACCCGAAAGTTGGATCGGCCCATACAAACAATTTGAAGTTTTCATTGGGAAGAAGGTCGCATCAACAAGGCACATAGGCAACGCCTGGAATGGCCATGGCTTTGAGATTAGCTTCGAAGACATCACTAATAAAACGTTAATTGTTCAATCCATTTACACAGCGCCAAAACCAGCGGACTTGGAGGACTGTCTCAGGTTGGGTATAGGAAATTATAGCTACACGACAGAAGACATTTAACCAGCCGGATGGAGGTGACGGCGAGAAACTTGCGGGTTTTCGTGTAGGCTTTTGGTCTGCGAACTACCGAGGGCCGCACCTCATCCGGAAACGTTGGGCCACGAAACCAGTCAGCAACGGCAGACTGATGAGAGAGTACGATGACTAACCGAGAGGTAGTAAACGCCGATAGACTTGACTTCTATTGCATCAAGACCTGGAGGGATTGCCACCGTATCGGCACACCCGGGTACTTGCGCGTGATCGCGTTGAGACCAAGGGACGTTTTACCAAAGGCTGGGGATGTTCTGCACAGGGAGTCATGCAACATACTGGACGCCGACCAGTCATGCGACATATGCGGATACGAAGATGAGACTGTCGTCAAGGCTGTGGCGCAGCTTGATGAGAACGCTATAGTCTCAATGGGTCTCCGCCAACACGTGGAGGAGGTGCTCCGAGGCGGATTTGAGCAGCCCTGCTGGGATTGGAGAGATGTCGCCGACTGGCGAGCATTCGTTCCAGACTTTGGTGAAATAAGTCAGGAACTCATCGCTCACTTCGCCTCCAATCCTAACGCACTGGAGAATCTCCACTGGCGACGCTTCGAAGAATTGGTCGCTGCGATCTTTAGGAACCATGGCTACAAGACTATTCTCGGGACTGGGAGCCACGACGGAGGAGTCGATTTGCGACTCATCCAGAAGGACAGCATTGGGGACATGATCACGCTAGTGCAGGTCAAGAGATACGCCGCTGACAGACCAGTAGGACTCGAAGCCGTACAAGCACTTTCAGGTGCCGTTGATGCCGAGAGGGCAAACAGAGGGTTGCTTGTCACGTCGTCGCGCTTTCTGTCAGGGGCAAAGGCTTTTGCGAACAAACTTGGGTCCCGTCTAGTGCTATGCGAACCGGCTGATGTAGCGAAGTGGTGCCAACAGCTTCAGAAGAAAGATTGATCCACAAAAGGCCCAACCCCGCAACTTCAGCCGACCGCAAAAACCGCGGCGGCTGAGCGGCCCGTTAGGCTGGGCGTTGTAAATGGGGGTAGCAAATGAATGTCGATACTTTTAAACAGGTTAAAGAAATCATTGACCAGCTAGGTATCGGATTGAATCAGCTGATACGATGGTCTTTCCTCGGAATCTTCGCGCTCATTCTTCTTTTGGTCTTTGATTTCGAGAGCATCAGTCAGAGAATCAAACTCCTCAGCCCAATCTATACCCTTATAATGGTGCTTATTGTCAGTGTCGGATTATATGCCGTACACCGAAGTCTTATAATATGGTTACACCATTTCTTGGGTACCTTGATTTTTTTAGTAGTAGAGTGTCGTACGTGCTCTAGGAACTCAACGAGTCCAACGCGTTGGCTTGGTGCCGCCCATAAAGTTCGTTTTGGATACCGGATGCTTGCCTACAGAATCCTTAGAAATCAAGAGAAGTTATTCCCAGACAAGAAGGAACGTGATGTTGCGCATGCTGTAAATGGACTAATTGTCATGTTTTTTGAAGGGTTCTTGGTTGCCGGTGTTCTTGTTTGGCAATATCAACAGGAGCCGCATAAAATCACGCTGATATTGTTTGTTCTGGCTGGGATAAGTCTGTTTGCTTCTTACCCGATGGCCTGGTTCCAGCACAGTGAGGAATGTTTGCTGATGAAAAAGAAAAATGACGACGTAGGGAAGATCCTCAAGGATCATTGTGTTCCTATGTTATATCACGACGATAAAGCACAAAATAGCGGAGTGCAAGCAGATTCCGGCAAGAAATAAGGCGGCCTAACATCGGCATTCAGCGGATCGCTGAAAAGCGCGCCCGCTGATGCCGGACGCGTGCAAGGAGAATATATTATGGAAAACAATAAATTGGAAATCCTGAAAATTCGATACCAAGATCAAGTGGAGTTACTTCGCATACTTACTATTTTGGATTTAAAGGTAATATTTGGTTATTTCACTGTAATTGCAGCAATTACTGCTTGGCTTATCACAAGGGCTCCATCTGCATTTAGTGGCCAAATTATCCTGTCAAGTATAATTGGTATTTCGACAGCTTGTGTTGTTTATTATTTGTACTCACAAAAGAAAAGAAGAGATGAGGCTGTAGAGACAGTAGTTAATTTAAATGAGGCCTTTGGATTATATAAAGAAGGAGAGTTTATTGATAATAAAGCGATTAATCCTCCTTCCAACTATAGACCACTTTTTCCAGTCTATCTCATAGCGATAACAGCCGTAGGTATATCATCAATTTATTTAATATTATGCCCATAAGAAGTGCATGCAGACCGATTTCAGCCGCCGCTCGTTCCTCGCTCTGGGCGAAACGGCTGATGCTATCGTTCGGCTAATTAAAATTAATTAATGAACATTACATCAGACATTCATGACTACGAAGTCTCAAATCTTGTAAACAAACTGATAAGATTTATCGGACGAAATCGACTTGAAAAATGCCTCGATAAATATACAAGTTCTTTACAATCGTCTGGTAAAGTTTTTCGGGAATACTATTTGAAAACCAGACATCCTTGGTGGGAAGCTTTTTTAGAATATTTCGCATTAGAAAAAGCTGCTAAATCCATAAAAACCAACCTGACAAGAAATATCAAACTTTTAGCTGGTGATGCGAAAAAAATCTCTAACCTCCAGAGATTAATGCCTGAAAAAGTTAAAGAGAAATATAAAAGAGATTTAATTGATGATAACAGAGCATATGATTATTTGTTTGAAATCCAAATGGCATGGCACTTTTATTTGAGGGGCTGCAAAATACAATGGCACGAAGATGATTCGAAAAGTCATTCAGAGTTTTTAGTACAAGATTCTGCCTTCGAGTTCAATGTTGAGTGTAAAAGAATCAGTGTTGACATTGCGAGAAAGATAAGAAGACGAGATTTTTATAGGTTTGTCGAGAAACTTCTCCCAGTAGTTCAAAAGTGCGGCTTTTCTGGATCGATTGATATAACGCTAAAGGACCGCTTACATAGTAGTGACAGATATTTGAATGCTCTCTGTACACAGGTTATCGATAAAATACGATCAGGTTGCTTACATGGAACTCATCAAATACAATTTGGTTTAGCAAGTATAAATTTGCAGGTGTCAGATGGGACTATTATTGATTTTAATAAACATTTTAGAACCCTTTTGGAAAGAAAAAAACACCAAGCCCATGGCGCTATTTTTGCGAATTCACGGGATATGCAGCCCACTGACCCCGTGGAAATGACCATTATTTCTGAGAAGGCGGATAATGTTTTAGAAGCCATTAAGGATAGACTTTCCAAAGCAGCTAAAAAACAACTGGATATATCTAAACCCGGGTTAATATGTTGTTATTTGGAGGGTATAGATGATCTCACAGATCTTGCCCAAGATAGTGGTTTACAAACTATGACAAGCTATCTTCTTTCAAAAGACAATCTCAATCACATTGCGGCAGTAAGTTACGCTTCAGAGAATGTTATTGATAGATATGCCAATACTGAAACTTACTTCAATCAAGGTTTAATATACCGAAATCCTTATTGTAAATTTGAGCAAGCAAAAGATTATAAATATCTATCAAATATTCAAAGTGAGTTCGAATATTGACTATCAGATATTATCCCAAGCCGAACAAACGGTTGAAGATGGACTGGCAATTTCGCTGCGCTTCTTTGCCAGCCACTTAACCGAAGCGTTGGGCATAATAACATGGGATTTAGGCGATCAAAAAAAGAAACTCAAGAACGAAAAAGGTGGAAGGAATTCTGTATTCAAAACAAGTCCTTACTTTATGAAACCGGGTTACCCCTTGCCTATATAGAATCTGAAGGGTTATTCTGTGATTTCTTAATGCATGGATACATAGATCATCATGTGGTTGATTTTCAATTTAGCACAGATGACATGAACGAAAAGCAATTTGAAAGCTTTAAAGCTCTAGTATGGAAATATTTTGAAGCTGGCTTTTCTAACCCAGGCATTGCCGTGTTTAATTACGATGAAACACAAAGATTAGAAACAGCTTTCCCAAAACAATTTGAGTATAAATAGCGACAAAGCCCAACCATATATATGGCCTTACTTTGTCAAGGGAAAACTTATCCTATAGAACGAAAAAGAATTTTTATTTCCGCCTTTTCCAATAATGTGTTGACGAAGTAACTAACTAATACTCTGACTTTGGCTTTC
>Ga0209454_1002895_pt1 | contig 11975 bp, 6 predicted proteins | sample WorMetHERISLAND1_2_FD_187400 | JGI IMG/M metagenome (GOLD analysis project Ga0209454, IMG submission 187400) | Marine gutless worms symbiont microbial communities from Max Planck institute for Marine Microbiology, Germany - Olavius geniculatus... | ecosystem: Host-associated > Annelida >...
ATGTAGTGATAATGTAATATAAGAAGAAAAGTTCTTGATATTTTGATAGAGTGGATATTCAGAACGATTTGTGTTTAGAAATATTAAAATTCTTTTAAATTTGCCCAAGATATATTGAGAGTACCACAGACTTTTTTTCCAGACATGGTGTATCTAATTATTCAGTGTTATTTTGATGACGATCGTAATGTTGAATATTAACGTTTGATCTGCAATATTCTGCTACTGCTGCTGCTGTCTGTTTGCCGTTGACCGTTCTTGCTCATTACAACAAGTGTTACAGGAAGTGGATTGGGGCATTTTTATTTTTGAAATAACTTGGTATAATGTGTTTTTTTCTGTTTTCAATGATGCAATGAGTAAAATAAGTAAAGAAATATAAAATTAGCTCATCTTTATTGTGACTACGATACCTAACCAAACACAAGTACTGCTGATACATTTAGTGTTGTGTTTTTTATGTCATTGGTCCATTTACAGCTTTCTAAGTGAAAAAGTTAGTTTAACTAGAAATTTGGGGCCAAGCCCAACGTGAATCCGCCCGGCGCCGTTAGTCCGATTGAGGGAAACATTCAAGGGAGGGCGTGAAATTCTCCCGGTAGCAAAGTCACGTGGTCCGAACTCAAATGCATTAGCATACGTAGAACGCCTTATGTCGACTAAGGATGGGTCAACATCCGCGACTATAACTTTTTTGTTAGTGGACCAAAATTCACAAGTTTTTTTGTTCAACTCCCAAGTGACTGGTTGAGAACGCCGTTTACCTCTTGTCGGTATCTTTATTCATTCCAGCGATATTTGCAGTCAAACTCGAAAGTTGTCCTAAATCACACCGAATTTTGGACGTTTTTTGCCCTCCTAAATTTTGAAAGTTGTACCCACGTTATCACCCCCACTCTGGGGCACGTCACATGGCAAAGTTTCTTGGGGCTACTCCTTTTACACTCGAAGTTAAAGGCGAGCATTCGCTGAAATTTAAGCTAATTTTTGACTTTACTTTGAAAAAAATGTAGTGAGACCACCGTCCCCGGCGGGGGTGGACTAGCAAGACTTGGTCATTCTCTAGCGCTTGTAAAAAATGGAGGCGCAGCACCCCTTGGGGCTGTAATATGGCCTTGCGAAAAAGTCGGATTTGGGTGGGTACGATTTGGCCTCTAGACCTGCGTAGTTAGTGGACCAAAGTTCACCGGACTTTTTTCGCCGAACGCGGGAGGAAACGCGGTAAATCAAATACTTGTCCGATTTTGAATATTTTCATCCGTTCTGGAGATATTCGCCGCCGAACTTTCAAGTCGTCCAAAATCGGGCCAAAATTGGCATGTTTTGGCCCCTAAATTTTTTGGGAAATTTTAAACCTAATTTTTAAAATTCAGTCTAGCGCAGACTACGGTGCAAAATTTTGCGCCCATCGGCCGGCGGAGCTTGAAGATTCCATGGCGAAAAAAATTTTAAAACATCTGAAGAAAAAAAAAGTCCGCTTCGAAAACTATCGTTTCCGGTCGGACTAATAAGGGCAGTTAATTAAACGAGGTTGCACCTGAGTAGTGCTTGATACGTTGATCATGGAATAGAACGCATTTGCCAACCGCATTTTTGTTCTGTATTCGATAGGAATGAGAAAATGCGGACCTATATAAATTTAAATTTGAAAAAAAAATCTAAGCGCTGTTTTGAAAAAAATTCAAAAGCAAGTGTGTTTAGTCGCAACAACATCGCATCTGTTTGTGGTACATATTACGATAAGAAATGAAAAGCGGAAAATTTTTCGAGAGGCTATTTGGGGAATGGGGCCAAACAGTAGGCTACAACTGGTTGCGATGTAGCTTATCTGACGGACACATTTACACATTTGACAATGACACGGTCTCGCCTTTCACATCCTTCCTGGCCGCCCGCATCAGCAACCCTTATCATCACCACACCGGCCTGACGTGGCGTCACCGGATGTTAGACCGAGTGATGGAGAGGAAATGATGGTCAGTGCTTAGTGGCTTCAACTCAAAATAATACGAGTCATCACATTGGACGCATGATCTATCAGTAATACAGCAATTACTAAGACGGCAGACCATCACCTATGACTACTGTTAAAATGTTTCTGCGACTGTTTACGGCGATACTCGTAGCCCCAATTCTATTGGCGTGGACGACTGGTGCGGACCGTGCTGATGACCATATTGTTACGGGTAAGTTTTTTGAGAAAAAATATTTACCAAAATGAAACGTCGCATGTGATACGGAGACATGTTTGATGTGAAAAAAATAACTGGCGGCTTAAGAAATTCCAGGCTTTCGCCATTATATCATACTGTCGATGAAAGCAACTGATAAAATTACAAATCGACTTCAAGTTCGGCAATAATGTGTATTTTGAACGCAAGTGTTTTAGAATTTTTACGAGTATCAGAAAATGTGTTCCACTTATCAACTTTACGGTTACTAGGCCTATAACGTTTGATTTTAATCTTTTAAATAATCACTTTAGTGATCGCTCTTGTCACCGTCGTCAAACTCGAAGAACAAGTCACGCTTAATGTCGTAATAATATTTTTTTAAATTTTGAATGTTTCAGAAAAATAATTTCTTTTTATTCTTGACTACTGTCGGAATTACAATGTGTGATAAAACGCAGTGTAATTGTTAGGACCTATACAGTGTGTAACAGTAAGTAATCGACGCACGTTCCGCAGGTAACACTTATCGACGCAGCCAAAGGTCGGTAACTGGAGTTCAGAGCGGCGGAAGTGACGTCACGTCGGGGTGGAAGTGTACCAGGCCTGCGAGGCCGGAAGGCGGCAGAGTGCGCGTACGCGAAGGAGGCACAGTGGCATACTTCCGGTGTCGACGTCGATATCAGTTGTACGGCAGCGCCACAGCGGTCTGCATCAACCAGACTTGGAGCCGTCCTCCGCCACTCTGCGTAGGTAGTACGATCCTTCTCTCTAATGAATGAGAACAATCGCCTATGAAAATTTGTACATCTTCGAAAACGTAGCAGATTTGTTGACCAAAACCATATTTTTGCGGAGGAGAATTTACGCCACACAGCTAGCAAATTTCATCAAAACAACTCACATGACTTAATAGTCATAACAGTTGAAAACTCAAAAGTTAGGCCTAACTTTTTTATGCCCTGAACATTCGCGAAAAAAGAATCAAGCTTAGTAGAAATGTTAAAAACAGTTCAAACGTTTTGTAGCGTACTCGAACGCCAGCGCTTCAGCCCCGAATTTTTGCTGGCAAAGTGTTTGAACAGACTTTTAATGTTAGGTCAGAAACTCAGAATCTCACTGTTTTTGCTAACTTTGAAAAGTTTACTTTTTTGTTCAAATAATTTATGTTGCGCAAAAATTTACAAAATATGTGGCCTGGATGCTTTTCTGTAAATGTTGTGAATTTGATAGGAAAATCTGCTATATCTACGGAAATATGGAATTTTTCCTAGGGGATTACTTTTGATTAGCACACTCTGCTTATAGCCTACTTGCTACAGTTGTCATTTTAAGCAATCCTAATTATGTGCGATGTGCATGCCTTTTTATGCAAATGTTTGTTAATTCGCTCATCGTGAACGACAAATACAATGCTGTATACCATGCGAATTGCAAGCGACGTAGAATAACGCCATATCTCAGGTGAAACTTATCTGTGTGCTCTAAATGTTGCTCGCGCACAACTGGGTACAACCTTTTGTGTGTATAGATTCATAATTCCATGTGTGAGACGAAAAGTAGTGAAGCTGTCTTGCTAACGTTAATGCTATAGTAATGAATACCGCAAAACTTTGAATGCATAACTTCCCAGACAAACTGCTTATTTCTTCTTTGCGGAGTTCAAACCTAATTGCACATTTCGCTCGACTATCTAACTGCGTTTGTTACTTTGTTTAGTACGCCACGAATATTTGAATATGTTTGCTTCATGTTTGCTTCATGTATGCTTCCTCGTGTAAACGGGGTATTACTTATTGATCATTTGTACTACTTGCACATAAAGATTTGCGTTGTAGTTGTGCTGTGGAATGTTTGTAGCGGCTGGATGTAGTCCGATAGCTGACAGACGAGGCATGACAATAATGTATCCGAGTCCACAATTCCGCGAAAAAGTGTTGATTTTCGTCTGTCGGTCGGGCTATCGACTGATCGGCAAGAAAACGCTGTACTGTGACGGTGAGGAATGGTCCGGCTCTCCGCCAGTCTGCGTGGAACAGCCATCGACCACTGCCACCGTGCTACACCAAACGTCTTACGTTCCAACGTCGCCTTCTGGTGTTCCGCGTACTCCAGTCCGGTCGTCGTCGACCGAAATGATCGGTGAATCCCCCGCGACTTCCACGACTTCGCGCATCCACCTTCCCGCTTCCTTCTCGACGCACGCCCCGCCCCGCTTTACCTCAGACAGAGTGTCGACGACAGTGTCACGTGATCCAGGTACAGACGTCAGTCAGCGTCAGCGCGGTACAGGCGACGTCACAATGACGTCATCAGATGCTGCTAGTGCCATGTCGCTGACACGGCGTGTCTCAACATCTCGCCTGGTGCCGCTGTCCACGCTGTCCGACATCGGCGGCGTCACCGGCTTCAGTAAGAATTTCACCTCACTGACGAGCTTTTTCGTGGGTCTTCGGTCAACGTTAGCCGGTCAAAGGAGAACAGTAACTACTACTCCAGTAGCAACACACGCGTCATCCAACCAGTTCATCACAACACCATCAGACGTGACGTCCGACACACTGGAGGTTATCAACGACAGCGTCAGTCAAGTGATGCAGAGTGCAGTGGACCCGTCTGGCAGTCGTCATACGTCGAAGCTGGTTTGGTACGGCACGCTAGCCGGAGCGTCTGCAGTTCTACTAGTGGTGGTCATCGGAGTGGCGGTCAGCTGTGGTCTGGCGGTCCGCAGACGAGCTCCAGCGGTCCGGCGCTACCGACTGATGGACAGGGGAGATCAGGACGATGAGATGATGCAGACTGTGACAGCAGCGTCAGGCAGGTCTATGTTCTATGCCACACAGTACACACTGGCAGCAAAGCCAACCGCCAGCAGTTGCAGTATCAACGACGATGAACAGCAGACTTCACTTCAACAAACTTTGTCTAACGACAACTGCAGCTTCGTCTGATGTTCTTGTTTCACGGCAGAACTGCAGTTCACTGCTAGACTGATACTGTAACGAACTACATCCCATATTGAACACTGTTTAGTATATTTTTGTTGCATGGCCGTTGCGCGGTATTATTGTTTTCAACCCTCGTTTGTAGTACCCGAACTTAATATGCGTGTAATTGACGTTGGTAAACTATGCTAATGGGACGCAAGATCGTCTGTGCAGGCTGTTACTAAACTGCGATAAGACCGAAGTTCTGTGGTACGCGTCTCATCGATTACCAAACAGCGCACTGTCATTTGAAGGCACTCTTGTTGAACCAGTGAAGTCCGCTCGAATCTGGGCATCTGACTCCAGGCTTTTCGGACCCGCTCACGGTTTTTATGTTTACTTTTTTCAGTTTTTTCCAGTTTTTTCTGAGTTTTAGTTTTCATTAAATTAAATTTTTTATTTCTTACCTTTTCAGTTTTTTTATTTTAGTTGTCTATACTTTAGTCACTTTTTGAATTTTGTCAGTTTTATATTCAATACTATTTTTGCTCTCAGTATCTCTCATTTTATCATCATTCTTTCATTCCAATCTCAAAACTTCTCCTTTTCTCAAATCCTATCCTCCATAGACACCTGGCACCCCCTTGGACTGACTCCACGGCTATTCGGACCCGCTCACGGTTTTATGTTTACTGTTACTCTTTTCAGTTTTTTTTTCTGAGTTTTAGTCTTCATTATTATTCTTTATTTCTTATCTTTTTCAGTTTTTCTGTCTTATTTTAGTTTTCTTCACTCCAGTCATTTTTCGAATTTTGTCAGTTTTACATTTAACAGTATTTCTATTCTCAATATCTCTCATTTCATTTTTCTTTTAAACATTTTAGTTTTTTTTAGTTTATGTGCTAGATTAAACTGACAGTTTGTCTGTCAGTTTTTGAGTGCGAATTTATGATTGTATTGTATTGACGCCGATTTGCTGATTTAGACCCGTGTTCAGCGCACCGTTTCAAAGTGCTTTGCCGTGCTAAGTCAACTGCGGCAGATTCGTAGTTCGGTGCCGACCGACACGTTCAAGACGCTGGGTGGCTAGCTTGGTGCTAACGCGTCTCGATTACGGCAACAGCGTGCTGGCCCGGTCTTCCGGTCTACCTGACCCGTCGACTCCAGTCGGTGCTGAACGCAGCTGCGAGACTGCCATACCATAGCCATACCATAGCCGTCGATCGGACCACATTACCGACGAGCTTGTCTGCCTCCATTGGCTTCCTGTGCCGAAGCAAGTCCAAGTCAGTACAAGATGGGCATGCATTTGTGCGAACCGCGAAAGGCGGAACCGCGAAATCTGTAGAAGTGTAAAGTGCGAAACTGACTTAGCGAAATCTGCAGCGCGAAGACGTGTGCAAAAGGCGAAAACAAAACTGCAAAAAACTAAACGGAGCAACAAGAATTTATAGCGCCTTTATGCCGTTTTAAGTATGTGCGGATTTGTTACATGTTACCTGTACCTCGCGTTTTAGCCTCACGTACAAGATCGCCGTTCTGGTTTACAAAGTTTTGCGCGGACTCGCTCACAATATTTTGGTTCATTCAACTACGTCGCCGACCTACCTGGACGCCGAACTCTCCATTTTGCTACCACTAACTATTAATAATAATAATAACAATAATAATAAACTAATTTGTATAGCGCCAGTGTGTCGATCGACTTCAGAGACGCGGATAGTGCTTACCATCAAGTTGACAACCGTCGCCAAACAGTCTTTCCCAATTGTCATCCCACAGACGTGGAACGACCAGCCGGACGACGTGACGTCTGCCTAGTCGTTATCCAGCTTCTAACAGCAACTATAATTTTTTTTATTTGCGAAGTCGTTTTACCGACTTTTTCATGGCCTAATTTTATCTTTACCCTATTTTAGTGGACCTAGCGCTAGTGCGTATAAAGTAGGTTACTTTAAAAAACTTAATAGAATCTTCAGGCACACGTCACTGTGCTACATAGTAGCTTACGCTAAATGAATACTTGCTGAATCGAAGAAAATGGAATTGAGCCAGAGTGTTATTATACTTAATGGTTATCATCTACAACTGTGCAATAACTAATATAACAAACAACGAGCTTAACTAACCAAAAAAGTCAAACAGCAGTTCAGTTTCAGGCAAATACAGTCATATTAGCAAGCGACAGCGAAACTTTAACACAGAAACGATAAAGCAAATTGTAAATTCTGCAAACATTACATAATGTTCAAAGCGCTGATAAATCAGATGAGGTTCTCGTGGTACATGCTGGCTCTGCGACGAATGGTCCCATCAGTGGGGTCCGCGGTGATCTCGTCGTGGTCTTCAAGCGAGTCTTCGTGATGACGCAACACTGACAACTGTTGCTGCTGCTGCTGCAGATGATGATAATGACGACGACGACCACGATGAAGTTTGTCCGCGGCAAGCTGTATGTCATCCACGTCGACTGGCGTGCGGTTCAGATACGACTGGCGATAGCCCAGACCCACGCCGCCTCGCTGACCAAGCGCCGACACGGCGCTCTGCGCTGCCGAGTCACGGTAATCAACCACCACGTCATTCCACTCAGCGTTGCCCGGCGACGCACCTCGCGTTACGTCGTCAGCGTCACACACGTAGTTGCTGTAGATGCTGCTGTAACTCGACAATCGCGACATGCGCCCGTGCTCCTCCTGCTTTTCACTGGTGGTCTCGTTTTGCGTCGAATCGTCAGCGTCCAGGCGAATGGCGCCGACAGTTTCCGCCGCTGTCTGGAGGTGACGTATCTTGTCGGCCGACGGAGTGCTGCTGGCAACAGATAGTGATGTTAGGTCCAGTGACGTAATCGGCGTCACGGCCGTCAGGTCGAGGATGTCAGACGTGAGCGTGTGATGCTGTGCTTGGTGTGATGAGAAGTCGTCCAGCCACTGGTTGTCAGCTGCAATAAACACATCTCCGTCATCATCATCATCATCAGCAGCAGCAGCAGCAGCAGCAGCAGCGTGGTGATTGTCGATGTCATCGAGTTCGTCGTCTGCCTCTGTGATCGGCGTCAGCTGCGGCATCTGCACGCATCCGTAGCGTCGTCCTGCCAACGCTGATGTCACCGGCGGCGACCTCTGACCTCTGTGGTCATCGTTGGTCGGCGGCGGACTGACCGCACTAAAGTCGAGCGTGGCCGGCGTCACTATCCAGTCGGACGGTGGAGTGGACAGTTGCTGAGTGAGTTGGTCGTCTAGAGCGTCGCAGCGTGACGGCGTGCTACACAGACGATGCTCGTCGTCACATGCTGCGTCATCGGTTCTGAAGAACGAACTCTCACTGCCGATACTAGCCAGCGACTGACGACCCTGTCCGACCACCGATGTCGTCGCTGTCGTTTCTCCCTGCAGTGTCGAAGGAACGGCGAGCACTGGCGAGTTGTCTTCTGATGATGTTGTCCTACCAACGCCGGTAGCGCTGCCGACATTATCCTGCGTAGACACCACGTGTTCTCGCACTTGAATGTACCGCGCATACACAGAGGCGAATAAAAAAGTGGAACGTGCTTCATGCAGAACACGAGCAAATGGAAAGTTTTGGGAAACGATCATTGCCTCGATCAGTGCAGTGCAGAGTGGTCACGTTGAACAGTGCTGTATTCAATTGTGACGACTGCTATGCACTACTGATCGAGATTAATCGTTTCCAGGAATGTCCATTTGCTCGTGTTCAACGTTAAGCATGTATGTTCGACTTTTTGTTCGCTACCATGTGCAACGAGTTTACTGAACTCGCTATTGGTGTTGTATTGACTGACTGACTAATTTCTAAAAATTATACGTAACTGATCAATCGATTGGTTTATTAATTTATTCTGCCACATAATAGGATACGATTAGCAAATGTTTAATGTGCGCTCCGAAACTCATGAACAGCCAACTGATTCATAAGCCAGGTGCCCTCTTCATGTACACTAGGTCGAATGGAAAAACAATCCCACGACTGATTATCAAAGAGCAGTTGTTTGTAAAAGACTCAAAGATTAGGATAAATGTAGTATAAATATAATGTAGGATAAATCAGGATCGTAGTAAACTAACCAAAAATAGAATATCGATAAGGTAACTAACGAGGCACAAAATATGCAGCCACTTAAGAACAGTTACAAACTTTCAAGCAGATGCCTCACGGGATGAATTACCTGGGTCATGATAACGTCAAGTGATGCGACACGTGCTGTGTGAGGAGCGCGTATATCATCAGAATCAGAACAGGTCATGTCAGCGACATCATCCTCATCATCATCATCATTAGCAGCAGCAGCAGCAGTGGTGGTGGTAGTGGTAGCACGTGTTGTGACTCGGCGGAAGTCTTCAAGACGTCGGTAAGACGAACGAAGCACCTGCCAACATTGCACAACGCAACCTGCTGTCGGTTTTTCTAACGTCAGAAAATTAAGACGGTTAAAGGGTGTGCTGCAAGCTCTTCATAAGAAACCCATCTCAGAGCTCCGGAGTGTCACCTGCCGTATGAGATCGCACAGTGTTGAGTCTACCTCACACCGGACACATGGGAACGCACTCGTCTTAAGCCTAGCCAGGCAACGCGTACTCGGTCGATTAAACGAAAGCCTTAGTTGACTGGGTGGTTGGTGATAAACGAGCTGCTTCGTGATATATAGTTTACCCGTCCAAAAACAGTCAACACATCCAAACACTAACTGGATTCAAAGTAAGGACACTGCATTGATCGGACACGACGTGTTAACCACTAGAAAACACCACCAATTGCTCTAGCCTCATATGGAAGCCTCTTATGTGTACTTCTATCGAGCAATGCTGCAAATAAAACATCACAAAATAATTTCAAGAGCTTGCTGATTCTGTTCAAAAGCGCAACCATGTACATAACTATTGTATATAATATCCTTCCGGGCTGACCCTGTTTCGTAGTGAAGACGTCAAGTGCGATTTTTCGGTGAATGGTCGAATGTCTTCAGGCGCAGGTGTCTGTTGTGTTGGACGACCGCGTTTAATGTTGTGATTGACGTCATAGTTCCGCAGAAACTCGCGTGTTCTTTGCACCATCTGAGAGTATTGTCGATCTCTGTCTAAGCGTTCTCTTTCTCGCCTTCTGTGCATCGCATTATGCATAGCTTATATCGCCGCTACGCTTATAATGGTAAGTCTATACGTTTAATCGTTTGACTGAATCCATGACACAAGACATAAAAAAACTACAAAATGTAGAGAAATTAATAAAAGTCTCGACGAACAGAACAGAACAGAAATGATCTACACAATTAAAACGAAGAGCTGCACGATTGTTATGATACTAATAGTTATTCACCATTCCAACTCTCTCGTTAATTAATGTGACATTTTTCACTGTAACTAATGACTGGGCTTATAGCTTAAATTAGATGACACTAGATGACCCAGCTTCATCAATATTTAAACGTTCACCCGCATAACGTAAAGTAACTCCAAAATTGTCCAGTTGTTTACTCACAACACCAGAAGACGAGTAATAAAAGTGCACTCTACATTTGCCTGTGCTGCTGTGTAAAATAGTTTCAGTTATACCCCGTTTACACGATCAAGCAGACATCAAGCAATTAGAGCACACGTCGTGAACGTGTATTTTGAATACATTTGCTTGATGTTTGCTTGATCGTGTAAACGGGGTATTACTGTCTGTAGCCGCGATATTTTACAACCGCTTTTGAGGAACTGATTACCGCAAGCATTACCGGTATTTTAACGCATGTTTGAAGTAATCGACTTACACGTGTTGGTAAGCTGGAATGCCGCATGCGAAGACGATTACGATAACGTAAGCGACTGCGACCACGATGTCCACTGCGCATATTGTAGATCCTATACATTCAACGCATCCATTCTATTATTATATTTCTATTACGTCATTAAGTGAGTAACTAAGTAAGTAAAACGTAAATTTGTATAGCGCATTAACGCCAAAAAGCTTCTACTGCACTGAACACTTTAGTACTTTGAAATGAAAAAAACTCGTCAACTCTTGAGGCTAATCAAATGCTGACCTTGGTCGTGTGGCATTGATTGGATTTTACGTTCTTGCTGGTGAATTATGATCACAACAACGAACTTGCAAGGCAAAGAATGACATCTGACCGTAGTGCAAATAAATGACTTCGATGAGAAGACCACGATGTCGTCGATGTGGATCTCCAGTACTGAGGAGCGTCACCCAAGCACTGTTTCCGGCTGCAGTGAACGGACGCACTGACTTGTGACCACCGTACAGTCGACGGTACTCCACTCGGCGACCGAACGCGTCGAAGTCACCGAACGCCACGTACGACAGCGCATGGCGTCTGTGACCGCGAGTAGACGACCTCGATGGCAGGTCGACCACGTGGAAGCTCAGCTGGATCTGATGCCAACTCGGGCCTTCAATCTTCCACTCGCAGAAGACTTGGTAAATCGGCAAACTGGCTGGATATCCCGGGGAACTGAAATTGCCTGCGTCGGCAAGCAACTCGCCGCCCAAACAGTCTGCAGCACAGCGCCCATGAAGCAGCACTTACATCCAGGCTCTCGGCGTGGTCAAAAAGTGAACCACCAACATTTTGTCAGAGAGTATTTCGTAAAATACTGTAGTGTTGTTAACGTTGACGTTAATTTACTGGTATTTTACGCGTATCGTACGTGAATGTTACTGATAATATATGTAAAAAAACCAGTTTACAACTGTGTGTAAGGACGATGTGATGATATCAGTCCTTTAAAACAGCAAAAATCATTTGGGTAACCTTAGATGGGGCTATGCATATGGCGTCCTTACAAGCTGACTTTAGTTGGTAATCACTAACATAGTCTAAAGCCTTCTTCATTTGATGTTATTTGTAGTA